>Ga0335078_10003723_pt1 | contig 22689 bp, 20 predicted proteins | sample Lox_Sample_32_FD_206711 | JGI IMG/M metagenome (GOLD analysis project Ga0335078, IMG submission 206711) | Soil microbial communities from Loxahatchee National Wildlife Refuge, Florida, United States - Lox_Sample_3.2 | ecosystem: Environmental > Terrestrial > Soil > Wetlands | place: USA... | reverse complement strand
GTGCTCATCCATGCGCGAGCCAGGAATGTCAGCGATCCGTCGCCGTCGGCCTGGAAACCGGTCACGCTGATCCCTTACTATTCGTGGGCGAACCGCGGGCCCGCCGAAATGACGGTGTGGCTGGCAAACGCCGAATATGAGATCGGGGACGTGGGTCCGGCCGGAGGTCTCGTCTTTTACCGGAACCTGAATTACGCGTCCGATGGGTGGCGCTACCTGGAGGCCGCGCCGTTCGACCAGAGCGCGGGCGCAAAATGGGGCTGTTTCCGGAAAGCGATTTCCGGGGCACGCGGCACCGCCGTCGGCACGGGCAAGCAAAACACCGCCGATATGCTGGCGGCCTGCGCCGAACCGGGAACCGCCGCCGATTTGTGCGGCAATTTCGTTCTGAACGGCGTGCGCGGATGGTTCCTGCCGTCCCGAGACGAGCTGGCGCTGCTTTACAGCAACTTGCATCCTTCAACCGGCGCCGCCGCCGATAATTTCACTTACTGGGCTTCCTCCCAGCAGACCGCCGATATGGCTTCGCACATCGATTTCGCCGACTCCGGCCGCCAGCACAGCGACGACAAGGACTTCCCGCGGCGCGTGCGGGCCATCCGCGCCTTCTGAATCTCCACGCCACCCGGTCAGCGTACCCGCCATTCGATGATGCCGAGTTCGCGCCAGTCAATATCCGCGTTCAGAAACATGGCGCCGGGCGGGCCGATTTCTCCGGACTTGTAGTGGATGGTGTTCGGCTCCGCTTCGATGCGAACCGCCGTAGTCGTCACGGGATCGAACGATACGCAGTTGAAGCCGTCCTTCTCGACCATATAGGCGCCGCGCGCCTGCACCGGCCTCCAGGCGCCGCCGGCGTCGCGATACAGAATCCGCCAGGAAGCCGGCAGGCGGCAGAATCGCCGGTCGTCCACCCAGTAAACTTCCGACGATGCGATCCGCCGCTCTTGCCCGAAGTCGTACTCCACCCACGCGCGCTCTCCTGCGGGGGGACGCATTCGAAAGTACAGGTTGGATTCATCGGCCGAGCTTAGCGGTTCGGCGCCGTCATATACCGCGGAAAGATCGTCGTTCTGATCGTTGTAGCCGGTCCATTTCTTTTCGATGCCGCCGGAGGAGAGTACCCGCGCGACACCGGCGGGAAGCGGAACCGGATACAGCCGCGCCTTCTCGGTCCGGCGCGCCAGCCAGACCTGCATTTCGCCCATCCCGCGGTTGGCCCAGGCGAAGTAGGGAATGGCGACGATCTGCTGCGGAACCGTGCGCGAGCCCTCGAGCCGCCGCGCGTTCGCGGTAATCACCTGCACGCCGTTCAGCAGGCCGCCGCGGAACTCCGTCGCCAGCCGCGCATCGTCGGGAACGACGAGGCCGAAAACGTGGCCGCCATTGTCGCGCCACTCGGCGCAGTAAACCAGCGGCCCGCGCTCGAGCGCCACGCGGCCGGCATCTTCCTTCACCCGCGGATCGGCGGCGACGCGGCGGATCTCCATCGGCAGCGAGAGATCGATCGTATCGCCGGCCTGCCATTGGCGCTCGATGCGCGCGTAGCCGCGCTCGACCGGCGGATGCACCAATCGGCCGTTCACCCGGATAGCGGCGGACACGCGGCCGGCATCGAGAAAGCTATACAGGCCGCCGTCGAGGATGCGGTCCGAGACCCAGCCGGGAATGCGCACGTACATCGCAAAATTGCGCGGCGTGGCCGGATCCACGGCGATGCGCACGCTGCCGACCCAGGGATAGCGCGTCTGCTGCCGGATGGTCACTCCGGAAATGCGCGCCGTGCTGCCGGCGAACAGATTGACGTAGATGTCGCGATCGTCCCGGGCATAAATATAGCTTCCGAGCGAGGCCAGCAGCCGCACCACGTTGGGCGGACAGCAGGGCGTATCGATCCAGGCAAAGCGCTCGTAGTTGCCGTAGGAGCTGAGCGGATTCTGGTAAAAGAACCGGTCGCCCTTGAGCGAAACGCCGTCGAGAAAACCGTTGTACAGCACGCGCTCCATCTGGTCGACGTAGCGCCCGTCGCCGGAGCCCAGGAACATCCGCTGGTTCCAGACGAAATTGCCGTACGACGCGCAGGTCTCGCTCCAGCCGCTCAAATTGGGAAGCTCGTAGGGCGCCCCGAACTGCTCGTGGAAGCGGATCGACCCGATGCTGCCGGTGACGTAGGTCTTGCGGTACGCCGCATCCTGCCAGATGAGGTTGGCCGCGTCGCGGTAGGCCGGCAGGCCGGTGAGCGCCGCGATGTCGGCCAGCGGGATATACAAATAGGTGGCGCGTACGGCATGACCAACCGCCTCGGTTTGCTCAGTGACCGGCTCGTGATCCTGGTCGTAGGTGCGGTCGAGAGCATACTCGCCCTGCCGCGGATAATTGTCCTTGCCGCGTTCGTCGACGAAGAATTTCGCCAGCTTCCAATATCGCGCGTCGCCGGTCTGGCGGTACAGGGCGAGCAGGCCGATCTCCAGGCCTTCGTGACCCGCGATATAGGTCCGTTTGCCGGGGCCGTAAGCTGCATCGATGGCATCGGCCGCCCGAACGGCCGTGTCCAACATCTTGCGTTCTCCCGTGGCCCCATACCAGGCAACCGCGGCTTCGAAGAAATAGCCGCTGACGCGAACCGCCTGCTCGGGATTGCCAAGGCGGCGTTCGACACCGGCAATCTCGCGATCGATCAGCCGCTCCACGTATGCTTCGAGCTCCGGATCTTTTCGCTTGGCGAGCATGTATGCGGCGGCTTCGATCAGCCGCGGGCTGTCGGAGCGGCCCGTGGCCTCGAACTCGTGGAAGCAATGCTGGATCGAAACCGTGCGATTGGTCTCAATACGCGGCGACCAGAATTCGTCGTTGATCTCGACGTCGGCCAGCGGCACGGGGCGCAGTTGTCCCGCGGCGTGCAGGCAGCAGACGGTCAGAAAAGCGGCGCAATTGGTGCGCATGATACGCATTCCATTATGTCTCGTATCTGGCGCCGATCACAGGATCCGGGAGTAGAATGAGAGCAGCCCGCGAACGCGATAGGAGTTGACCATGGTGCTGGCATCTCAGATGCGCGCTGGAATGGCGATTGTTTTTGAAAACCAGAGTTACCGCGTAGTCGCTGCCGAATATCATCCGGGACAGGGAAAAATGGGCGGCGTCATGCACGCACGGCTCCAGAATCTGGAGACGGGGACATTCTGGGAGCATAGTTTCCGCTCCGAGCTGAAACTTCAGGATCTTCCAGTGGAGAGGACGTCGCTGGAGTTTCTGTATGCGGACGCCGGCCAACTTTGCCTCATGAACCCGGAGAATTACGAGCAGACGGAGATCCCCAGCTCGCTGGTCGGACCCCGCGCCGCGTTTCTGGAGCCGGGGATGAAACTGCCGGTCGACTTCGTCAATGGACGCGCCGTCAATGTGCTGTTCCCGGAGATGATCGAGGTGCGGATCGCCGACACGGCTCCGGCTACGCATCAACAGGCCGACAGCGCGTTCAAACCGGCCAGGCTGGCCAACGGCATCGAAGTGATGGTGCCGCAGTTCATCAAGGCCGGCGACCTCATCCGCCTCGATCTGGAAACCATGAAGTATATGGACCGCGCCCGGCAGGAGGCCAAGGCGAAGCACGCCTGAGGCCTCGATCCACCACCAACAGAAAAAGTGCCTTTTGTAGGGCAGGCTGGCACCCGGCGGCGGAATGGCAATCCGCCCCACGATTTCCGTGCGGTCGTGAAACTAATTCGCGCTCGATTCGAATGCGAACGGCCGCAGCAGAGCGCGGATCGGATTGAACGAGCTCACATACGGCGTCTGTGCCAGGTTGCGGCAGAACGAAGGGTCCTGGCGGATAAAGTACTTGACGTTCTCTTTATTGTTCCTGTCGGAAAGGAATCCTACGTTCGACGTCCATTCTGCCGGCATCGCGGTAAAGCCATTATGGCCCGACCTCAATCCGCCGGGCGAGCTCTCCGCGGTGTGGATGTTGGTCACCAGAACGGCGGCGAACTCCTCGAACGCGTCGTTGAACGGCGGTCCCAGGGGAGTCAAATCGGTGAGGCCCTTTAAGGTGCGCTGGGCGTGAACCAACTCGTGCAACAGCGCTTCGGCGGGAGACGTCCCATAAGGACCGTAGCGGCCGTTAAGCATCCGGTTTGCCACGTCTCGAAACGTATTGCCCGGATCCCATGCAAAGGGATCGAATCGCACAATCGCCGTATCCCCGGCGCCCCGCTGGTTCTTCGAGGCGTCCGCGATCATGCCCGGACCGCTGGTTCCCTGCCTTCCCTGCGAGCTGGCGTTGAGCCATGCTTTGACCACGCGCTCAGCCGGCGAGAGGTCGGTCCGGTTGGCCCAGATGGCCTGCTCCACCTGCATGTCGCGCGGGAGAATGAACACCACATGGTTGGTGCGCTTTCCGTACCAATCGATCTCTCCCAAAACGCACCGCGACGCATAGTTCACTTGCGCGCTCAAAGCCGTCAGTGTTTGCCGGACGGCCTTCTCCCAGTCCGAGCTCATGTCGCCCGCAAGGTCGTTGGCGACCGGGGCCAGACCGGATTGCAGTAAGTTGCGTTTGAATATGCTCGGATCGGAGAAGATCCGGATGGTCGGATACGGGTCGAACGGCTTTCCGAGTTGATTAATGTTTGCCGGCGCCTGAGCGGGGTTCGCCATGCATCCCTCCTATCCCACGCGGGGATCATCGCGCCTGCCGGGCCAAGCCCTCCCAACCGCGGCGGCATCGCAGATTCAGTATGGCCCCCCTCCTTCCGCCCGCACAATAGACGCGCGGAATTCCGGTACTGAATCGAAGCGGCCGGAGCGTAGTACCGATGTTCAGGCGAAATGTGAAACGGACAGCCTGCCGGGCCGCAGGATCTCATTAGCGCGTGCTCCGGGCGCCCTCCGCGACGCCTGGCTTGCTTGGTTGGCGAGACATCCTCGAGCGCTGCTCGCCGCGGATATCGTCAGCACCGCCTTCCGGCTGAAAGCCGGGTTCGTCCCGCCCTTCGCCTTCCTCTCCATGCGGGAGCACGTCAACTTCTTCACTGTGGAGGCCTTGAAGGCGCTCGTGACCCGTGCCGGACTGGAGGCCCGATGGGCTGGAATGAACCTCGAAAACTCCATTTGCGCGGTGGCAACCAGAGAGATCCAGGCGGTGCGCGGGTGACGCCCTGTTCTGGCTTACTTCGAAGTTCCGCCAGGCCGGACGGCGATTACTTCGATCTCCACCAGGCCCCACGGCTGCACCAAGGCCGCCACCTGCACGGTGGCCCGAACGGGTTTGTGGGGCTGCCGCGGCGTTCCGAAGAACTGGTCGTAAGCTTCGTTCATGCCGTCGAAATCGAGCTTCCCGCCTTTGGCCGGATCGGCGGCCAGGAACACATGCATCTGCACCACGTCGCCCATGGTGAGCCCCTGCGTTTCCAGCAGCGCTGCGATCTTGGTAAGAACGCTCAGCGTTTGCGTTTTGGTATCGCCGTAGACCGCCGGCCGGCCCTGAGCCCGGTCTTCGGGAGTGGCCGCTGATGCCATCTGTCCGGCCAGGTAGAGCGTGTCGCCGGCCCATATGGCGGAGGCGAAGCGGCTGTTGGCCTCCGCGATGCGCGTGACCTTGACGCCCTGCTGCGCGGGAAGCGCGGAGACAAGAGTGGCGAAAGCCATGGCGGCGATCCAACGACTGTGCATAGGAATGCTCCTTTCGAATGCGTGGTCCGGCTGATATGCCATCGTAGTCCAAAACACCGTCGGGCCGAGGAGCGACAATGGCAGGGTGAAATCCTTTCGCAAAGAATTGTGGTTTGATGTTCCCGGCCGCCGCGCGTTCCTCAATATCACGCCGCAGGTGGAAGCCTGCCTGCGGGAAAGCGGCGTGAAAGAGGGATTGGCGCTGATCAACGCCATGCATATCACCGCTTCCGTCTTCATCAACGACGACGAACCAGGCCTGCACGCCGATTACGACAAATGGCTCGAAAAGCTCGCGCCCCATGCCCCGACCTCGCAATACATGCACAACCGCACGGGCGAGGACAATGCCGACGCGCACATGAAACGGCAGGTGATGGGACGCGAAGTGGTGGTGGCCATCACCGGCGGCAAGCTCGACTTCGGACCGTGGGAGCAGATCTTCTACGGCGAGTTCGATGGCGGACGCAAGAAGCGCGCGCTGATCAAAATCATCGGCGAGTGACCGGCCCAATCCCGAAGGGGGCGGCACGTCCGGCAGGGCCGTCCGCGGGTTTCACTGTTTCGCGTTGAAGTCGATGGACGAATCCACTTCAAACTTGCGGTAGCCGACAAAGCTCACGGTATTCGAAATCCGGCGGTACGTTCGCTCCATCTGGGCCTGCGAGTGCGAAGGAAGCAGGTAGCTTTGCCCTGCGACCTGTACCAAGTCGTAGTCCACTTCGACGGAGGATTGCAGAATACCGGATTCCTTCGGGATATCGTCGGCGGAAGCCGTGAGACGAAGAACCCGGTTGGTCCCGCTATCCAGGAAGATCTCGCCGCGGTACCCGGCCGCCGCCTGCGCCATGCTTCCATCCTGCGTGCGGTGGCCCAGGATGTAGTGCGACTTGGCGCGCGCGATGCGATACGTATAAACCGCCGCATGCCGTTTCCCGATGCTGGTGGATTCCTTCCACTGGAAATCGGCGGCCGACGACGGATCGAAAAGACCCGACAGCAGGCTGCCGAATTCACCGCCCGTGATGAGTCCGTCCAGCGATTCCAGCGGCTGCGCGGCCGGGCTGCCATTCATGGAGATGAGCTTTTGTTTCTCCTTCTGTCCGAAATAGCTGAGTTGAACGGTAAGCCGGTCGATCTTGATGTTGGTCCCGCCGGTGGTGTCGCTGCGCTCCACCTGCTCGGTACAGATGAAATCCGGCAGCTTGCTGGTGTAATGGACCGCCATATCCCGGGCGGCATCCAGGGCGCGCCGCTGTTCCTCCGCACCGGGCCGTTGGGCCGCCGCCGGAATGCCCAGGAGTATTCCAAGGGCAATGATCGTCAAGTGTCGCCGCATATCCCATCCTCCAGTGTGCCCATCGAGACAGCCGTCAGCGGATTCCGATGGCCGTCATCACGCGAGTGCTCCCTCCGTCCCGGATCCCGCAAAGTGGATCGAGCATAGCACAACCCGGCGCCGCGCCGCGACATCGCGTAGCATAAAGCCATGGCCGACTTTACGCCGACCCCGCGAACCCAGGTGAAGCGCCTTCCCAAGCGCGGTGTTTATGAGAGAGACCAGATTTACGCCATCCTCGACGAGGGCTTCATCTGCCACGTCGGATTCGTTGCCGATGGCCAGCCCTATGTCATTCCCACCAATTACGCCCGCCGCGGCGACGAGATCCTGATCCACGGCTCCGCCGCCAGCCGGATGCTTCGCGCCGCCGCCGCCGGCATTGACGTGTGTATCACGGTAACCCTGGTCGATGGCCTGGTGCTCGCCCGTTCGGCGTTTCATCACTCGGTGAACTACCGCAGCATCGTGATCCTGGGGAGGGCGCGGACACTGGGCGATCCCGCCGAAAAACTGGATGCGCTGCGCTGCTTCACGAATCATATAGTGCCCGGCAGGTGGGACGAAATCCGTCCGCCGACGGATCCGGAGCTCAAGGCCACCGAAGTTCTGGCGGTGCCGCTGACGGAGGTCTCGGCCAAGGTTCGGCAAGGGCCGCCGATCGACGACGAAGAGGATCTCGCCCTGCCGGTCTGGGCAGGAGTGGTGCCGCTGCGGTCGGTCCACGAGGCGCCGATTCCCGTCAACGATCTGCCGCAGGGAATTCCGCCCATCGATAGGAACAGGTTCGCCCGGTCGTAGCGACAATTACGCCACAAGGTAATCGTGCGCGACCCGCATAAGTACGGCAGGATCGAGAGAGAACGCAGATTCCTGCTCCGGGAGTTTCCAGGCGATCCCGAACGGCTGCACTCTCGCCGAATCACCGACCGGTATATTGCCGGGACGTCGCTGCGGCTGCGCCGGCTCACCGATGAGAACGGCGCGGCGGTGTACAAACTGACGCAGAAGATTCCGGAACGCTCCGGTACTTCCCAACAGGGATGGATCACCACCATGTACATCAGTGAATCCGAATACGACATTCTCGCGCGGCTTCCCGCTTCCCTGCTTCGCAAAACGCGCTATAGCCTCCCGCCATTCGGCATTGATAGGTTCGACGGACCGTTGCAGGGGCTGATTCTGGCGGAGGCCGAGTTCGACTCGGAAGCCGAGGCCGCCGCCCTGTCTCTTCCCCCGTTCCTTTTTCGGGAGGTGTCCAACGATGAGCGCTTCACCGGCGGACGGCTTGTCTGCGCATCGGCGGAAGACATTCGCCGCTGGCTGATCGAGTACGGCATCGCATAACGTTCGCCGGAAACGCGTCCGCTGTTAGAATGGGCGGCTATGTTACGACCCATCCTGATCTCAGTCGTCCTGCCCTTACTGGCGCAGGCTGCCGACTTCACGGTCGGCTCGGCGACCGCCGCCAACGGGCAAAAAGCTACGGGCTATATCCCGGTGCCGGCGGGGGTCGACGCCGCGGCGAACGTCCCGGTGATCGTGGTAAACGGCGCCAAACCGGGGCCGGTGCTGGCTCTGGTTGCGGGATCTCACGGCACCGAGTACGCTTCCATCCTGGCGCTGCAAAAGCTCGCGCAGGAGGCCGATCCGGCCGGCCTCTCGGGGACCCTGATCATCCTGCCGCTCATCAACGTGCCGTCGTTCGCGCAAAAGGTGCCGCACCTGAACCCCATCGACGGCAAGAATATGAACCGCTTCTATCCCGGCAAATCGGATGGCACGCAGACCGAGCGTATCTCGGCGGCTATCGCGCGGCAGGTAGTCGAGAAATGCGATTTCCTCATCGATCTGCATGGCGGCGACCTGGATGAGAACCTGCGGCGCTATTCCTATTGGGCCGCCACCGGAAAAGCGGCGCAGGACGCAGCCTCCAAAGCCATGGTGCTGGCGTTCGGCCTCGATCACATCATCATGCAGGATTTCCGCACGCCGCCCGCGCCCGGCGGCTCCGTAACGATTACCCGCTACGCCTCGGGGATCGGCAAACCGTGCGTGACGGCGGAAGCCGGTCATGCCGGTGTCAGCAGCGCCGAGGATATCAGCCTGCTTGTTCAGGGATGCTGGAACGTCGCCCGCCACCTGAAGATGATCCCCGGCCAGCCGCCGCCGGTCGAGCATCCGCTCTGGCTCTCGCATATTTCCACCGTCACCAGCGATCAGGACGGTGTCTTCTTTCCGCTGGCAGGACCCGAAGCTTACGTCTCACAGGGGATGAAGATCGGGTATCTCACGGATTACTTCGGCACCAAGATTCGGGATGTAACTTCTCCCATTGCCGGTGTGGTGCTCTACATCGGCGCTGTCCCGTCCATGAAAAAGGGAGACACCGTCGCCAATATCGGAGAGATCGCGCCATAAGCCGCCTCGCCGCCGCATCAACCGGATTTCCGGCTTAGCTCGGCGATCAACGCGGCAACATGCCGGTTGAATTCATCGGGCCTCTCCAGCATCGGGTAATGGCCCATGTGCTTCATGACCGTGACGTCGAAATCAGCCTTACTCTTCCGCACCCCCGCCACATCAGTCGGGTAGAGATCGCCGTTGATGGCCCGTAGAGGAACTTCCAGCCGGCGCGCCGCCGCCGCCGGATCATAGCCGCCCAGGCTTACGAACATCTCATAAGCCGCGGCCGGCGGAGTGGTCTGCATGCGCCGCTCCGCCTCCGTCATGATCGCCGGGTCGGCGTCCGAATGGAAGAGCTGTCTGACCATCTGCTTCACGCTGCCGGCGTAATCGCCGCGGAAGGCTTCGGCCCTCTGGCGCGCGCCTTCCGGGCTCATTCGATATTCCAGGCTGTGGAACGTATCCACGCCCACGACACCCAGCAGGCGCCCGGGCATGAGCAGGGCGGCCTCCACGGCAACCGGGCCGCCCAGCGAATTTCCAAAAAAGATGACTTGCTGTAAGTTCTCGGCATCGGCAACGGCTTTGACATCCGCCCCGAACTCCGGCAACCCCCATTTCGCCCGCGCCGAGCCCGACTCGCCATGTCCCGGCAGGTCGATGGCGGCCACGCGGTGATGTTCGCTGAACGCCGTCAGCTCCGAATCCCAGAATGTGCGGTCGGCCAATCCGCCGTGAATGAAGACAAGAGACGGCTCACCCGAGCCGCACGCCGAATAGACGATTGGAACACCGTCGGCGGCGTAACACGTCTTGCGTTGGATGCTCATGTTCCATTATTTCGCTTCCGATTTCGCGTGAGCCTTTGGCGCCCGCTGCTTCTGCTTCATGAGCTGATGCAGTGCGAACGGCACTTCGTCGGGATGAGACGCGCACCAGGCCACGATCCGTTCGAACTTAACTAAATCGTCGGCGATGGCGCTGATTTCCATAAGTTCAGTCTCGATGATCTCCGGATCGCGCATAGCTTTAGCATGGCACATCTACCCTGACACGCCGCTGCCAATTACGAAACAACTCAACCTCGGATTTCGACGGCGAACAGCGCGTGGTGGGCGAGAATGAACAGCGTGCGTCCGCCCGGGCCGCCGAAAACCATGTCGATGGGACGCTCCGGCACGTCGATGCGCGCGATCTGCCTGCCCGCGCGATCATAGACGAAGATCTGCCCGTTCGCGACGTAGACATTCCCGTTCCGGTCTACGGCGACGCATTCGCCGCCGCGCCCGGCGAACGGCCGTAAGGCACTTAGCGTGCCGTCGCCGCCGGCTAATGCTCTGTAAGTGACGTCTTCCGATTCGCTGCTGACATACACGCGATCGCCGGGAACAGCGCTGATGAAGCCGTAAGTGTCCAGGTTGTCGGAAAATCGCCAACCGGCCGTGGAATCCGGGGGTCCCTGCTGGAATACCCGCCCCGCCGGCAGAAAGATGCTCCCGTCCGGCGAAACGTATTGGCTGGCTTTCGGCGTAGACACGTCCAGCGCGAACATCTGCGCCAGCGTGGTATAGATCATGGTCTTGAAGTCCAACTGGGTTTTGAATTCGCCATTATTCCAGTAATTCACCGGCAGAATCGCCCGCGCGCCCGGATGCGGCCTGGCCGGCTGCGGCGCGAGCACGCTAACCTGATCCGGCGGCGATCCGGGGCGGAAGGTGTAGACCGTTCCCGCCGCCCCGAATGAAGACAGCACCAGCAGGTTGCCGGATTTGTCGAACGCCAGGTTCACGGCGTCGAGCGGGTTATCGCGCTCCACCGTGAGTCCCTCGCCGGCTGACCAGCCATAAATGCGCTGCTCGTGGTGATCGACGAAATACAGCTTTCCGGCGCTATCCACGGCGGCGCCGGAAATGGAATAGAACCCATCCTCCAGTTTGCGGACACGCGAACCCGGCGCCAGCACCGCCGATGCATCCGCCGGCGCGGGCGCGGCCGGTCCGGCGGGAATGTCGAGCACCGCGAATTCCCTTTCACGCACCTCCAGATGATGCGTCACGTCCTCGATGGAGTCCTCGTACGGAAATTTGCTGACGCGTAGAAACGTGCCGCAGCCGTTTTCATCACAGATGGCATAGCCGCTTTCGGCATTCACATGGACGTTGCGGAAATGAATGTCCGAGCAGTGGTACAGCCGTACGGCGCTGGGAAAAGGAGCGCGGGACCGCGTCACGCGATATCCATGATAGTTGGCGATGGTGATGTTTTTCGACCAGGCCAGCTCCAGGGACAACGCATCGGGACTCTCGCCTGCTTCCTCTTCGGTTTGCGGCGCATTGAGGTCCCAGTTGGCGGCATGATCGAACCTGATCTCGGTGCGGACGTGGTGTTCGTTCGATAGCTCGTAGACATGGCCCGGTGTCTCGGTGTCCGAAACATAAAACCCCGCCTGGGCGAACGTGTCGGGCGTCCAGATATCGGCGAAAGTGCCCCCGCCGCCGTGCGTGACCCATAGGCTCGGATATTGTCCGTCCCAGCGGCGGCGCAAATCGGGATCGGCGGTGTGGTCGTTGTTGTAAGGGTTGCCGCCGCTGCCATGGCCGCCGAGAAAGCGCACGTCGTCGATCAGGGAACCGGCTCCGGCGCACCACAGCACGCCGACGGCGCGCGGATTAATGCCGCCGGTGGAGACGCCGAAGCCGCTCAGCATGTTCGAACCGCCCGCAGGAGCAAAGACCACCGCGCGCGGCGAGCCCACGCCCTGGTAGGCCGCCGCGCCGTCGGGAAGGTCGAGTTGCGTCAGCGTGGGGTGCAAGCCGATAAGCACGGTGTCCGGCTTGAGCGTGAGCGTGTCGCGCACGAGATAGCGGCCGCTGGGAAAATACAGCACCCGATGATCATCGATGGCGCGCTGGATGGCCGCGGTATCGTCCGTCGTGCCGTCGCCAGAGACGCCCAGCGAGCGGACATTGATCCACTCGGAGGTGGGCGGCAAGGCCGGTATCGCCGGGGGCAGCGGCGCGGGCATGGTAGCCAGCGGCCCGGCATCGTAGATCATGCCCATCGAGCCCATCGATCCCAAGCCGGGCACGATCAGGCCATAGTTGAAGTTCCGGACGCGGTAGACCGGCCCTTTGCCTGACACCTTCTTTCCGCTCTCCCGCAGAAGCGCGAACACCGGCACGTCCTTCAGCACGGCATTTTCAAAACCGATCTCGGTGAGCGGGCTGTTTTCATTGCTGATCACCACGGCCGGTCCCGGGATATTTTCAAAACGGCAGTCCTTCACCCACAATTGGTCGGAATACTGCGGATCGATATCGATGGCGGCGGGAACGTTGCGGAATGTGTCGCGGATCAGCGTCAGTCCCGCTTCGTGCTCCCGAATCGCGGCCTCGCGCTGGCCCTCGAACACGGAATCGATCAGGGTGAACTGCCACGCCGGCGAGGTCTTGTCGGTCAGGATGGCGTAACGCCCGCCGTAGAAGTGCAGATCCTCCGCCTCATTGCCGATTTCCGTCAGCGCGGCGAGCCCGGAGCCGACATGAAAATCCATGTGGGTGAGGAAGGCATGCTGCGCCACGTGGAAGCGGATGGCGACCGCCGCCGGATTGCCGTCGCCGATTTCGAAATCGATGTTGCTCATCGCGGAATAAAAAGTGCCCGAATTGGCGTCGGCGATATTGCCGTTGGGAGGCACGCTATCCGGCGGCGGAAAGGGAACGCGGCCTCCTCTCGCCGGTCCACGGCCGGGACGCGCGCCGGTGAACGTCACCATCGCCCCGACCCCGTTCTGAAAGCCCGGCGTATCGGCGGCCAGCAGGAAGACGGGGCGCGTCGCGCCGTAGCCGAAGAGGCGCACTCCCGGCCAGACGTAGACCGTGCGCGTGAGCCGATACCGGCCCGCCGGCACAAAAACAATCCCCTCGCGGACGTTGTTTTCCGCCTTGTCGATCGCGGCCTGGATAGCGGCGCTATCGTCGCTCTGGCCGTCGGCGCGGGCGCCGAATTCGGAAGCGGTCAAGTAGACGGCTTTCGGGTCATCGAGGCGTGTCGCCAAGACCGAGACCGCGGAAGCAACCGGCGAGATGCCTGACAGGACGATCGCCGGCAAGAGGAATTGCTGGATACGCGTGTGCATAGCCGTATCCTTTGTTCTACCGCAAGCCAACTACCGGGGGCGTCCGCCCCATTCCTGCCTGGCAGTTCTACTCGCCTTTGAAGATGTCGGCGATCTTTCTGGGTGTGTAGCGAATATCGGAGAATGCCGCCGTCGCGCCATTGCCGATGGGCGACTGCGCGGCGAATCCGGCGCGAAGATGATCTGCCGTCCCCAGCGTAAAACTTCGAACCAGTTTCCAGACGCGGCCGTCGGCCGATGCGTAAAAGAACAGCGCCTGGCCGGTCCTCGCGACCTGGAAATAGGTCGAGTTACCCGATACCGTGGCGGAATTCACGTCGTCGGACACGCCGCGCGTCACTACCGAGACCACCGTGGGTTCGTTGTATGCGGACATCTCGAAGGCCAGTTTCGCCCAGGTGCGCTGGCTGGAGTACACCATCAGGCAGCCGGCGTCCCACTGCTTCTGGAAGTCGATTCTCACGCGCGCGCTGAGAGTGAAATCGGCGGCCGGCTCAAACAGCAGCATGGGCGCGCTGGAGACCGCCTTTCGGTCCAGAGGCGAAATGAACCAATCCGTGTTCCCGCCGGCCGTGATGGCCAGTCCATCGGCGCCGCTCTTCCAGGACACCGGCGCGTTGTTCCAGCGAAGCTGTCCGGGGATCCCAGTCAACGTTACCGGATCAAGGGGAGTTTTGGGAACATCTCCCGCAATCGCGGCACTGGCGGCGAGCACCGCGAACGGTAGAAGACGGCGGAACATACTTACCAGTGTGCCCCGCCCCGATCCCAAAATCCATCGCCGGAGCTATAGTAAGGAGAACGTCGCGGGCTACTGCGACCGAGGTAAGCGGATGCGCACCGCAATTGTCTCCGACATACATGGCAACCTGACGGCCTTCGACGCGGTGCTGGCCGATCTGTCCCGGATGTCGCCGGACCTGATCCTGCACGGCGGGGACCTGGCGGGACCCGGGTCGCGCCCCGCCGAGATTGTCGATCGCATTCGCGATCTCGGGTGGCGAGGCGTGATCGGCAACACCGACGAGATGCTTCACAAACCGGAGACGCTGGTGAAGTTCGCCGCCTCGGCTCCCCAATTCAAATCGATGTTCGATGCCATCGAAGAGATGGCGGAGCGCACGCGGGAAGTACTGGGTCCGGACCGGGTAGCCTGGCTGGGAGCTCTGGTCCGTGTCGAAAACCAGGGTTCCCTGGCCCTCGTGCACGCTACCCCGGCGAGCACCTGGCGCGCGCCGCAGGCGGAAGCAGCCGATGCCGAACTGGAGCGGGTTTATACGCCGCTGGGCAAACCCGTGGTGGTGTACGGCCACTTGCATTGGCCGTTCGTGCGGCAGATCGGCGCTCTGACGGTGGCAAACTCCGGAACCGTCGGATCGAGTTACGATGGCGACCCCCGCGCGTCCTATCTTCTCCTCGATGACTATCGGCCGCAGATCCGGCGCGTCGAATATGACATCGAAGCCGAGATTCGCGCGCTGATCGCCAGCGGCCTGCCGCATGCGGAGTGGGTCGCGCGCTCACTGCGGAGCAGCCGGCCGGAGATGCGTTGAACGACCGGCGCTATTCATACCGAAGCGCGACCATGGGATCGACGCGCGATGCCCGCCGCGACGGCACCCATGCCGCAACCACGGCCGTAACGCCGAGCACGGCGATGCCGGCGAACAGCGACACCGGGTCATAAGGAGTCACGCCGAAGAGCAAGCCTTTCACCGTTCGCGCCGCCAGCAGCGAGCCTGCCAGCCCGGCGCCCGCGCCGATCGCGGTCCACAATCCCGCGTACCGCTGAACCTGGAGCGCGATGTCGCGTGGACGCGCGCCCATGGCCATGCGGACCCCGATTTCCTGCGTCTGCTGGGTTACCAGGAACGAAAGCACGCCATACAGGCCCACCGCGGCCAACACCAGGCCGAATATTGCGAACAGCGCTACCAGCGTCGCTTCGAACCGCGGCTGCTCCCGGAACCCGCCCACTCGCGTCTCCATGGTCTCGATTTTGACCGGCAGCGAGGCATCGATTTGCGCCACTTCCTTCCGAATCCAGCGGTCCAGCGTGGCCGGGTTGAGCGGCGTTCGGAAGAGCGCCACCCCCGCGCGCGGCAAAGTCGAATTGTCCATGCGCAAGCGGTAGTACTCGGGCTCCGTTTCCGTCAGGCCGTTGTTGCGGGTATCCGCGGCCACACCTACGATCGGGCATGGCTTGCCTTCCAGGTCCAGATCGATTTGCTGGCCAACCGCATTCTCATGGCCGAAGAACCGGCGCGCCAGGGTGGCGCTCAGAATCACCGGGGACGGGCCCGATCCCCGGTCCTTATCTTCAAACGGCCGCCCGGCAATGAGTGGAATGCCCATGGCGCGAAAATAGCCGGGCGTTATCCAGCGAAATTCCACCATGCCGCCCTCGGCAGCCACCGGCGGATGGCCGGCGATGCGGATATTCGAATACGGCCGGCCCATGGAGCCGCGCGGCGGGATCGAGTCGCTCAGCGCAAATATTCCGCCCCCGGGAATGGCCTGCAAACGATCTTCAATCTCCCGGAAGAACGCGGCTTGTCCGCTCGCGGTCTGATAGCGCTGCCGGCGCAGCGTGAACGAAGCCGTGGTCAGGCGCTCCGGCCGATACCCCAGCGGCTCGCTCTCCAGTTTCCAAAAACTCCGCACGAAAAGCGATGCGCCGGTAAGCAGGACCAGCGAAATAGCCACTTGCGCCGCCACCAGGAGCCGCCGGAACAAAGTGCGGGCCGCGCCGGCCACGCGCGCGCCTGACAGCGATTCGGCGCGCGGGCGTTCCAGCGCCGGCGCCAATCCAAACAACAGCGCGGCGCCAATGGACGCGGCCAGGGCGAAGAGCAGCGCTCGCGCGTCGAGACCGGTGCGGTTGATACGCAGCAATCCTTCGGGCGCAAGCGTGATGAAAATCCGCAGCAGGACCCAGGCGAAACCGCATCCGGCGATGCCGCCGGCCACCGCCAGAACCAGGCTCTCGGTGAGCATCTGCCGGGCCAGCCGGCCGCGGCCCGCGCCGATGGCCGCGCGCACCGCCAGTTCGCGCCGGCGCGCCGCCGCCCGCGCCAGCAGAAGATTGGCGACGTTGGCGCAGACGAGCAGCAGCAGGGCCATCACCGCGCCCAGCAGCATCCAGGAGGCCAGCTTCACTTCGTGAATCTGGCGATCGCGCAGCGACCGCACCACCAGGTGCACTTCCTTGCGAAGCTCCGGAGGTGTATCCAGGTCGGCCGTGCGGCTGGCGATGGGCTCCATGGCGGCGCGAGCCTGCTCGATGGTGACGCCGTCGCGCAGCCGCGCGAAGGAGCGCAGGAAAGACCCGGCATTGGCCCGCCGCGGGCGTGTCGGATCCAACTGTTCGGGCATCAGCAGGTCGGCCGGCCCCAGTTGCGGCATTTCGAAATTCTCGGGCAGCACGCCGACGATGCGGACGGCGCTCTCGTCGACGGTCACGCTGCGGCCCAGCACCTTCGGGTCGCCGCCATACCGCCGCTGCCAGAGCGCATAAGAGATGAGGGCCACCGCAGGGGCGTGAGGCTGGTCGTCTTCCGCGGTGAAATCGCGGCCAATGGCCGGCCGCAAGCCCAGCGTCCGCAGCCAGTTCGCTTCCACCGCCTGGCACGAGATCCGCTCCGGCGTGTCCCCCGCCAGCAGGTCGCACTGCGCCCCGGCACGCATCGACGTGATGGATTGAAAGACGGTCTGGCGCGATCTCCAATCCAGATAGCTGGCGACCACGTTGAATTCGTTATTATCCACCGGAGCGAAATAGCCGATCGAGACCAGTTGGGCGTCCTTGGGATAAGGCAGGCTGCGGAACAGCAGGGGATCCACCACGCCGAAGATGGAGGTCGACGCCCCCACCCCCACGGCAATGGTCGCGGCGGCGATGATGGCGAGCGCCGGCGATTTGCGAAACCCGCGCGCCGCGATTCGCGCGTCCTGCAGGAAATCGTCGAGCCAGCGGCGCACATGCACGGCGCGGACCTCTTCATAGGCGCGCAAGCGATTCCCGAACTGCCGGCGCGCCGACTGTTGCGCCGCTTCGTCCGGCATTCCCGCCTCGCGGTTAAACTCCGCGCGCATGGCGACGTGCGCATCGAGTTCCTGCTGCCATTCGCGGTCGCGATGGCGGTTCCACGGTAGCTTCATGCGAGCCTCAACAGTCTCTGGACTCCCTTGGCAAGCGAGGTCCAACTGTTTTCGACATCGGCCAGCCGCTTGCGTCCGGCCGGGGTGAGCGAATACCAGCGAGCCTGGCGCCCGTTTTCGGTTTTGCGCCACTCGCCGCGCAGGAGCTTTTGCTTTTCCATGCGGTGCAGCGCAGGATAGAGAGAACCTTCTTCCACGCGCAGCAGGCCGTCGGAAACGGTCTGGATGTGAAGCGTGATTCCGAAGCCGTGGTTCGGCCGGTGCGCGACAGATTTGAGGATCAACAGCTCCAAAGTGCCCTGCAGGTTGTCGGCGGCTCGCATTTCTTTTACCCTTGATCGCTAGGGTAGACTTCTAGGTGGGAGATGTCAAGCCTCGCGCCGCCAGACGAAGCGTTCGCCGGCGGCGTCCCACGCGAGCCGGTTGTGGTTCGATGCCAGCCACTGCACTACGTCTCCGGCGGCGTCGCTCTCCTGCGTCCAGCGCCTTACATCACCGAGTTCCGCCGGCAGCGGGAGCAATTCCGCGACCGCGGAATAGGCGATCAGCCCGCACCAGCCGGCGCCGTGATCCAGCGTGATCGGCTCGCGCGGAAACCGGCTCAGGATTTCGCCTGCACGGTCCAGCTCCCCAAAGGAAAGCAGGCCGGCCGCGACAATCCGAAGGCTGTCCGGATCAGCGCCGAAAGCGTCATGCAATTCCAGCAGGTGGCGATGCAGCGCTTCGCCGGCGGGCATATCCGGCGGCGGATCGAAAAACGCGGGCAGCTTTGGATCATCCGCCCCCAGGCACGCCAGGATCCGGCAGCGCAGGTTTCCCAGCGGCCGCATGCGGGTCCAGAAAGGCGTGCTCGTGTGGGCCATTCGCTCTTCCCGACAGCCCTCGGCCTCCCAGCGCCCGGGCCGCGTTATGGAATCGTCAATACCTGGCCGGGCCGCAAATTCGGCTTGTTCATCTGCGGCCCCAGCAGCATTCGATTCGCATTATAAATTCTAGGGTATTGCTTCGGGTCGCCGTAGAATTTCTGCGCCAGGTCCCAGAGGTTGTCGTTGTACTTCACGACGTACGTGGTGGTCGTGGTACAGACGGGATTGATGTAATCGGAATTCGGCCGGACGCAAATCGTGTTGCGCGAAACCGTGCCGGCTCCAGGCGGGTTCTGCGGCGGTTTGGGCTTCGGCTTTGGCGGGTTGACCACCGGCGGAAGACCGAACAGCGGAAATCGCCGGAGACTCGGGAGGCTGTCGGGAAGCCCGAGGTCTACACTCGCAGCGCCGCCGCCGCTAAACCCGCCTCTGGTTCCGGGTATCAGTTTTCCGAACTTATCGACCTCCAAAGCGGGAATTCTCGACGCGGGGATGGCGTCAATCACAGCGCCGCGAGGCATCTGGTTGAGAACCACCCATTCCTTTTCCACCGAGAGTCCCCACTGCGGAACCTGGAAGGCGGCGGATTTCGGCAAGCGGATGAGGTAAACAACACCTCCCTCGCCGAAATTCGCGGCGACGCCCGGGATGCGGGTAGTAGGAATACCAACGGCGCCCAGCGGCTCGCCCCCCAGACCTGGAAGCGTCAGGAACGAAGGCACCGGCTGATCGTGCCATTGCGCCGTGTAGCGGGCGATTTCCTCATTGCTCAGCCCCGCGGCTCGCATCCGTGCAACCAGCGTCTCGGATGCCGCGACACCCTCGCTGCGGGCCAGCGGGCTCAAAATGGTAGTGGTCGGCATGGCTTGGCCTCGCCACAAAACGATGTAGCCTCGCCGATCGAGCCACCACTCGGCTGCTTTGCCGGTCGTACTCCTGCTCTGGAACAGCTTCTCCAACTCCTCGGCGCCCACGGGCGAACCGGCAGAGCGCTGGGCAAGCGTACTGGTGATGGCTAAATCGGACTGGCGCAGGCCCTGTGTCGCGAGCCAATCAATCGAGCGGACGGCGCCGTTGCTGAAGAGCTTGATCCCGCCGGGCACGACCACGCCGATGATGGCTCCCGTGGCGCCGTCGATGAGGTAAGTTTGCACGCCGGAGAATTCGCCGCTGCTCACGTCGCCAACCGCGCGATAGCCCATGGTAGAGGTCGCCCCGGCCACGGCCAGGCTGCCGTAGAATCCGAGTCCCAACCGCCCGGCGACACTGAACGACGCCTCCGGAACCGCGAACAACATAATCGCTTCTCCACCGACCTGGGCTTCGGAAACGCTGGGGTAGGTTTTGTCACCCGGCGCCGGCGCATTGGCTACGTTCGGGCGCAGAAGCACATACAACGCGGCGGCGACCGGAATGAGCCACCACCAGTGGTAGATTTCATCGGGATTCGCGCCGCAGCAGATCGGAGAATGCGGGAACCTCGCGCCGGCGACATGAGCCGCTTCGGCTTCGATATCGGAAAGCGAGGCGACGCGCCCGGTTCGCCGCGCGATTTCCATTTGCGCGAGGTGCACCAGCTCATGATGCAGAGCCTCCGACACACTTGGCCCAATCGCGGTGCCCACCGTGGGTCCCAGGAAGATCCGATTCCCCTTGCAGCAGGCATGCGATTGCAAACCGGCCACGGCCAGCCGCGCCGCCCGGTCGTGATGCACCGAGATGCCGGCGGGATTTCCGATTAAAGAGCGAATCCGTTCGTTGACCAAGCCATCGTGAAAGAACGATTCCAGCGGCGTTCCCTGCGATTGCGAAAGGAGACGGCGAAGCTGCATCATCTGGCCACCCTCCAAATCAGGGCCGATGTTTGCGGCGCACGGCATTCGCCTCGACCCCGAGTGCTACGCAAGCATAGCATCGGCTCCATCGCAAAAAGGTGTTATTTGGCGCTTTCGAAATGTTCCGGTACTAGGACTGGAATCCGAGGACATTCGCCGCTTGCGCACGCCCGCCGCGGCCGCTTCGAGGGCATCGCGATTTTCGGGTTTGAACGCGGCCACCTCGCATTCACCTGGATGCTTTCTCTCCGTGTCGTGAGCCACGAACTCTCTTGGGTATGGGTAATTTACCCAAAACTGGATTGATTCTAAATGACTTACACGCATTTTTGGGGTAATTTACCCAAGAAACCATCCTTTCCGCCCCCATTTAGCCAGACCGGGGTGCTTGCCAGGGCGTGGAAAGCGGCGGATTTCGGGTTTGGAGTTGCGGTGCGCGTCCCCAAAGATCAGCTTTACCTGGCGGCAGCCGGCGGAGATTGGCGCTTTTTGGCGCGGATCGTCACGTCGAGATCGCCGTTACGGGTATTGGTAAAGCGCAGCGTGACACAGCCCGCGGAATCGAGCGTCACCACCGCGGGAATATTCACGCTCACCAGCATCCAGCCATCGGGCAAAGTGACATAGTTGAGCGGCCGGCCCAACGTCCGCTTCCACATCAGCTCGCCCTTGTCCAGCGTGTAGCCGACCGGATCCACATAAGATTCCTCGACGCGCACGCGGACGGTCTCGCCGGCTTCCACCGTCCGCGGCAGGTCGCCCTGCACCACGACGGAGTCGGGGTCGGTGGGCGTCGGATAGTAACCGCGAGCATTGACCTCCTTCCCGGAGACGGTATGCGTATGAAGCGGCTCTCCCGTATCGAGATCGAACATCCGGGCGTCCGGGGATACGGTGCTGCCGGCGCGCACGAAGCTGTGCACCGATTTCTGCCCTACCCGCGAAACCGTGAAATCGTGCGAGATACGGAAGGCGTGGGTGGAAGGATCGAGCAGCCAATAGCGGATTTCGCGATCCTGCTCGGCCCGATGGAATTGGCCGAACAGCAGCCCGGGAAACAGTATCAAGACCAGCTTCACGGCAGCCTCCGCGCGGTGATACGGACCGGCAGTTGATCGTCCCGATCATTGAGAAAGCTGAGGCGGATGCGGCCGTCGGCATCGGTCGATACGATCGCGGGCGACGCCGATCCGGTCAGCTCGTATCCCTTGGGCAGGAGCACGACGTTGCGTTTCACCCCCAGCGGCCGGTCAAACACGAGGCCGGCCGGCGTTTCGGCATACGAAGCGGCATCGCGGTAGGTCTTATAGATGCGGATACGCGTTTCGGCGCCTTTGGGAACCGGCCGGAGCAAAGTGACGCGCAGGAATTGCGCATCGTCCGCAGTGCCGGCGCCGGCTCCTCCGGCAGCTTTCGCGGTCTTTCCATCGACCACCGTGAAGGTCAGGGGCTTGCCGGAGGCGCGATCCACCACCCGCTCGCGGGATGCCGCCGATCCGGGGCGGATCGGATTAAAAAAGTAAGCCGCGCCCTCGGCGCTGACGGAAACGTCGTAGACGATATCGAAAGCGTGTGTGGACGGCGCCAGCAGGTCGTACACCGTCATTTCGTCGGCGGCCCACAATCCCGCGCACGGCAGCAGAAGAAAGAGTACGGACTTCCTCATCGGATGTACTCTATCATTACCCGGGCGATGGCATGCCGCCTCCGCCGAGTGTCATCAAAGCTCTAACCCCACAAAGCCTGGCAGTTCGCGGGAGATGTGAGCTCAGGGCGTCCGCCGCCGGTTACTGCTTCAATGCCTTCTCCACCGCTGCCGTCACTTCCGGCGACTGCGGTTCCACCTTCGATTCGAAGCGCTGAATTATCTGGCCGTCCTTCCCAACTAGAAACTTCGTGAAGTTCCACTGAATCTCGCCGCCGGTGGCGGGATTGGCCTGCTTGTCGGTCAGAAACTGATAGAGGGGCGCCTTATCCGCACCCTTCACCGAGATCTTGGAATACATCGGGAAGCTGACGTTGTATTTGCGCGTGCAGAAAGTCTTGATCTCTTCGTTCGTGCCCGGTTCCTGGCTGCCAAAATTGTTGGCGGGAAAACCCAGAATCACGAAGCCCTGGCCCTTGTACTTCTCGTAGAGCGCTTCCAGCCCGGCGTACTGCGGCGTGAAGCCGCACAGGCTGGCGACATTCACGATCATGACCACTTTGCCCTTGTATTGCGACAACGGAGCCGGTTGGCCGTCGATCGAGTTCAAAGTGTAGTCGAGTGCG
>Ga0335078_10003722_pt1 | contig 22692 bp, 21 predicted proteins | sample Lox_Sample_32_FD_206711 | JGI IMG/M metagenome (GOLD analysis project Ga0335078, IMG submission 206711) | Soil microbial communities from Loxahatchee National Wildlife Refuge, Florida, United States - Lox_Sample_3.2 | ecosystem: Environmental > Terrestrial > Soil > Wetlands | place: USA... | reverse complement strand
ACCAGGGTGTAGCTGCTGCTGCCGGTGAAGGTGACCGAGCCGAAGAACTGGTCCCCCGGCCGGACCGTGTTGGCGAAGTTCACCGGGAACGCCGGGTACATCTCGTACCAGGAGTAGTACACCGGGCTGCCGCCGGAGCAGTCGACCTCGCTGCCGGTCTGCTCCACGCTCTGGCTGTTGTAGCCGTCCAGGCCGACCCAGAAGCTGGAGTACCTGGTGGCGCTCGTGCAGTGGCCGGTCGGCTCGGTCCAGTTCGCCGAGACGCTGGTGTAGGTGCCGCTCGCGGCGGCGTACCCGGACCAGTTCGACGACTGTGCCCGGTTGCGCGGGACGCCGTGCCGGGCCAGGGGGGCGCCCGGCCGGATCATCCGGCCGCCGGGCCGGACGTGCCGCACGGCGGCGGCGTGGGGCGCGGTCCCGGCGACCGCGGGGGCGGCTGCGGCCAGGGAGCCGGCAACCAGGGCCACTCCGGCGAGGGGGATGCACCATCTGCGTAGCATTCGTGCTCCTTCAGTGAGATGGGGGCCGCGGCCACAACGGTGCCCCGCTCCAGCGTGGCCGCACTCGGTCGCCCGTGAACCTACGAGCGGCCTTGGTAGCAGTTAAACCATATGCGGCTAAAGCTGTGGCATGTCATTCCTTTGGCGCAGGTCAGCGGCACCCCCGGCGGCCCGGTAGGCGGCCGGGGTGATCCCGTAGCACCGGCGGAACCAGCGGGTGAGGTGGGCCTGGTCGGCGAACCCGGTCATCGCCGCGGCGTCGGCGACCGCGGACCCGGCGGCCAGCGCCCGGCGCGCGGCCCGCAGCCGCAGCAGGCGCTCGTAGTCGCTGGGCGGCAGCCCGTAGCGGCCGCGGAAGGCCCGGTAGGCGGCGAACCGGCTGCACCCCGCGGCCGCCGCCACGTCGCCGAGCGTGGCCTGGCTGGCGTACCTGTCGTGCAGGAACGCGCGGACCCGGTCGGCGGTGAGCGCCCCGTCCCTGGCGGTGAGCGCGGCCGGCCCGCGCTGACGCGGGCCGGCCTCGTGCCGGGCCGCCAGCGCGGCCACGGTGGTGAGCCGTTCGGACCGCTCGAGCGGGCTGGCGGGCCCGGTCAGCGACTCATGCAGCCGCCGCAGGCCGGCGGCGAGCGCCGGGTCGGCGATCACCGGCGCGGCGAACAGCGGCATCGCCGCGGGGCGCCCGGTGAGGTCGGCGAGCAGGCCGGTGAGCAGGCCCGGTGCCAGGTGGATCATCCGGTAGGTGAACCCGCCCCCGGCCGCGGCGTGCCCGTCGTGCGGGTCGTCGGGGTTGAACGCCATCACCAGGCCGGCCGTGCTGACGTGGCCGGCGCCGCGGCAGGTGAACCCCTGCGCGCCGGTCTCGGTCAGGCCGAGGGAGTAGGTGTCGTGGCTGTGCCGGTGGTACACGTGCCCGCGGAAGTGGGCGTGCATCGCCTCGACCCGGCCGTCCGGCGAGCGCCAGTACCGGGCCCAGTCCGCCGGCTCGCCGTGTCCCACCCAGCCAGTATGCGCGGCCCCAGCCAGTATCCGCGGCGCTCCAGCGTTCAAGACCGGGGCCCGCCCGGGCGGCGATCCTGGGTCTCATGCGTTTCGATACGAAGATCGCGATCGCCGTCCGGTCGGACCTTGCGACCTGGCAGAAGCTGAACGTGACCGCCTTCCTCGCCAGCGGCGTGGCGGCCGGCGTCGCCGAGGTGGCGGGCAAGCCGTACGAGGACGGCTCGGGCAACCGCTACCTGGAGATGTTCCGCCAGCCGGTGCTGGTCTACACCGGGCCGGCCGGGGCACTGGCCGCCGCCCGCGAGCGCGCGGTCGCCCGGGGCATGCCCACCGCCCTGTACACCGAGGAGTTGTTCGGCACCGGCGACGACGACGCCAACCGCGCCGCGGTGCGCGCCGTGCCCGCCGGGAACCTGGTCCTGGCGGGGATCGCCGTCTACGGCCCGCGCAACGGGGTCGACAAGGTCTGCCGCGGCCTGGCCCTGCATCCCTGACGCACGCGCCGGGCCGCCGCCGCCATGGTTGCGCGTCTGGTGCCCCTCTTGGGGCCGTAACGGAGCAACCACGACGGCGGGGGCGGGGTTCTGTCAGCCGGCCGTGCCACGATCCGGTCATGCCGCACACCGCTGAGTTCGATCGCCCGGCGCTGACCGGCCTGCTCGCCAGTCAGCATGGTGTCGTCGCACGCCGCCAGGCCCTGGGATGCGGGCTGAGCGAGAAGGGCCTGCGGTACCGCCTGCGCGCCGGAGGCCCCTGGCAGCGGTTACTGCCAGGGGTCTACCTCACCCACACCGGGCTGCCGTCGCAGGATCAGCGGGACATGGCCGCCTTGTTGCACGCCGGGCCGGCGGGCGTCCTCACTGGCGCCGCCGCACTGCGCCGGTTCGGCCTGCGGGCACCGTTGACGCCCGCGGTCGACGTCCTTGTCCCGGTAACCAGCCGCAAGCGTGATGCCGCGTTCGTGCGCGTGCACCGGACGGCCCGCTTACCGCGCGGGTTCTGCGTCGCGGGCGAGATCAGGTACGTGTTCGCGCCGCGGGCCGTCGCGGACGCCGCACGGGGCCTGGCGGCCCTCGCCGATGTGCGGGCACTGGTCGCTGGCGCGGTCCAGCAGGGACAATGCCACATCACGCATCTGGCCGAGGAGGTCCAGGCCGGGCCCGTGCGCGGTTCCGCACTGCTGCGACGGGCCCTGGCAGAGGTCGGCGATGGGGTCAGGTCGTCGGCCGAAGCTGACCTGAGGGACCTGATCAGGCGCGCCCGGCTGCCGATTCCGATGTTCAACCCGCGGCTGTTCGCAGGACCGGCGTTCCTCGCGGTGCCCGACTGCTGGTGGCCGGACGCTGGGGTGGCCGCGGAGGTGGACTCCCGCGCGTGGCACCTGTCGCCGCGCGACTGGGAGAGAACACTGGCCCGGCACGCGCGCATGTCCGCCGCGGGACTGATCGTGCTGCACTTCACCCCGAGACAGATCAGGGCTGAGCCGCGCGACGTGGCAGCCGCGATCCGAAGCGCGCTCGCCGCCGGGCGGAACCGCCCCCAGCCGCGGATCAGGACCATCCCGGCCGCGTAGCGACTGTCCCGGGCCATGGTTGCGCGCCTGGTGCCCCTCTTGGGGCCGTAACGGAGCAACCAGCGCAGGTGAGGCCGCCGGTTGGACACCTCGGGTTCCTATGCCTAGGATTGCTAGGCATGAGGTCGGAGAAGCTGAAGGGGCACCTGGACCTGCTGCTCCTGTCCGTGCTCAGCCGCGGGCCGGGCCACGGCTACGAGGTCATCACCCGGCTGCGGGACCGCAGCGACGGCGCGTTCGAACTGCCGGAGGGCACCGTGTATCCCGCGCTGCACCGACTGGAGGAGGCGGGCCTGCTGGCCAGCGCCTGGGCGGCGGTGGCCGGCCGCCGCCGGCGCATCTACCGGCTCACCCCCGCGGGCGAGGCGGCCCTGGCCGAACAGGCCGAGCAGTGGCGCGAGTTCAGCGGGTCGGTGACACGGGTGCTCGGGATGCCGCCCGCGGTGGCGCGGCCCCGGATGGCGGTTCCGGAGGTGACCGCATGAGCCGCAGACCGCCGGACGCCCCGGCCGACGCGGTGGAGGCCTACCTGGACAGGCTTCTGGTCACGCTGAACGGCACCCCGCGCCAGATCCGGTACACGCTGGCCGAGGTGGAGGCGCACCTGCGCGACGCGGTGGCCGAGGGCGTCGCCGCCGGGCTGCCGGAACCGGCGGCGCAGGCACAGGCGGTGGCGCGGATGGGCCCGGTGGACGGGGTGGCCGGCCGGGTGCCCGCGCTCGGCCGGCCCTCGCTGGCCCTGGCCCGGCGCCTGGTGCTGACCGCGGCCCTGGTCGGCGGGGCCGGGTTCGCGGCCGTCGGCGGGGCCGGCCTGATCGCCAGGTTCCTCGCGTCGGTGAAGGGCAACGAGTTCATGACCGCGCCCTGGCCGCCCGGCGCTTACACCAGGGCGGACTGCGCGCGGTGGCTGGCCGGGGACCCCGGCACGCACTCGTGCGTCACCGCCATGCTCTACGACCACGTGGGGGACTTCCTGCTCGAGGCGACGGCGGCCGGGCTCCTCGGGGTGCTCGCCCTGGCCGCCTACCTGGCGCTGCGGCAACGCTGGCGGGACCGGGCGACGCTGGCGGCGCTCCCGGCCGGCACCGCGCAGGCGCTGGGCGCGGTCCTGGCCGGCGTGGCCGCGGTTGCCTGCCTCGGCGCCGCGATCGACAACGAGATGATCCAGCATGGCATCGGCGCGGGCGAAGCGTGGAGCCTGGGCACCGCGGCCGCGGTGACCGCGGCCCTGTTCGCCCTGGCCCTGCGTCGCGCCCTGCGCGCCGGCCCGCCCGGGCGGGCAGGCCGGGCGGGCGGTGCCGCGCTGGGTTAGCCGGTCAGCGGCCGGCCAGGCCGAGCAGGTCGAGCAGGATCGCGCCGAACGCGTTCACCAGGGTCAGGTGGCCCTCGCCGGGCAGCAGGTGCGCCCGCGCCCCGGGGATGTGCGCGGCCAGCCACTGGCCGTGCGCCCAGGGCACCATCAGGTCCTGGTCTCCCTGCCAGACGGCCACGGGCGCGCCCCGTCCGGCCTCGGCCACGGTGAAGCCCCAGTCCGCCGTGAACGCGAGATCGTCGTCCCGCCAGCCCGCCATCCCGGCGCTCACCGCGGCGCGGAACGAGGCCGCCAGGTAGTCGGCGAACTCGCCGGTGACGGCCGCCTTGTCGGCCGGCGAGGCCAGGCTGCCCAGGCCCGCCGCCACCTGGGCGCCGGTCAGCCCGCGCAGTTCGGCCGCGGCCGGTTCCAGGTACGCCGTCAGCGGCCCCGCCCCGGCGGCGGCGGCCGCGAACTCGGCCACATTCTCCGCGCCCATCCCGGCCAGCCAGTCCAGGCCGTCGGCCCGGTACGGCGCCACCCCGGCCATGCTGGCGGCGGCCAGGCACCGGCCCGGCAGCCCGGCGGCGCAGGCCAGGGCGTGCGGGCCGCCGCCCGACCAGCCGGCGGTGACGAACTCGGCCGCGCCCAGGGCATCGAGGACCGCCGCGACGTCACCGGCCGCGTCCGCGACCCGGCGGCCCGGGCACGGCGTGGAGCCCTCATACCCCGGCCGGGCGTACTGGACCAGGCGCAGCCCGCGGCCGGCCGCCGCGCGGGCGATGGACGGAAGGACGATCAGGCCCGAGGGCGTGCCGTTGTGCAGCACGAGCGCGAGCCCGTCCCGCGGGCCGGCCGACAGGGCTTCGAGCCGCCGCCCGTCCGCGGCCTCGACGGTCACCTTCTCCGCAGCAGTCATACGGCGACTATAGGAGCGCCGCCCCGCGCCCCGGCGGGCACGCCTGGCCCCGGCGGCCGGGCAGCGGCCGCCGGGGCACGGGTGCGCACCGGTCAGGTGCTATGCAGCCACTTCACGCTGAAACTCTGGCCACCGGACAGCGCCGAGACCGAGTCCTTCGCGCGGCCGCCCGCGTTGACCATGACGATCTTGGTCGGGTTCGCGTTGCCCATCGCCGACCCGTCCACGGCGGCGTTGCTGAACTTGATCGTGCCGAAGTTGGTCAGCGGCAGGATCTGGCCGGTGTCCGAGGACGGCGCCTCGGCGATGACCTCGGCCGAGGAGTTCGCCGCGCCCTTCAGGGACTTGTGCACGGTGTGCGACCAGCCCGCGGTGGTGTCCTTGAGCACCAGGGTGTAGCTGCTGCCGCCGTTGAAGGTGACCGACCCGGTGAAGTGGTCGCCCGGGTGCACCGGGTTGGCGAAGTTCACCGGGAACGCCGGGAACATCTCATACCAGCCGAAGTACCGGGGGGATCCGCCGGAGCAGTCCGCCTCGCTCCCGGTCTGCTCCACCGTCTTGCTGGAGTAGCCGTCGAGGCCGACCCAGAAGCTGGAGAACGTCCGCGCGCTCGTGCAGTGCGCGGTCGGCTGGACCCAGCTGGAGGAGATCTTCGTGTACTTCTTGCCGTGGGCGGCGTACCCGGACCAGTTCTGCGACTCGGCGGCCACCCGGTGGCGGCCGCGGGCGCCCGGCGCGGTCCCGAACATGCCGGGCCGGATCAGGTGGATGGTGTGCCTGGCCGGGTGGACGGCGTGCCTGGCCAGCCCGGCCATGGGCGGGCGGGTCCCCGCGGCCGCGGGGGCGGCGGCGGCGAGCGCGCCGGCGACCAGCGCCAGCCCGGCCATGGGGATGCACCATCTGCGTAGCATTCGGGCTCCTTCGTGAGTGCGGGGAGCACGGCGAAACGGGCCCGGCTCGCACCCGTTGGGCCATGCCCGGGAGGTCCTGCGCGAACGTACGGTAAGCCAGGCTTATCAAAAAACCATCCGGCCTTAAAGCCAAAGCAATACATTTCCGCCGGAGCCGGGCCTGTGCCCCGGTTTTACGCGGCCGGGCCGGTCGGCCTACCATGCGCTGGTGCCGATGCACTTTGGGACGGCCAAGCGGGTGCTGGTGGGGCGGCCCATGCGGAGCGACCGCCTGGGTCACACGCTGCTTCCCAAGCGCATCGCGCTGCCGGTCTTCGCCAGCGACGCCCTCTCCTCGGTGGCCTACGCCACCGAGGAGATCCTGCTGGTCCTGTCGGCGGGCGGGCTCGCGCTGTTCGCCTACACGCCCTACATCGCGCTCGCGGTCGGGGTGCTGATGCTGGTCGTGGTGGCCTCCTACCGGCAGAACGTGCACGCCTACCCGTCGGGCGGCGGCGACTACGAGGTGGCGACCACCAACCTCGGGGCGCGGGTGGGCCTCGTGGTGGCCAGCGCCCTGATGGTGGACTACACGCTGACCGTCGCGGTGTCGGTGTCCTCCGGCGTGGCGAACCTCGGGTCGGCCTTCCCCCTGCTGCAGGCGCACGTGACGGTGATCGCCGTCGCGGTCGTCGCGATCATCGCGGTGATGAACCTGCGCGGGGTGCGCGAGTCCGGGACCGCGTTCGCCATCCCGACCTACCTGTTCATCGGGACGGTCGGGCTGATGATCGCCTGGGGCGCGACCAGGCTCGCCCTCGGCGGCCACCTGCAGGCCGAGAGCGCCAGCTGCCAGGTGCGGGCGCATTCCTACGCCGGGCTGGCCCTGACGTTCGTGCTGCTCCGGGCGTTCTCCTCCGGGTGCACCGCGCTGACCGGCGTGGAGGCCATCAGCAACGGGGTCCCCGCGTTCCGCAAGCCCAAGAGCAAGAACGCCGCCACCACGCTGGCGATGCTCGGCCTCATCGCGGTGTCCATGTTCGCCGGGGTCACCGCGCTGGCGCTGATCAGCCACGTGCACATCGCCGCCCCCCAGGACCTGATCTGCGGGACGGGGCAACCGCACCGCACCGTGATCGCCCAGGTCGGCCGCGCCGTGTTCGGCGACAGCTCGCCGCTGTTCTACCTGCTGCAGGTGGTCACCGCGCTGATCCTGGTGCTGGCGGCCAACACCGCCTTCAACGGCTTCCCGGTGCTGGCGTCGATCCTGTCCAGGGACGGGAACATGCCCCGCCAGCTGCACACCCGCGGGGACCGGCTGGCGTTCAGCAACGGCATCCTGCTGCTGTCGGGGTTCGCGATCCTGCTGATCGTGGTCTTCCAGGCCTCCCCCACCCGGCTGATCCAGCTCTACATCATCGGCGTGTTCGTCTCGTTCGTGTGCAGCCAGACCGGGATGATCCGGCACTGGAACCGGCACCTGCGCACCGAGGCCGACCCGCGGGTCCGGCGGCACATGAAGCGGACCCGGGTGATCAACAGCGTCGGGGCCTGCTTCACCGGCGTGGTGCTGGTCATCGTGCTGATCAGCAAGTTCGCCAGCGGTGCGTGGATCGTCGTGGTCGCGATGCCGCTGATCTGGCTGACCATGCGCGGCATCCGCAAGCACTACGACCAGGTCGCCGTCGAGCTCGCCCGCCCGGCGGACACCACGATCACCCTGCCCGCCCGTAACCACGCGATCGTCCTGGTCTCGAAGCTCCACCTGCCCACGCTGCGGGCGCTGGCCTACGCCCGCGCGACCCGGCCGAGCTACCTGGAAGCGGTCACCGTGGAGGTGGACGAGGCCGAGACCCTGCGGCTGAAGGAGGAGTGGGACCGGGCCGGCATCCCGGTGCCGCTGACCGTGGTGGCCTCCCCGTACCGGGAGATCACCTACCCGGTCGTGGACTACATCAAGAGGCTGCGCCGGGACAGCCCGCACGACATCGTCACGCTGTACGTGCCCGAGTACGTCCTCGGGCACTGGTGGGAGCAGCTGCTGCACAACCAGAGCGCGCTGCGGCTGAAGACCCGGCTGCAGCTGCAGCCCGGCGTGGTCGTCGCCAGCGTGCCCTACCAGCTGCGCTCGGCCACCACATCGGCGCACGAGCCGATCCCGTGGCGCGGCCCGGCGCCAGCGGCCGACGACCCGGCCGGCCACCCCGACGGCCACCCCGACGGCCACCCGGACGGCCACCCGGACGGTCACCCCGGCGGGAGCGGCCCGGCGGCCGCGCCGTCCCGCCGGCGGCTGGCCGCCGACCATCACGAGCAGCACGCGAAGGACCTGCAGGCCGAGATCAGCAACCTGAGCGTGACGCCGATCGCCGAGGTGACCGAGCACGCGCTCGTCAACGTGTGCGGCACCCTGCGCGCGGTCACGCTGCGCCCGCGCGGCCCCAGCCTGACCATGGAGGCGGACCTGTGGGACGGGACCGGCCACATCACCCTGATCTGGCTGGGGCGCCGGGAGATCCGCGGCATCCGCACCGGCCGCCGGGTGATCGCGCACGGCCGGGTGGCCGGTACCCCGGACGGCCGGGTGATCTACAACCCCGGTTACGAGCTGCGCCCGGACCCGGACCCGTCCGACCCGTCGTCGAAGCGGTAGCCCATCCCCGGCTCGGTGAGCAGGTAGCGTGGCCGGGACGGGTCGGGCTCCAGCTTGCGGCGCAGCTGCGCGGCGTACACGCGCAGGTAGTTGGCCTCGGTCTGGTACTGCGGGCCCCAGACCTCGCGCAGCAGGGCCCGCTGGGTGACCAGCCGGCCGCGGTGGCGCACCAGGACCTCGAGCATCTGCCACTCGGTGGGGGTCAGCCGCACGTCCGTCCCGCCCCGGGTGACCCGCTTGGCGGCCAGGTCCACGGTGAAGTCGCCGGTGACCACCACCGGCTCGTCCGGGCCGGGCGAGGCACGGCGCACCGCGGCGCGCAGCCGCGCGAGCAGCTCGTCCATGCCGAACGGCTTGGTGACGTAGTCGTCGGCGCCCGCGTCGAGCGCGGCCACCTTCTGGCTCTCCTGCCCCCAGGCGGACAGCACGATGATCGGGGTGGTGGTCCAGCCGCGGACGCCCCTGATGACCTCGGTGCCGTCCATGTCCGGCAGGCCGAGGTCGAGGATGAGCACGTCGGGCCGGTCCCGGGCCATGGCCGCCAGCCCGGACGCGCCGTCGCTGGCGGTGCTCACCTGGTACTCGCGCGCGGTGAGGTTGATCCGCAGCGCGCGCAGGATCGGCGCCTCGTCGTCGACGACGAGCACTCGCGTCATGAGTCGGCTGCCGCGGCCGGCCGGGCCGGCGCGGTGGCCGCGGGCAGCGTCACCCGCATGGTCAGCCCCCCGCCCGGCGTGTCCAGCGGGGCCACCGAGCCGCCCATGGCCTCCAGGAAGCCGCTGGCCACGGCCAGGCCGAGGCCGACCCCGCTGCCCCGGTCACCCAGCCGCTCGAACGGCTCGAACATGAGCTCCTTGAGGTCGTCGGGCACGCCCGGGCCCTGGTCACAGATGTCCAGCACGACGGTGTCCGCCGCCGCCGACGCGCGCAGCACCGGCGCGCGGCCCGGCGGCGAGTGGGCCAGCGCGTTGGCGAACAGGTTGGCCAGGACCCGCTCCAGCAGCCCCGGGTCGGTCCGCATGAGCGGCAGCCCGTCGGGGATCGCCAGCCGCACCTCCACCGCCCCAAGACCGCGCAGCGCCACCGGGGCGATCTCGTCCACCGACACCGGCCGCAGGAACGGCTGCAGCGAGCCGGTGGCCAGCCTGCTCGCGTCCAGCAGGTTGCCGATGAGCGCGTCCAGCCGGTCGGCGCCGTCCTCGATGGTGGCCAGCAGGGCCCGCTCGTCGTCGGGGGTCCAGCTGACGTCGGTCTGGCGCAGCGTGCTGACGCTGGCCTTGATCGAGGCAAGCGGGGTGCGCAGGTCGTGGCTGACCGCCGCGAGCAGCGCGGTCCGCATCCGGTTGCCCTCGGCCAGCGCCTCGGCCTGGGCCGCCTGGGTGCGCAGCCGGTCCCGGTCGAGCGCGGCGCCCGCCTGCGCGGCGAAGCCGTCCAGCAGCCGCGGCGTGATCGCCCGGGACTGCCCGGCCACCACCAGCGCCAGCCCGTCCCGGACGTCGACCCAGCGCGGCACCGCGCCCGCGGCGGCGGTGCCGCTGCGGGCCACCGTCACCCAGTGCCCGCTGACCTGCTCCAGCAACTCCGCGCTGCCGCCCCAGTTGCCGGTGAGGTGGTCGAGCACCGCGGCCGGCGCGTCGGCGCCGCCGAGGACGGTCTGCGCCAGGGCCAGCAGGGCCGCCGCGTCCTCGCCGCTGCGGGCCGCCTGCACGGTCCGCCGGGCGGCCAGGTCCACCACGCTGCTCACGGTCACCGCGACGGTCACGAACAACAGCAGCGCGAGCAGGTTGCGCGGCTGGTCGATGGTCAGCGTGTGCCGCGGCGTGGTGAAGTACCAGTTCACCAGCAGGCTCGCGGTGACGGCCGCGAGCACCGCCGGCCAGAACCCGCCGACCACCGCGATCAAGACCACGGCCAGCAGGTAGAACAGCAGGTCGTCGGTCAGGTCCAGGTGCCGTTCGCCGACCACCAGCACCCAGGTCAGCAGCGGCAGCCCGGCCACCAGCAGCACCCCGGCCGCCCGGCGCCGGCCGCGCACCGCGGCCGGGAAACCCGGAACCGCCCTGTCCGCACGCCGCACGCCCACAATCCACAGTCTGAACGATGGTTCCAGTCTGCGCATCAGCAGGCCGGCCCCCGCGCCCAGGACGGCGCACGCCGCCATGACCACCGCCGCCCGCGCCGCCACCGGCCCGGCCGGGCGCAGTTGCGCGTACGGCGGCCGGGAGAAGCCGATGACGGTGAGCCAGCCGATGAGGCCAAGGACGGGCGCCGCGAGCGGTTCCGCGGCCAGCGACCCGGCCGCGACAATGACCGCCACGCACAGCAGTACGCCAGTTGCGCCGAACCGGCCGCCCGCCAGCGCGGCGGCGGCGCCCACGACCAGGAGCGCGCCGAACCCCCCGGGCAGGGCGACAAAGGCCGGCACCGGGCGGCGGGTCCGCGGGTGGTCCATCACTCCCAGTGGAGCGCCCGGCCGGCCCGCTTTAAATGATCTTGACGCATCCTTAACGCCCCGGCGCCCGGTCTTGACGCCCTCCTAACGGCCGCCCGCCGCCGCGCCGGCCGGCTCAGCGGCGCGGCCCGGTGCCGGGCAGGGGGTACTCCCCGCTCTCGTACCGGTCCATGAGCATGGATTCGCCGCGGAACAGCGGCGTCCGCCGCACGTTGCGCTCGATCGAGGCGGCCGACATGGTGTAGCCGAGGAACAGCAGCAGCGAGAACGCCTGCAGCAGGATCCACGGCCACGGCGAGGAGAAGTTGGACAGGTACCAGTCGTTCAGCGCGTGCAGCACCGCGGCGATGGTCACGCCGAAGAGGATCAGCGGGATCCGCCGCCGCGGGTAGTTCACCGCGATGCCGATGAAGAACGCGGCGACGCCGGCCCAGATGGCGTGCTGGAACCCGTCCACGAAGACCCGGTAGGCGAAGCTCAGCGCGCCGACCACGGCCTCGTTGGCGGAGTGGGCCAGCGCGGCCGAGGCGATGTGCTCGATGGCGACCGTGGTGTACTGGGACGCCTCCCGGACGCCGAAGGTGAGCCCGGCGATGGTGCCGAGGAACATCCACATCCGGACGTCCAGCTTGACCGCGCGCAGCCGCAGCAGCAGCAGCGCGGCCACCAGGATCGGCAGCGCCTTGGTGATCTCCTCGTTGAACCCGACGGCCAGCGCGGCACCGAAGTTCCTCGGGTTGAGCGAGGCGTTGAGGTTGAGGGTGACGACGCTCATCCAGCACATGACCCAGATGACGATGCCGAGCCCGATCAGCACCTCCCGCCTGCCATACGGCTCCGGCGGGCGGATCAGCAGCCAGAACGCGACCCCCCACAGCGGCGCGATGTACAGGCTGTACGCCCAGCCGGGCGTGGTCAGGTTCCCCGAGGAGGCGAACAGCGCCAGGAACACCAGCGGGAGCAGCGCGTACGGGATGACCAGCAGCCGCCAGCCCTGGCGCCAGCTGGGGTCGGTCAGCCAGCTCTTGACCGGGACCAGGATCTGGACCGCCGACGCCAGCTCGTCCCTGGGCGCGGCCGGGCTGGCGGCGCCCCCCGGCGGGGGCGCGGGCCAGCCGCCCGGGGCCGGGCCCGGGGTGCCGGGGCCGCCGCCGGTGTCCGGGGTGCCGGGGCCGCCGCCGGTGTCCGGGGTGCCGGGGCCGCCGCCGGTGTCCGGGGTACCGGGGCCGCCGCCGGTGTCCGGGGTGCCCGGGCTGCCGCCCGCAACCGGGGCGGCGGGGCTGGCCGCGAGCGCCGGCTCGAGCCGCACCACCGGCCCCTGCGGCGAGGCCAGGGACAGCTCCACCGGCTCGCGCACCAGCAGCCGGGTGACGGCGCTGCCGCGCACGAACGTCCCGGCCCGCCCCTCGCCCTCGAACACCCACCCGTCCGGCCCCCACGCCAGCCGGGCGTGCCGGCGCGACACCGTCGGGTCGGTCACCACCACGTCGTTCTCGGTGCTGCGCCCGATCCGGACGGTCTGGGTGTGCGCGAAGCTGTACCGGCGGCCCTCGAAGCTGACCTGAAGCTCGTTCACCGGACCGTAGGATACCGACGCCCCCGCGGGGACCCGCCCCCCCGCGGGCACCCGCGGGCCGGTCATGAGGCGGCGGCCTCGGGCCGCGGGCCCGCCACCGCGGCGGCGGGCGCGAGCAGCAGCGCGATGGTCGTGTCGTCGGCGCTGCCGTCCACCGAGGCGCACCGGGCCGCCCACTCCGGCAGCTGGCTGGCCAGCCGCTGGGGCGGCCGGCCGGTGATCAGCCCGGCCAGGTCGGCGCTCACCACGGGTTCCCACGCCTGCGCCACCTGGGCGTTGCTGTAGCCGTCGGTGGCCAGCAGCACCCCGAGCAACGGCTCCTGCGCCAGGTCGACCGCGCCGGCCCGGAACGAGCCGACGGCACCGGGGGAGCACAGGCTGGTGGTGTGGCGGCCGTCCAGCAGCGGATCGCCCGGGACGGGCAGCAGCGCGGTGCCGTCCGGCCTGACGCAGACGATGTCCCCGTCCCCGATCTGGGTCAGCAGCAGCCGCTCCCCCAGCCCGATGGCCAGCAGCAGCGTGGTCCCGTACGGGATCGTCTCGTCGTCGCCGCGGCGGACCATGTCCTCGCGCGGGCTGAACGGCTCGGCGGTGACGTCGGCGTGCACCGCGTCCCGCCACTGCGCGACGATCTCCGGGATCAGGACCTGCCGCAGCTCCTCCTCCGCCTCGGCGAGCCCCGGCCCGCCGCGCAGCTGGGGAGCGAGGTCGGCGGCTGCCCGGCAGGCGATGGCCACGGCCAGCCGGGCGCCGCGCTCGCTGCGGAAGTGGCGGCTGTGCCCGTGCCCGTCCGCGACCGCCGCCACCATGTCGCCCGGCCCGGGCGGGACGACCGCGACCGCGTCCTCGTTCGGGATGCCCGCGGCACGGTGCGCCGCGCCGCGCTCGGTGGCCGTGACCGCGTGCCACCCGCCGCGGCGGCCCGCCGCGGGCAGCTCCGGGGCGTCGCCGGTCATCGGGGCCCCGGGGCCCGGCCGCCGGGGGGAGCCCACGTTCCTCGCACCCGACCCCCCTCCGGGAACGGCGCCAGCACAGCCGCCGCGCTGGACGTGACAACCGCACCGGCCGGCTGAGCCCCCTCGGCCCCCGCGCCCGGCGGGGAAGCCTGGCACCGGCGGGGCTGGGCGTCGCTGGGGGGCTGGGCAAACGGCAGGTGCGGAAACGGTAGTGCGGTACTTTACCGGACCGGCCAGGCCCTGTCACGCCCGCCTCGATGTGCCCCACCTGCGCTGACGCGCCGTCAGGGTTGCCTGGGCGCCCGCCGGGGGCGGCGCCGCGGTGCGCTGGCGGGCGGTGCGGGCCCGCGGTCCGGTCCCCCTTGTTCATCTCGCGGTCTTTCCCCGGCTCCCGCGGTCTGGCACGCTGTGCGGCGGCGGCTTTGTCCCGGGCCAGGAGGCATCGTGAGCGACGAGCGGATCACCCCAGGCAATGACGACGGCACCGGCGCGGCCGGGCCGAGCAGGCGCGGGCTGCTGAAGGCGGGGATGATCGCCGGCGCGGTGGCCGGCGTGGGCGGCGCGGCGGGCTGGGCCGCCGCCCCGGGCGCGGCGGCGGCCGGCCGCCGCCTGCGCAAGCCGAACTCGCTGCCCTACCCCCGGCTGCCGGCCGGCACCGACACGATCCCGCAGATCGACCACATCGTCGTGCTGATGATGGAGAACCACTCCTACGACAACAAGCTCGGCATGCTGCGCCGGGCCGGCGCCGACGGGTTCACCATCGGCGCGGGCGGGCGGCCGACCGCCACCAACCCGTACGCCAACGGCGACATCCAGCACGCGTTCCGCATGCCGACCACCTGCCAGCTGTCCGGGATGCCCGCGCAGGACTGGCAGGACAGCCACCTCCAGTTCAACCACGGGCGCAACGGCGGCTTCGTGGAGTCCGGCAGCGGCCCGGTGTCGATGGGCTACTGGAAGGAGGTCGACCAGCCGTTCTACTACTCGCTGGCGCACATCTTCCCGATCGCCGACCGCTACTTCTGCTCGGTGCTCGGCCAGACCTACCCCAACCGGCGCTACCTGATCTCGGCGACCTCCATCGGCCAGGTGAACGACACGCTGCCCCAGGCCACCGACTACCCGGCCAACGGCACCATCTTCGACAAGCTGGACGCCTACGGCATCACCTGGCGGGACTACTACAGCACGCTGCCGACCACCTTCCTCTACCCGAAGCTGTTCGAGAAGTGGCACGGCACCAGGGTCATCCCGATCGCGCAGTTCTTCACCGACGCGGCGGCCGGCACGCTGCCGGGGTTCTGCCTGGTCGAGCCCGACTACGAGGTCCAGTCCGAGGAGAACCCGCAGAACATCGCGACCGGCGAGCAGTTCGCCGCGCAGGTCATCAACGCGGTCATGTCCGGCCCGCGGTGGCAGCGGACGCTGCTGATCTGGACCTACGACGAGCACGGCGGCTACTTCGACCACGTGCCGCCGCCGCGCGCCATCCCGCCGGACAACATCCCGCCCGCGGTGCCGCCCGGCCAGTCCGCCTACAACGGGTTCGCGCAGTACGGCTTCCGGGTGCCCTGCGCGGTCGTCTCGCCCTGGGCGCGGGCGTCCTACGTCTCGCACGTCACCTTCGACCACACCAGCATCTGCGCCCTGGCCGAGGCCAAGTGGAACCTCCCCGCACTGACCTACCGGGACGCCAACGCCAACAACATGCTGGACATGCTCGACTTCAGCGGCCCGGCCTTCGAGGACCCGCCGGTGCTGGCCAAGCCGCTGGCGGACGTCGCACCGAAGAAGGCTCTGGCCTGCAACGTCACCGGGCCGGGCCGGATCCCGCCGCCGTGGTCGGTCACCAAGCCGCCGCCGCACTAGATTGGGTTCCGGGGGAGGTCACCATGCGGGCTGGGGGTCCGGAAATGCGGGGCGGCGACGGCGGCCCGCTGCTGCTGCGGGGCGGGACGGTGGTCGGCCCCGATGGTGCCCGGCCGGCCGACGTGCTCATCGCGGGCGAGCGGATCGCCGCGGTCGGCCCGGCCCTGGAGGCCGCCGCCGCCGCCACGGTCGTGGACGCCGGGGGCGCGTACGTGATCCCCGGCGGGATCGACGTCCATACCCACATGGCGCTGCCCGTGGGGGCGGTCAGCTCCGCCGATGACTTCTCCTCCGGCACGCTGGCGGCGGCCTGTGGCGGCACGACCTGCATCGTCGATTTCGCCGGCGCCGGCCGGGAACCGTGGCGGGAGGCGCTGGCAACCTGGCACGAGCGAGCCCGTGGCAGGGCGGTCATCGACTACGGGTTCCACCTGACCGTGACCGAGCTGCCGGACCAGCCCGGTGCCGCGCTCCGGCGCTTCGAGTCCTTTGCCAGCCAGGGTGTCACCAGCGTGAAGCTGTACATGGCCTACCCGGACCGGCTCATGGTGGACGACCAGACGCTGGCCCGGGCGCTGGACGCCGGGCGCCGCAGCGGGGTGCGGGTCTGCGTGCACGCCGAGGACGGCGCCGCGGTGGAGTCGCTCACCGCCCGGGCGCTGGCCGCGGGCCGGACCGGCCCCGAGGCGATCCCCGCGGTGCGGCCGCCGTCGGCCGAGGCCGACGCGGTCCGCCGGGCGGCACGGCTGGCCGCGGCCAGCGGCGCCCCGCTCTACGTCGTGCACCTGTCCAGCGAGGCAGGGCTGCGGGCCGTGCTGGCGGCGCGGGCCGGCGGCGCGGACATCCACGCCGAGACCTGCCCGCACTACCTCTGCCTCGACCGGTCCCATCTGGACGCCGGTGAGCAGGACTTCGTGTGCGCCCCGCCGCTGCGGGCCGGACCGGACCAGGCCGCCCTGTGGCCGGCGCTGGCCAGCGGCGACATCGAGGTGGTGGCCACCGACCATTGCCCGTTCACCCTGGCCGACCGCCGCCGGGGCACGAAGGGCGGCGGCTGGGCAAACTTCACCGAGATCCCCGGCGGGCTGAGCGGTGTCGAGACCCGGATGTCCCTCACCTACCAGGGCGTTCGTGACGGCCGGATCTCCCTGGAGCGGTGGGTGGACGCGACGTCCGCAGCACCGGCGCGGCTGTTCGGCCTGGCCGGGCACAAGGGGGCGGTCCGCCCCGGCCTCGACGCCGACCTGGTGGTCTTCGATCCCGGGGCCACCCGGCGCCTGGACGCCGCCCGGCTGCACTCGCGGGCCGATCACAGTCCCTACGCGGGCGTGTGCGTCACCGGCTGGCCCGCGCTCACGCTGAGCCGTGGCCGGGTCGTCGCCGCCGGCGGCGAGCCCGCGGAGCCGCTCCCCGGCTGGGGGCGCTTCGTCCACCGCGGGACCGGCGCCGTGCCTCACTAGCATGGGCGGTATGGCAGCAGACGAACGACTCGGACGGTTCGGCATCTGGCGCAGCGCGAGCCTGGTGACCCCGGAGCTGGCCGCCGGCATCGAACGGGCCGGGTTCGGCGCGCTGTGGCTGGGCGGGTCGCCCGACGGGGACCTGGCCCAGGCGGAGGAGCTGCTGGACGCGACGACCACGCTGACGCTCGCCACCAGCATCGTGAACATATGGAAGGACCAGGCGCCGGCCGTGGCCGCCGCGTTCGCCCGCGTCCACCGGCGCCACCCGGGCCGGTTCCTGCTGGGGGCAGGCGCGGGACACCGCGAGGCGACGCAGCAGTACGCCCGGCCGTACGAAACCCTGGCCGGCTACGCCGGCGCGCTCCTGGCCGCCGGGGTCCCCCGCGACAGCCTGGTCCTCGCCGCCCTGGGCCCGAAGATGCTCCGCCTCGCCGGGGACCGCACCGCGGGCGCCATCCCCTACCTGGTGCCGCCCGAGCACACCCGCCGGGCCCGCGCCATCCTCGGCCCGGGGCCGCTGCTGGCGCCCGAGCACAAGGCGGTCCTGGATACCGACGCCGCCCGCGCCCGCGCGCTCGGCCGCGCCCGGGTGCGCAGCCCGTACCTGGGGCTGGTCAACTACACCAGCAACCTGCGCCGCCTGGGCTGGGGCGACGGCGACCTGTCCGGCGGCGGCTCCGATGCCCTCATCGACGCGCTGGTCGCACACGGCAGCCCCGCCGAGGCCGCCGCGCAGCTCACCCGCCACCTCGACGCGGGCGCCGACCACGTGTGCATCCAGCTCATCACCGCCGACGGCGAGGATCCCCTGGGCGGCTACCAGCAGCTCGCCGCCGCCCTGGGCGCCTGACGGCGGTCCGCCGCAGCAGGGATCGCCCGGTCCGGCTGGCCCCGGCGCGGATCCTCACACCGAACTCACACGCCGTCCACGCACGGCGCTGATGGCCCCGCGCGACGATATACGGCATGACCCATCGCCGATCACCCCGCGCGCGGCCCCGGCTGCGCCGCGCGCCGGTCCTGGCCGCCACGGCCTGCGGCGGCTCCGCGTCCTCGGGGGGCACCCAGCACCAGACCCAGGCCCAGGCGCTGCTCGCGTTCAGCGCGCGCATCCGGGCGCACGGGATAGCGGACTTCCCCGACCCGCAGCCCGGCGGCGGCTTCACCCGGGCCGCGCTGAACGCGGTCAACACGAACTCAGCGCAGTTCCAGTCGGCCGACAGGTCGTGCCGGTCACTCGGCATCGCCAGCGGGTTCGACCATGGCCCGGGCTATATCCAGAAGCATGTCCAGCAGGAGATCGCCCAGTCCGAATGCATGCGCAAGCACGGCGTGCCGAACATGCCCCTCCCGGACGCGCAGGGCCAGATCGTCTTCCCGCCCGGCCTGTCCCCCCGGTCCCCCGGCTTCCAGGCGGCCCAGCGGCACTGCGCCTACCTCAACCCCTGACGACCACGGGCGGGCGGCGCGGCCGCCGGTCAGGCGGCGAGGGCGTGCGCGGCCAGCGGGACGGCGAAGGCGATGACCAGGGCGGAGGCGCCGGCCAGCAGGAGCGTCACGGCCACCAGGGCGGCACGGTAGCGGGCCTGGCGGGCGCGGCGGGGCGGGTCGAGCAGCCGGTGCACCCGCGCCGTGACCGGGCCGGCGGTGACCGCGAGCGCGGTGGCGGGCACCGCGGCCCCGGTGCCCATCGCCAGCAGCGCCGCGAGCAGGGTGCCCCGGCCGGCCTGCCGCACGGCCACGTCGTCGGCGCACATCTCGGCCAGCCGGGCCACCGCGGCCGGCCCCCGGGTGAACAGCGGCACCCCGGGCAGGGCCGCGGCCAGCCCGCGGGTCAGCGAGATGAGCAGGTGGTGCCGCCCGGCCAGGTGCGCGCGCTCGTGCGCGAGCACGGCGGTGAGCTGCGCGGCGTCGAGGACCGCGAGCGCCCCGCTGGTGAGCACGATGGCCGCCGGGCGGCCGGGCACGCAGTACGCGGCCGCCTGCGGGGCGTCGAGCACCAGCGCCGTTCCGGCGCCGGGCAGCGGGCGGGCGGCGATGCGGGCGGCCCGCGCGTGCGCCCGGGCCCGCCGCTGGGCCCGCTGGACGCTGCGGCCGTACCGCCAGGCCAGCACGGCCGCGGTCAGCAGGGCCAGGACGGCGGCCACGGCCAGCGGCACCTCGAAGAACGCGCTGCGGTACACCACCGGGGCGCAGGCCCGTCCGGCGACCGAGCGGCAGACCGCCTCGGCCAGCCGGGGCCAGCCCGCGACCGCCGCGCCGGCCAGGAGCCGCAGTGCCACGGCCGCGCACGCCAGGGCGCTGGCCATCGCGGTCAGCCAGGCGGCCAGCCCGGGCCGGGCGCCGATGCCGGCCGCGGTCAGCCGGGCCAGCGGCGCCGGCACCAGCCACGCCAGGGCCAGCGCGTAGCCCAGCACCACCAGCGCCGCGGTCACGCCGGCCGCCCGCCCGCCAGGCGCCGCACCACGCTGCGCAGCACCTCGGACTCCGCGCCGTCCATGTGCGCGACGAAGTGGCTCAGCACGGCCTCGGTGTCGCCGCCGCCGGCCAGCGCCTCCTGCATCAGCCGGGCGCTGTACTCCTCCCGGCTGGCCACGGCCGTGTACCGGTATGCCTTGCCCGCCTTGGCCCGGTCCAGCCAGCCCTTCCGGTGCAGGTTGTCCATCGTGCTCATCACCGTGGTGTACGCGATGGCCCGCTCCTGGCGCAGCTCGTCGAACAGCTCCCGCACGGTCACCGGGCCGTCGTGATCCCACACCATGTGCATGATCACCGACTCCAGGCCGCCGAACCCGCGCATGCCACCTCCCGCGCCGCGGCAGCCGGCCTACGGGCGGCCGGCGGTGGCCGTGGCGCTCCACAGCCATGCTACTGTCTACGTACGTAGGCAGTAGATAGATTACCCGGGAAACGGTGCCGTGTCGAAGAGCAGCAGGGCCAAGCAGCAGCAGGCACGACAGAAGATCGCGCAGGCCCGGGCGCTGGAGGCCCGGCGGCAGCGGCGACGGCGCTGGCTCATCGGCGGCGCCGCGGCCGTGGCCGTGGCCGCCGCGGCGGTGGGCATCACGCTGGCGGTCACCGGCGGCGGCGCACCGGCCACCGGCGCCAGCGCGGCGGCCACCAGCAGGCCGCGCGCCACCGCCAGCAGCACGCCAGCACTGAAGCTGGCCGCGCTGAGCACGCTCGGCCCGCTCGGCGCCGCGCCGGACCCCGGGCCGGCCGGCCCCGAGGGCGTCCCGATCCCGGCCGCCGCCCCGCTGGCCGGCACCGCCACCATCGCCCAGGGGCAGCGCGTGGACGGCGTCGGCTGCCAGACCAGCGAGCAGGTGCTGTTCCACATCCACGCGCACCTGACGATCTTCGTGCACGGGCGGCCCCGGCAGGTCCCGGCCGGCATCGGGATCCCCGGCGCCCGGGCGCAGAGCACCCCGCAGGGGCCGTTCATCGACAGCGGCACGTGCTTCTACTGGCTGCACACCCACGCCGCCGACGGGATCATCCACACCGAGTCGCCGGTCCAGCGCACCTACACCCTGGGCAACTTCTTCGACGAATGGGGCCAGCCGCTCGGGCCGGACCAGGCCGGCCCCGCCAAGGGCCACGTCACCGCGATCTACAACGGCAAGGTCCACCTGGGCAGCCCCCGCGACATCCCGCTCACCAAGCATGCCCAGATCCAGCTGGAGGTGGGCAAGCCCCTGGTCGCACCGGAGTCGATCACCTGGCCCAGCGGCCTGTGAACAGGCCTGCCGTCACGACGCCCAGGTCGCCGTGCCCGGATGCCGGCGTCTACTGTGAGGGCGGCGGACCGCGAAATTTCTCCCCCTCCCGGCGAACCGGCCGCCGCCGGGACGCAATAGAGAACCGATGGACGACGATGCGCTGATCGCCGCCGTGGCCCGCGGCGACGACACCGCGCTGCGCGGCCTGTTCGCCGCGCATGCGCCGTGGCTGGCGGCCCGCCTGCGCGCCGTATTGCCCCCGGCCGAGGTCGAGGACGTGCTGCAGGAGACGTTCCTCGCGGTGTGGCGCGGCGCGGGCGGCTACCACCCGGAGGGCGCGGCCGGCGGCTGGCTGTGGGGCATCGCCCGGCGGCAGGCGGCGCTGTGGCTGCGCCGCCGCGGCCCGGCCGGGCTGCCGCTGGATGCCGCGGCGGGCGGGACTCCCGGCGATCCCGTGGAGGCGGCGCTGTCCCGGGCCGCGCTGGCCGACGCGGTCAGCGCGCTCGGCCCGGAGGGCGGCGCCGCGCGGGAGACCTGGCGGCTGATCTACGTCGAGGACCGGCCGGTCGCCGAGGTGGCCGAGTTGATGGGCGTGCCGGCGGGCACGGTGAAGAGCCGCGCGCACCGGGCCAGGCGGCTGGTGCGCGCGGCGCTGCGGCAGCACGAGCCGGTGCGGGAGGGAGGCGGGCGATGACCGGTGGCAAACCCGGCGGCGGGCACGAGGGCCTGCTGGGCGCGGGGCCGGTGCCCCGTGATGTGGACCTGGACCGGGTGTGGCTCGGCGTGGCCGCGCAGGTGTGGCGCCGCCCGCCGCGCTGGCCCGAGCGCGCCGCCGCGCGGCTGCTGCGCTCCCCCGGGCTGGCCCGGGCGCTGGTGACCACGCCGTCGCTGCTGCCCGGCTGGCTCATCGCCACCGTGGTGGTGCTGGCCGCCGGGCTGGTGGCCACCCGGGGCACCGGGACGCCGTACGTGACCCTGATCGCGCCCGGCGTCGCCGTGGCGGGCATCGCCTACGCCTATGGCCCGGGCGTCGACCCGGCCTGGGAGCTGTCGTGCAGCATGGCGGTCAGCGACCGGATGGTGCTCCTGGTCCGCGCGCTGGCGGTGTTCGGCCTGAACGCCGCGCTCGGGCTGGTCGCCTCGGCCGCGTCGGGGGCCGCGGCGGCGGTGACGTTCGGCTGGCTGGTGCCGATGACCGCGGCCTGCGCGCTGGCCCTGGCCACGGCGACGGTGACCCGGTCGGCGAACGCCGGGGTCGCGGCGGGCCTGGCCGGCTGGGTGATCACCCTGCTGTCCGGCAGTGACCTCAGCGGGCAGGTCACCACCGTGATCACCGACTCCGCCCTGGTGCTGCCCTACCTGCTGTTCGCGGCGGCCTGCACCGCGGTGGTCATCGTCGCCACCCGGCTCCCGAGAGGAACGGCATGAACGTCGAACTCACCGGCCTGACCCGCACGTTCGGCCGCACCCGGGCCGTGGCGGAGGTGAGCCTGGAGGCCGGCCCGGGGGTGTTCGGGCTGCTCGGCCCCAACGGCGCGGGCAAGACCTCACTGCTGCGGATGATGGCCACCGTGCTGCCGCCGACCTCGGGCGAACTGCGCCTGCTCGGCCGCGACCCCGGCGCGTACGGCCCGCGCCGGGAGATCCGGCGGCGGCTCGGCTACCTGCCGCAGCACCTCGGCTACTACCCCGGCTTCACGGTCACCGACTTCGTCGAGTACTTCGCGCTGCTCAAGGACATGCCGCCGGGGCAGGTGCCGCGGGCCGTGGCGGCCGCCGTCGAGCACGTCGGCCTCGGCGGCAAGGCCCGGGCCAAGCTGCGCACC
>Ga0335078_10003721_pt1 | contig 22695 bp, 24 predicted proteins | sample Lox_Sample_32_FD_206711 | JGI IMG/M metagenome (GOLD analysis project Ga0335078, IMG submission 206711) | Soil microbial communities from Loxahatchee National Wildlife Refuge, Florida, United States - Lox_Sample_3.2 | ecosystem: Environmental > Terrestrial > Soil > Wetlands | place: USA... | reverse complement strand
TGGTACCCGGGTCGTCACGGAGTGATCACCACCGTGACTGTGCCGCCGACGATCGGGGTCGTTACCAGCGCCCGGATCAGCGCGACCGCTGCGCCCGGCGAGGTCAGCTTGACGCCGGTCCCAGCGACCATGTTCTGTGCCGAGCCAACGTTTGTCCAGGTGATGCCGGTAGCGCTGGCAACGCCGGACTGGAGCTGGACCGCCCCGGCTGTGACGCCAGAATCGGACACTGCCACCGCGCTCGGAATCGCGGCAGCCCCGCCTCCGAACGAGGAGGCAACGTCGATGATCTGGCCGTACCCGTTGCTCCCATCGAGCATGTCGATCATCGCGCCGAATGCCTGAGCCATGAGCTAAACTCCTCCAAGCAGAGCGGCGATTGTGCCGCCAGTGATGGCCACCGTGATGTTGGCTCGCAAGTAACGAGCCGGGACAACCTGGCCGACCGCCGGGCCAGTGACGCCGGTCGGCGCTGTTTCGCCAGGAGCAACCAGTATCGTGCCCCCTGCGCCAGAGAACGCCGTAGCAGCCGTCACCGTGGCCATAGTATACCAGCTCACGTTGTCGATCGAGCCCTGGAACAGCAGAGTACCGGCCGTGAGCGCTGCGCTAGCTGTAAGCTGCATGGCTGGAGCAGCGCTGACCTTGCCCAGATCGACGACGGTACCGACCGACACACCCGAGCTGCCTGCTGGCTGGCCAGTGCCGGTTGTGTCGCCAGAGACCTCAGCGCCGGACGAGTCCACCGCGACCATGGCCGGGGCGAACACCCCGGGCGAGATCTGGAAACCAGCGCCCGGCAAGCCCTGGCTGTTCTGGAGTGGGCTGCCGGTCATTGCGCTCCGATCCCAGCCTCGACCGTGAGGTTGGCAGGTGGCCCGGCCGCAGCGATCGCGTAGAGCGTAGTTCCGTTGTTGTAAATCTCGAGCCGCGACCCCTGCGGGAACGGGACACCAGTCGCCGTGGTGACGCCGGTAGCCTGGCCCAGATAAGCGGTCCCAGGCCCGACATTGGTGACGATCTGGTTTTCCTTCGCGCTACCCGGCGAGCGGATAAGCTGCGACGTCGAACCGATCGCGTACCGGAAGGTATCGGCCACTGCCTTGCCTCTCGCCGTAGTAAATCTGCGCCGTCCACGAGGATGAACCTAGGGAGCCGGGGCACAGGACCGGCCCCCTAGGTCGTCTTGCTAGCTGTACGGAGTGGTGTCGTGTGCCTGCAGGCCCGTCAGGACGCCGCAGTACTGCGGAGCGTTGCACAGGAGCGCGCCGTACATGAACATCGAGTAGCGGAAGGTCGGGTCGATCACGGGCCACGACACCGAGAGGTAGTCCTGAACCAGGACCATCTCCCAGATGTTCGAGACGTTCGACCAGGAGTAAGGCACCTGGTAGGACATCGCGACTGTCGTGCCCTGCGGCCACCAGGGGTGAACCAGCAGCTTGAGCAGCCCCCGGGTGACCGGGTTGACGAACTGCGAGATCGCCGCTCCAGCGATCACGTTGGTCATCTGGCCCTGGTCGAGAAGGATCTGGTAGTTGTTCGCCTGCCCCTGCTGAACGATGTCGTTCGACAGGTTCATGATGTCGGTGGAGTTGCCGATCAGCTCAGCCGGGTCGGCCTTGAAGGCGCCGAATCCGGTGCCGTACTGCGGCGAGCCGTTGTACAGGCCGTTGAGCATCGAGTTCAGGGCCGAGATCGACAGGTGCGACCCCACGCTGGACTGGTAGTACCCAGCCTGCCAGCCTACCCCGGACGGGTAGTTGCTCGCGCCCGTCGAGGCAGCCCCGGTGAGCGTGGGGATAATGCCCAGCATCCTCGTGGAGGCCGACGTACCGCTGTCGCTCGCGGGTGGGGTAGCGCCGCTCGCGGGAACGGTCGGTCCCTGGACCGTGTAGCGGGTCCCGCCGAAAGTCGCCACGAAGAACGCGTTCGCGATCGTCGGGGAAGCGTTCGTCGAGACGTACAGGTTCCAGCCGTTTGCCCCGGCGGGGAGCGCCTGGCCCGTGGTCACGTCCACGACGGAACCAGCGGTCTGGTTCACGTTGGTCGAGACGGTGTTGGCCACGGTCTGGCCGAAGTAGTTGAAGGCGGTCAGGAATACGGCGAAGTTGGCGTGCCCGGCGGTGATGCCGACTTCGTTGGTGCCCGGGGTCCGGACGGTGCAGGTCGCAGCCGTGGTTGGAGCGGTGATGGCGACGGTGTTGCCGCCGACCATCTGGTACTCCTCCATCATCATGAACTGCTGGAGGAGGATCAGGTTTGCCAGGGCCGAAATGTCCTCGTATCCCTGACCGGCGAACTGTGCCAGCCACGACAGGGCTTCGCTCATCCCGAAGAACTGGTACGGGATGTTCAGAGCGACTGCGGACTGCTGGCCGGTCACTGGCATGTTGACCGGGAACGTGCCGCCCGGCATGGTCAACGAGCTGTTCGGAACGTCGGTGAGCGAGATGTCCACCACCGCGCCCGTGCCGCCACCCGTGCCGCCTGCGGTCTGCGAGCCGCTAATGCCGGTGACCACGTTGACCCTGCGGCTGGTGCCCTGCCCAGCCACGCGCGGGATCTTGTTCCGCATCGGGGAGTAGACCGGGTAGATCAGCCGGGACGGGTTGACCAGGTCGTAGGGGACCAGGCCCTGAGTCGTCGCCGTGAGGGGGACGGTCAGGTTGATGTTCTTGCCCAGCTCGCCCAGGGCCTGCTCGACCTGCTGGAAGAGGTTCTGCATCCAGCCGGTACCGGCGGACGGAGCGTCCAGGGCTGCCATGAACGACCCGAAGTTGTTCAGGAAGTTCGGGTTCAGCCCCTTCATCACCTTGTGCGGGTTCTTGTAGCTCTTGCGGACGCTCGTGCGCAGCGACTTGCTCGCGCGGAACGCCAGCTCCAGGACGCGGGGGTCGCCCTCGTCCAGTGCGACGACACCGGTCGTGTCGTCCTTGACCCGGTTCGCGACCCGTGCGAAGCCGACGCCCTTGCAGGCGGACGGCATCGACTGCGCGAGCTGGTCGATTGCCTTGGTGTAGCGGTTGGCGTCGTCCTCAGCGTCCTGGACGATCTGCGACCGCTGGTCGATCACAGCAACCATGGCGGTAAGCCCTTCTGGTTACGGAGCCACTAGGAGGCTCTTGATTGCGGCTGTTGCGTTCTGCCGGACTGTCGGGTCACCCGACGACTCCAGCATCTTGAGGAACTCCACGTACTCGCCGCGCTCGCCGTCGTCCGCCGGACCGCCCGCCGTCGCCTTGTCGATGAAACTGGTACGGTCCACCGGACCGCCGAATGCGGGCTGGTCGATCAGCCCACGGAATGCTGCCTTCTCCGGGTCGGGCTCCGCTCCGAGCCGGGCGATTTCAGCCTCCTGTGCCTTGACGATCTTGCGCAGCTTGCGCTGCTGCTTGGCTGCCTTGGTCAGCGCTCGCTGCGACTTGTTGTAATTCGTCGCCATCAGCCCAGCTTCGCCAGGGGAAGTCGGCTCGCCGGACAGGGGGTGCGCCGCACTGATCCCTGTGGAGCCGTCGCCCGACGCGTAGTTGCGCTGCTCGACGTTGAGGTTGCACAGTTCTGGGTAGGTGCTCTTCGCGTAGCTGTGGAGCCGGGCCATGGCGTTCGCCGCCGAGCCCAGGACCGCGCTATCAAACGTGGCCTGTCGCTCCTCTCCGGGCGATGCTGGGGGGTGACCGGCCGTCATGTAGCTGCGGGTGAAATCGGCCGCGTCCACGTGGCGGACAGCCGCATTCGGGCGCGGGGATCCGGCTGCCTGGGCTGACAGCGAAGGGTGCCCGGCCGACTGATACCCGCCCTGGAACATTCCCGGGTTGACGTTGTTGGTCTGGGCCGGGTGGGTGTTGGGGATCAGATCAGGCCAGGGCGGGCCGGACTTGCGAACCTGGGCCAGCAGGCCCTCCGGCAGGTCGAGCAGCTCCTCCGCCGACTTGATCAGCGTGAGCATGTAGTCGGCCACCCCGGTGTCGCCGTTGCTGATGGCCGCTGCGGTCATCTCCTGCAGCTCGCGGATCGGCAGCGCGTCATGGATCCCTGACAGGCCGAGCGACTTACGCGCCTTACCCGCGCGCTTGGTCGGGCAGACCGCAGCATGCAGCTTGCGCATCTGAACCGGGATCGACTTGGTCGACCAGTCGCTGCCTGCTGGGTCGGCGTCGAGCTGGCCGGTGGGGAGTGGAGCGGGCCTGCTTTGCTTGCCCTTGGCGCCCCCGGCCGCTGCGGACGGGTCGTTCCGGCCAATCTTCTTGCGCTTCTTCTCGGCTTTGCGCGCCCTCTTCATGCCGTCGTCGCACTTGTCGGTTGAGTCGTCGTCTCCGCCGTCCTTGTCGTCGTCGTCGTCGGCGTCGGCGTCGGCGTTGTAGTCGGCCTCAGAAGTGTCGTCGGTGGTGTCGCCCGCGTAGTCGTCGGCCGCATCGCCGCCCTTGTTGATGGTCTTCTTGCCCGTGCCGTTGCAGTCGGGGCACTTCATGTGCCCGTCGCGAATCTTGCCAGTGCCGTCGCACAGGTCGCAGTCCTCGCCGTCGTCGGCCTTGCTTTCCAAGCTAGGCGGCATCGTCATTCCAGGCCACTTTCTGTTGGCGATCGAGCGGATACGGGAGCGGACCTGTGCCGGGTTATCCGCGTGATGCGCCAGACTGGCGGCATCGGAGACGTCGTCCTGGGTCTTGAGCGGATACGTGTGGTCCGGCCCGGCGAAGTCCTCGTCGGGGACGTCGCTGACGTCCCGGCCGCCAGAGTCGACCAGCTTCTTCCGCTTTTTGGCCGTGAGCGGTACGATCAGCTTGCTGTACTCGGCGCGGCGCAGGGCCGGGTCGAGCCTGTTGCGCATCGGGGTGTACTTCGGATACACCGGCTTGGGGAAGCCCTTGGCCAGCGAGCGGGCGACATCCGCCGGAGTCGCCGCGTAGGACATCCGGGCTACCAGCTCAGCCGGTCCGTTCCTGGCCGCCTTGACGATCGTGAACTTCGAGTTGTGATTCGAGCCCCGGTCCACGAGGGAGACCTCGCCAATCCGGCCGCCCATGATCTCGCCTTCCGGAGCCCGGAAGTTCTTGTAGGACAACTTCGGGTCAAGGACGCCGATCGAGAAGTCTTGCAGCACGCCCTTTTTGACTAGTTTCTTGGCTGTGTCCTCGACCACCCGGGCCTTGAGCCAGTGTGCGCCGTCGCCGTCGCGGTCGATCTCCAGCGACAGGCCCTTGCCCGCCGGGTACAGAAACGGGCTGTGCTGGACGCGGATGTTGCCGCCCTTATCCAGCCACTCTTCCAGAGCACGGCCGGACCAGGCCGGATTTACGATCTGGTGATCTGAATCGGGAGTCCCGTCTGTGCACTTGCCGTAGACGATGATATCACCGTCGTCGGTTTCCCTGAACTTGAGAATCGGGAAGTGGAACCGGACCTCGTCGGTGTCTGCAGGCACCCATGCCTCCGCTAGTCGCTAGCGGAATGGTACCGTATCGGGTCATATCCTAGCAAATGTTGCTATGGTGTCAAGTGCCTTATGATGCCCAGACTTCGCACCAGAGAACAGCAGCACCCGCCGTGAGAGCAGTACTCTCTTGCACGACAATTTGCGAGTTAGGGGCGATATTGAGAGGGAGAGCCGGGGTATCTCCGTTGGGCGAGTAGTATCCGGCAGTCTGGCTGGCAGCAAACAAAATGCGGCTGCGCGCAGTGCCTCCAGGGTCGGTGAAGTTGACGTTTATCTCGCCGCCTGTCGCAGTCGAGGAGACAACCAGCGTCGCGTATACCAGTGCCCGGTGCATATTGCCGTCGTTGGGCGCAGTCCAGTTTGATGTGATAATGTTGGGAGTAGCGTTCTGGAGAGTAAAGCCGTTAAGCCCGGTCGAGCCAATAGGCTGCAGCCCGTTTGCGCTGACCCAGGCCGTGCCGTTATGAATAAACACGTTGCCGAGAGCGTCAACGGTGTGGTCGCCTTTGACGCCAGAGGCAGCAGGCGGGGGACCAACCGAAATCAGGTTGGGACGGTATACCATGCCGCGCCTTTCCCTATATTGCCTGGGTGATCACCGTCACAGGTGCCGCGAAAGCGCCTGCCTGGATCGTGGTGTTTGTCGGCGCTCCAGCAAACATCTCGAGCACGTCGGCCGGAGTAATCGTAGCGCCCAGCACGTCGAAGTTGTAGGTATTTCCCGGCGCCAGTTCGGTCACCAGGAACGGGATGGTAGTCGGCGCGTGCCCGGAGTTGTTTGGTACCGAGAACTGGTAGGCCGGGCAGACCAGCGGACTGACCGTGCCATGGGCGGCCAGGGCGAGGCCGACCACAGACGTAGCTGTTGTCTGCAAGATGACTGCCGAGACAGTAACCAGGACCGAACCGGATGGTGGTGCGATGAAGCTGCCGGTGTTGACGTTGGCCGACGACCATGCTGCATAAGCCGCAGTGCTAACTGACAGCGTGGTGTTGGTGCCAGGCTGGTACGAATTGATAGCGAGGATTTCGCCCGACTGAGATGTGGTGACCGCGCCAGTCTCGCCGTTCACGCTGGTGACGGCTCCGCCCGATCCGCCCGTCGTCATGGTTAGCTGGCCCGGATTGTCATCGGACATCTCCAGGCAGATCGGCTCGGTCGGGCCGAGATAGACTACCGGCTGTGCGCTACTTGCCACGGAGCCTCCCCGCCCAGCGCATCAGGCGCCATCCCCAGTAAGCTGCCGCGAGCAGGGCAGCAGCGAAGATTACGGCGATTAGGTCCTCGACGAGCCGGTTCACGGTTGCACCGCCGGGTCGATCATGAGCTGGCCCCACCACAGGTTTAGTGCGTTCACAGGGTCAGCGTAGTCCATCCACAGCGCGTGATAGTAAGTGGTCGGAGTAAGGGGGGTGGTCGCAGGCGGATAAAGGGCAAGCTGGATCGCCGCCTGGACCGAGGTACTGATAATGCTGATCAGGCCACCGCCCGGGGGAACCGGGCTGCCCTGGCTGTCGCTCCGCAGCCGGATAACCTCGGTCCCCGCCGTGCCGCCTGGCTCGGTGTTCACGACGTACTCGAACGTGTGGCCCGAGATCAGGAACGGGGTGATGCCGTCCGACTGGAACATAGACATGGTCCACGCGATGTTTGACCCGAGAGGCGCTCGCAGGTCCCACTGCTGTGAGCTGTTACCCAGCAAAGTACACCTTCGTCAGCTTCACGATTGCGTCGGGTACTGACGACCGGGACCTGGCCAGCGAGTCCTGCAGCGCCTTAAGCCGTGCGCTGTGGTCGGGATCGCGAGTCTTGGTCCGGGCCTGGCCGATCAGGTCCATGGCATCCCCGACCCGGCCTTCCTTGATCGCCGTGTGCGCTTCGTCAACCTCGTTCCCAAACTGGCGAAACCGGCCGCTAGGCTTGTCGCGCGGGTTGCGCGCCGACTTGCTTGCCTTGGGTGCCTCGCTGTCCGACTGGGACAGCTCACCGCGCGACCAGGACAGCAGTTCCTTCTCTTCGTCAGTAAGGTTCTTCTTGCCGCCCAGGTAGTCGACCGTGTCCTGGAGATCAACATCGGTCATGTCCTCGCGAAAATCGGGATGCGCCAGAGCATGCTCCGCCGTCTCTCGCCCGATTGACCTTGCGGGCTTGCCCTGCTGCCTGGCTACGTTCTCCCGATAGATATCTTTCGACGGCAGGGACGTCCCGTAGGTTAGTATGTGCTGCCGCCGCTTCTCGGGAGTGTCGGCATGACTCCAGCTACTATTGACGTGGTCGATGTACTCGTCGGGGGCCGCCCTGCGAATGCTGTCACTAGGGATCTTGTGCATCACGCCACTGGCATCCCGTACCTTTGATATGCCCTTGCCGCCGGACCCCTCGTGCAGTCCGGTCACCGTACCGCTCTCGTGCCGCGCGGAGACTACCTCGCCCTTTCGGACGGGAACTTCGCCGGTAGTGTTCACCTTGATCCACCCGTGTACGTAACCATGCGGGCCGACCTTGTTGGTGGCTGCTGTCTGCATCTTGCCCCGGTCCATTCTCGCGTGAGTAGCGGGGTAGTAGCCAAGTGCGTCGTGGTGCCTCAGGTTGCAGTACCCCTTGGCCTGCTCAGGGCTCATGTGAGCTGAGACCATCGTCACACAGCGGTCGAAGTCGCCCGGTGTCCCCCACATGATAGCGTCTCGTTCGGCCCCGTGGCTAGGCCCGGCGTGCCCGTGGCCCGACCAGTAGTCGCGCAGGGTCTGCGCATCGCCGCCCTTGAGTGTCATGGCGGAGAAGTCGGGAATCGCCTCGCCAGGCAGCTTGCGCCGGACAACCGGACGCTTGCGGCGCCTCCTGCGGCGACTGGTCGTGTCGCCGTCCTCAGACTCGGACGGGTCGAGCTGGTCGCCCACCGTAAGCGGAGCAAGACCCTGCGCCCCGTCGAACTCGGCTAGAGGCTGCGCCGTCGTAAACGTCTTGGTGTCGGTCAACTGACCAACCTCCCCTGGATACAGACCGGACCAGGAGCGAGGCCCGTGCAGCGACTCTCCTGATCCGGCCCCCGCACCGTCCTGGCGCTGGCAAGCTTAGGGACGGCCGGGCTTGTTACGAGCTGGCCGGAGCCGGACCGGCAACCGGAGCGCTCGTGCTGGCTGGTGCTGCGGGCACCAGGGCGGCAGCCGAAGCAACCGCCGAATCGAGATTGCTGCTGATCGAGGCAGCCTGCCCCGCCAGCGCGTCCAGGCTGGACAGGTCCAGCTCTGGGTTCTGCTCCTGCAACGACGCGATCTCGGCCTGGATCGCCGGGATGATCGTGTTGGTGAGGTTGCCGGTCTGCGTCTGGACGTCGGACACCATGGTCTGCAACGCCTGGACGTCGTTCGCCAGATCCTCCTGCTGGTTGGTCAAAGCGTCCACCTTTCTGTGGAGAGACTCCAAGCTGGCGAGTATCTCCCCGTGCGAGTGGAGAAACAGACAATGCAGACAGGGGTGTCCGTGTCCGCCGTGGTCGTCGCCAGCGCTCATGACCAGCATCCCAGCACACCGGTTGCCTCCCCGTCAATCCAGCACGTACTCGTGAGGTACGTCAACCACTGCGCCGTGAGGCACCCGCGCAACTTCGAGCTGATACTGTGCGAACCGCAACATATTCGCCGCCGTATCGGGCACCTGATCGGCTGGGAATGGCAGGTGGCCAGCCGCTGCGATCAGCAGCCGGTAAGCAATCTCGCCGTCGTCCGCTGCCTTGGCAGCACCTTGCTCATGTTCCTTTTTCAGGAAACGCTCCCATGCTCCGGGATTTTCGACCCCCCATTGTCCGCCGAGAGGCTTACGGCCGACCAGCACGGGCTTACTGCCGGTGTTGTCCCACAGCTCGGTCTCGTCGAAGTCGTCGTGGTTGATCAGGTGATGGTAAGTAGAGGTCACGTTCTTGTGAGTCTCACGCAGGAACGACTCAGGCACCACCCGGCCGGTCCGCTCTGCGCGCTTGTTCGCCCGCCTGACTGCTTCGTCCGTGTCTACGGTGACATACCGGCCCCGGGTCGTGTAGCCAGCCGCCTTGGCCTGCGCCAGCTTGACCCGCATCTTCTCGTAGCTCGCATCTCCGGTGCCGTCGAGGGTGTAGCTGATGTGCCTGCGCCTGGCCTCGTCCTGGGCCATCTTGCTGATCTCGCTGCTTTCCTCGTGCGTAAACGCGGCAGCAGTCGAGTCGCCGTTGTCGAGCATCTGCTGGTACTCGGGAAGCTTGGTCCGGATCGCGTCCACGTCGATGACAGCGCCGGAGTGAGATTCGCCCAGACTGCTCTTGCCGCTTGCCGGGCCGCCGCCCAGGAACTCGGCCACGGGGTGAGCCTCTGGCTTGTGTCCCGCCAGGATGTCGTCAACGATCTTCTTGTGCAGTGCCTTGCGCTCGTCGGTGTAGTCGCTGCCGGTGCGGTGCATGGCTCTGGTGTCTGTGACGCCAGCCGCGACGCGGTCCGCCGGGTCGAGCAAGTGCCAGCCGTGCCGGTAAGTGTACGGCGTGCCCGGGACGTGATGGCCGTCCACCGCTGCCTTGTTGGCCACACCAGTGTCCAGGTTGATAGTTCTGACCCTCAGATGCGTCCGACCCTCTTCTGCTGCGGCAGCAGCCCGGTGGTTTCCGTCTATCAAGTAGTAACTGCCGTCTTTCTTGACAGCCACAGCGGGATCGAAGTCCTCGCCGTTCTGGAGTCGGGACCGGTAGTTACTGACCGTACCAGCGTCAAGGCGGTCGTGCAGGGAACCGAGATCGGCTAGCGGTACTGTTTCGGTCTTGGCATCTTTGACGCCTTCACGCCAGGTACCCGGATAGCTAGCGTTTACTGCTTCGATCACGTCGTTAGCTTTGTCGGGGCCGACGTAGTGCCAGCCATGAATGTAGCCGTGAGGACCGACCTTGTTCAGCGGGTCGTTCCCCTCGTGAACCTGGTCGAGATGGGTCTCTTCCATGGCGTGCCGGTCGGCGGGGTCGATGACTCCGCAGTACGAGCGGACTGGCCTATTCAGCTTGTGGTAGGCCAGGGCGCGGTGGTGGCCGTCTACGTCGATCCAGTTCCCGTCCGGGTCGTGCACCAGAATAGCCGGATGCGGGTCATCGCCCGCCTTGATCTTGTCCACGAAGTGATCGACCCGCTCGGGCTGGTGGCTGGCCGCCCACTTGTCCATGTCGTCGTGGTCGATCATATTCCAGCCGACCAGCATCGGGCCACGCCATCTCGCCCGCAGCACCCACTCGATCGACTTGGGCGGGTAGTTCTGGGCTAGCTGGTCGTAAACCGTCCGCGCATCCACGTGGAGAGAAGCCGCCATCCGACCCAGCGTGCCTAGCGACTTGAGCGCGCGAGCGACCCGCTTGGGGTGGGCAATCAGCTCGTCGCGGACCATCGGGTTCTTGTCGCGGATGTGATCCGGATCGACCCACGCCAGGGCCTCAGTCTCGTCGTTGTCCGGGTCGTCGGGGTTTGCGCCCTTGACGCGGTCCAGGATCGGGCAGGCGTCCTCGGTCGCGACGTCCAGGACATAGCCCTGGTACTTGCCGTCATTGCTGGTCCAGCCCAGACGGATCTTGCCGGGCGGGACGTCGAGGCCGGTCTCCTCGTGCCATTCGCGGGTAGCTGCCTCGACCGGTGTCTCGTCGCCGTCCAGCCGTCCGCCCGGGAACTCCCACTGCCCCCCGGCCGGATCGTTCTCGTCGAATGCGCGCTGGATCATCAGCACCCGGCTGGTCTCCTCCGCGTGGACGGCGAGCCCAGCCGCGATTGGCCCGTCCGACTTGAGCGCTTTAGTTGCGGGCTTAACAAGCGACCTACCGACCAGGTTGTATGCGCGCATCGTGCCGTCGTGCTGCTGCGTGCCGCCGAATATCCGTTCGAACTCTGGGCGCAGTGCCTCCAAGCGCTCACCAATACGGTCCATCTCTGACTTGGAGAAGTCGCCCGGCTGCAGCCTGCTGGCTAGCTTGCTGCCTACCTCCCATCGGCCGCCCGGGTGCCGCCACGTCTCGCTGTGGTCGATAGCCACCGGCCCGTCAGGGGTGGCTAGCAGATTTCCTTCGTTCCGGTCGTTGTTAGCTGTCAGCCCGTCGAGCAGCCCAATATGCCGGTCGCTAGGCATCGGCTTGTCTTTGTACGTGCCAGCATTGGAAACATACGGCATCGCTACAGAGTTTCGCCCAGTACGGACGACGACTGGAGACCGGGCACCCACTGCCTGAGCTACCAGCGAAGCAGCCTCTTCGCTGTTTGCTAGGTCGTCGGTTCCTCGCACGCGGTCGCCTGCCGTGGCAGGCTGGTGAAAGTCCTTGTGTACCCACCGGCTACCGTCGTTGTACGTGACCAGCTTGGTCGTTGCCTGCTTGCCACCGGTCAGGTCCTGGACGTCCCGTATTCCCGACTTCTCGGACCGGGCAAGATGGCTCTGCGCGTCAGGCACTCCCTCGAAGTGCCAGCCGTGAACATAACCGTGAGGACCGACTTTCAGGGCCAGGGGTCGCTGGTCGGCTGGCAGATGGCCGGGGAGCAGGGCGCAGCGGCAGGGGCCGGGGTGAGCTGGTGGAGCCGGAACGCCGGAATCGAACACCCCAGCGATCGGGATAACACCTTCCTCGGCGTTCTGCTTGCACTCCGGACAGACACGGTCGTCCTTGGCCGTGGCCCACGACTTGCCGGTCTGGCCTGCCTCGACGTAGGCGTCCTGGCTGGCGCGGCTGGTAGCGCGAGCTAGCTCGGTGTCTGCGATCATCTGGTCGCGCTGCTTGTTGTCCAGAATCGGCCGGATCGAGTCGGCTATCTGCTGGCCGCTCCAGCCCTGGTCCACGCCCACGGCAAGCGCGTCGGCAAGCTGCGTCATCCGCGTCTGTGCGATCGCCTTGATGGTGGGGATGCCATACTCGTCGAGCATTCGCTGCAAGCCGTCGCCCGCGACTTTGGCCGCAGCAGCCGCGTCTCCTGGCTGCCAGTTGTCCCAGAACGTGGAGTTGTAGGCCGAGTCAACCATCTCCCGGCCTGCCTCACGCCCTACAGCAAAGCCCTCCGTCCACAGGTTCGTCAACACCCTGTGGATGGCCGCCTGGAGCGGACCAAACAGTCTGGCACTCAGCCACGACCAGGCACCCTCGCTCGCTGGCTTTGGTCCCCGGGCCAGAGCGATTGGCAGGTTGGTCTGCTGGCGCCAGCCTGCGACCAGATCGTTGATGTCAACGACACCGCTGATCGCCCCGTTCAGGAGCGGACCGTACAGGGCGGAGAGCTGGCGGTCATACCTCCATCCGGGCCAGTCCCTCGTACTCGTCCCAGCTTTTGGGCCAGCATCACTGGCGGAAGCCGCTTTGTGCGAGCCGGGGCGGATCCGGTCTGCTGCGAATTCGACCATGGTAGCGATAACGAACTCGGTCGTGCCCAGCGCTGCGCCCTTGGCGATTTCGGCCTGCATCCACGAGGGGACGTGCTTATATTCCCACGTGGACGGGTTCCGGCCCTTGTTCATGTGGCGCAGCAGGGCGGCCAGCTCCGCGCGGACAGCGGCCGGGCTGTAGCTCACCGTCCCATCGACTGTCTTGACCGCCGTGCTGGCCTCGTGGTGGTCGGTGTCGGCTGCGTCGCTGATCGGCGGCCGGACAGGAGGCTCTACCGGCTTGCCTGCGGCGAAATCCGAGTGGATCTGCTCGCGCAGCGCGTTGTGAGTCTCCTGGATGGTGCGCTGGTGTTCGGCCTGAGCGTCCTGGTGGGCCTGGTCCTTGGGATCGGGCGGGGGCGGAGCGTCCGGGCCGGGGGCCTGCTGGCCGGGAGGGGCCTTCCCCGGCTCCGGCTTGGCTTCCCCGAGCTTCGGAGTTGCGCCCGGGGGTGTCTGGCCGCCCGGCGGCAGCGCTGGCTTCGGAGGCCCTCCCGGGGCTCCCGGGGGACCACCGCCACCAGGAGCAGGCGGAGCGCCCACGGCAGGGGGCGGGGGAATGCCGAGTGGCTTGCCGGTAGTCGGGTCGATCGAGCCGAGTGGCACCATGCCAGCGGTCGGGCTGACAAACACGGGATCGCTGGTGATCGGCAGGCCGTACGGGCTCTTGCCCAGGGCGATCCGGCTCTCGTCGATCGTGGCCAGGCCGTTCTGGATCATCTGGACCAGGCGAGATACCAGCTCGGTCTCGTCCTTGTCCTCCTCCAGGCCCTCGAACATGAACCGCATGTCCTTCTGGTCCCAGACGTCCTGGATGAGGGTGTTGAAGATATCGACCAGGAAAGCCAGAGTCGGCTTGAGGCTCTTGCGCTCGTTGGTGTCCTGGCTGGCCTTAGCCATCTGGTTCGCAGCGCCAGGTGATTGCGTCGTGCTCACCCGGGGCGAGATCCCCAGCTCCATCGGCATCACGTCGAACGCCATGCAGATCTGGGTCATTACGATCTCGTCGAACTGGTCAGCTAGTTCCACGGGACGCATCGGGAACACCTTGGAGCCGGGCGGCAGGGCGATGCTCTTGTGCTTCCACGCGGGGTCGCCCGCGAGAGCGTTCTGCTGGTTCTGCCACTGCTCAAGCTGGTTCGGGGTCCAGCCGAGCTGCTCGCCGGGGCTGATGTAGTTCCCGGGGATCGTGCCCTCGTCGAAGAAGTCCATCTGGAACTGCTGCTTGCGCAGGCCCGTGATGGTCGGGATAATCGACCGCTCCAGGGGCGGGAAGCCGTACGGCGTCCACGAGCGAGCGGTGTAAGGCAGGTACATAAGCTGGTCGCCCCGGTACTGCTCCAGGGGCTTGCAGTCTTTAAGAATGTCCTCGTCCTGGCCTGAGATCAGCGTCATCAGGTCCACGCGGGGAACGCCGTATAGGTACTGCTGGTAGGCCGGGTTAGGTGGCTTGGGGATGCCGCCCCGGGTGTTGACCAGGGGCCGGACCGTATGGCCAGCAATCAGCTCCAGCGCGGCGACATCGCTGTTGAACGGACCGCCGTGCTTTTTCTTCGTGGGGTGCAGGTACAGCGACAGGCCGTCAATCGAGAACATCTCCTCGCAGACGGCGTCGATCCAGCTCCCGAATTTGTTGTAGTCGGGGTCGGGCTTGCGGAAGAACGCGACCACCTTGGCTCGCCGCTCAGCGAAGTCGCGGTGTGCCTTCTGGTCCCCGCGCATCGCACGTTCGGCCTCCTGGGTAGGGACGATATCCCACTCCAGGCCACGGATCTCGTTCTTGCGAACCTGCAGGCAGGCCCGGCTCACCGAGTACAGGTCGGCGTACATCCGCAAGGTGCCGAAACTGGCAAGCTTGAAGCCTTCCGACCCGGGCACGCCGACCGGCATGTTCCAGCCGACCGGCATCTCGCGCTGCCTCAGGGCGCCGCGCTGGTCGCCTTCCAGGGGCGGGTTCAGCGGCATCGCCTGGATCGGCGCGAGCGGGCCGAACTGGGCCTGCAGAAACTCGTACGGATCGCGCGGCAGGTCGCGGCCGACAGGGCGCCCGGCGGTCCACTCCTGGTACTGCGCCATGAGCGGGCTGACCCGCTTGCGGACCTCGTTCTTGACGCGTGTCCGCTTGATCGCCGCGATAACAGCGGTCGGGTCAGTTGCCACTAGACCTGTCTCCAGACGTTGCCCTCGTCCAGCCAGCCGTGCCAGCCGTCACTGAACTCGAGCGCCTGCGGGCTATTGGCAGTGTACTCCGAGATGCTGGGCCGGATCTCCAGCGAGCCGTCCGGACACTCGCGGAACGTGTGCGGGGGAGAGCAGACGTGGCCGACTGACCGTCCCCTCGGCGGGGTGTCCGGGTTGCGAGCGTTCGGCTTGAGAAAGAATACAGCCGGGGTACCCGTGAAGTCGGTCGTCGGGCCAAAATAATCGCCGGGATGCTGGATCTCGGCCATCGACTGCACGCGCCGTCCAGGCGTCAGGTTTGTCATTGTGGCGCCTTTGGGTGCTCGTCTCCGGTCACATACCTGTATAGGTCGACCACCACGTGGAGAGCGTCCACGCTGGCCTGGTGAATCTCCTGCCGCTCCGGGCTGTTGCGGTGCATCCAGGCAGCTACGCTCTTGCCGATGTGGTCGCGCAGGTACCAGGTGAGGAACACGCCGATGACGATGCCCTCTACCTGCTCGATCAGATTGCTCCAGGTCGAGCCATTAGGCCATGAGAAGAACGATCGATAGGTCGCGGAAGTGTGGTCCAGATAGACCATCAGGATGACCACCGCGACCACCAGCACCGCCGGTAGCAGCAGCTCAAGGCGCCGCCTCATGGGCGGAGTATATCAGTAGCCTTCCGCATACGGCAAGGCCGCCCTTCCACGTGGAGGACGGCCGACCGCAGTTCAGCGCCCCCCTCTCCAGGTGCTCGACGGTGTCCTGCATCGCGGCCAGCTCGGTCTCTAGCTGGACCTTCTGGCTGTCGTAGACCGAGGTCGGCAGCAACCCGTCCTCGTGCATCCGGTTCAGCGTTCGCAGCTCGCGCTCCCACAACTCGATGGCCACCTTGAGCCGGTGGATCAGTCCCTCGCGGTGGTTCTCGGTCGCCATTATTGTCCCGCAGCTAGAGCGTCGGCCGCTGCCTGCAGCCGGTCGTGCTCAGTCGCCGCCTGAGACAGCGCCTGCTCAGCCGCTGCGGCCGACATCGCACCAGACTCGGCCATCGTCTGGATCTGCCGGACGTATGCCTCGTTCTGCTCCAGGTAGTCGCGAATGTGCCCGATCAGGGCCTGCCGCTTGTTCTCCGCCATCTAATGCGCCTCCGGGTATCGATACGTGAGTTCCATTCTTCCGCGCGTAATCTTGCCGCCCTTCCAGGCGGAGGCAGCGCGACGAGCGCGAACTGGCTGGATTGCCATCATGGTGCCCGCCACCAGGACCATCGCGATCTCGTCGAATGGCCCAGGAATGAACACGCAAACCGCAAACACCGCCAGCATCCACGCTGGCAAGGCCGCCCTCAGGGCTCGAACCGCTCGTCTCACTGTCACAAAACCATTAAACCACGGGACGTGCCACCGTGTCAAGTCAGAGAAGCCGCTCCAGGCGCTCCACGGCGGTCCGCTCGTCGTCGGTTAGCTCGACCTCGGCACGGTCGAGGAGAGTGGTCAGGAGATCGAGGTCGTGGCGTTCGAACTGGACCGGCGTTTCGGGTGGCGGAGTGCGCTGGTCTTCCCAGATCACGCCTTCCCAGTTGATCTTGTTGTGCGGCCAGTAGTCGGCTCGGGCGATCCGCCCGTTGGGATGCCAGAACAGTCGCTTGACCCGGGGACAGGCGCGAGCGTGTATTCCGCCGCAGTGCATGCAGGCAGGCTCGTCGGTCAGCTCCTGCATTTCCTCGTCGGTCAGCGGCCGGTGCTGCGCTATGCGAGCTGCCTCGATCCGGCGCTGCAGAATAGCCAGGTCACCGAACCCGCCGACACCGACACCAGGAGCGCGGGCTGGCTCGGCCAGCGGGATGAACCCGCCAGGCGGAATGCCGGGCTGCGTCATCGGTGGTCCCAGAAGCCGACGATCTTGCCCCGGTACATGTCGGGCATGACGCCCGGGGTAGCGCCGACCTCGCCCACATTGCTCACAGCCAGGGTGACGTCGCTACCGACGTCGAACTGAACCGGCTCACCTTGGTCGGCTGCCTGCCGCATGCAGTCGCGGATGTCGATGCCGCCAAACGGGATGTTGGTCTCGGGCGGGTTGAATCCACTAAGCTTGGTGTACTTCACAGAACCTCCAGGGGGATCAGGGGCCGGGCACGGGCGGGCCGGTCAGCCGCAGGGATGTCGAACCAGTAGCTGCACCGGTCGTGCAGAGCCCTGACGCTGTCCGGCTCCTGGCCGTACCAGGGGAAGTCGCTGCACACGGGCGGCCGGTCCTCGTACGCGGTACAGGTCAGGGTGTCCGGGTCGAACACGTCACAGCGCAGCCGGAGCCAGACTTCGCCGTTTTCGTCGGTGTAGGCGCTGATCGGGTGCCAGTGCTGCGGAATGAACCGGTAGTTAGGGCCAAGGTCCTCGGCAACGCGGGCATACTGGCCGATCTCGGTAAAGACATCGAAGCTTAGAACAACAGGATTGCAGCAGTCGCCGCACCGGGCGCAGCCAGTAGACCGGGCGCAGCCGGTCGTACCAGCGCCAGGAGACGAAATCAAATCGGCCGCCTTCCACGTGGGTGACGAACACATTGATCGTCTCGTCGTCGAGCTGCAGCCAAACGTGCTGGCCCCGCAGCAGGCCGAGTGAAGACGCCGTGCTTATGGTGCCTTCGGTGCGGACGGTGGTGCCGAAGAGACCGTGGGTGATGGCGCCGCTGAACCGGATGAGGCGTTTGGGACGGCGTAGACGCCAAGCGCGCTGGCGACTCCCACGGCGATCGCGACGTACCGGGCGTCCGGCCCGTTTCCCCAGCACAGGGTCGCATACGTCAGGGCTTGTCCCAGAAACGCCGCTATCACCTTGCGGTACTGGGCTATCTTCGCTGCGCTCACTCAAAACCCCTCCTAGTGGCTGGGACCTGGAGCGGTCAGCCCCAGGTCCCTCGCGACGTGACGGGATTCGAACCCGTGGGGGGGCTGGCCCAGTCACACACCCTGCCAGCCTCCCGGCTCCAGCGAGGATCAAGACTGGTCGCTGTCGCCCGCATTAGGCCACTCTGCCACACGCCACCGTCACCCGTCCCGGCTTCATTCCAGGCAACCCGCCCGGCTACGGGTGACGTTAGAGACTCGCCAGGTCCCCTCGCGAACCTGGTCCGTCCCGGTACGTAGTACACCACAGGGCTTGCCAGGCTGTCAACTACCGTGCTCTACTGGGTCTGACGGAAGGGAGCGCACAGTGAAAATGCGCACGATCCAGGACCTGACCGACTCGGTAGTCGCGACGATGCGGGAATACGGCTGGGAGGTCACCGCGACGCGGGTCAGCCCGGAGTTCATCAAGGTAGAGATGACTGGCGACGGCAAGCCAGGCCAGATCACCGCCAAGTTCTACTACGAAGAGACGGTGACTACGTGAGACGCTGGGTGCGCAAGTGGGCAACGATTACCTGGTGCATGCTGCGATTCAAGCACGGAGTGGAACTCAGAGAGTTCAACTTCCGGCTGTTCTGCAAGAACTGCGGGCACCGGATCTAGGCAGCCTCAGGCAGCAAGCCGGGCGGGATCGGCTCGTGGCAATGCGGGCACCGGTCCCGCCCCTGCATGAGGATCGACAGGCGGTCGCACTTGGGACAGGTGTATGGCTTGCCGTACATCGAAGTCCAGTCGAAGCCCTGGCTTAGCTCGGTCAGCGCCCACACCAGAGCGTCTAGGCGGTCGGGCGACTCGGGGTCGAGCGGCGTCCACGTGGTGAGCTGATCTTCGAGCTGCGGGAACGCACCCACGTGGTGAGCTATCGCCGGGTCTTTCTCGTACAGCGCGGATACGGGCTCGGCTCGGGTCTGCTTGCCTCGCGACGCGGTCACCGACTTGTAGCTGACGCCGTCGTCGTACACGCGCAGCAGCTCTTCCACGAAGTCGCCACCGTTGTTGACTTCGCAGACCAGGCGGTCGGCTTTCCAGTCGTGGTAGGCGGCGATCGCCTTTCGCATCGCGCGACCCGGAGTCAGCTTCTCGCTCAGGTCCTCCAGCACGTAGTAGTGGCCGTTTGCGGTGATTGCCGCGACGACGATACCCCACAGGGCCGATTCCTTCTTGCTCGTGGTCGCGGGGTCGATGCCGATTACCACGCGAGTGAAGTCGGGCAGGACGGGCAACATGAGGTTGCCCTCGTTGTCGCGGCCGACCGGGATCCTGCCGCGCTCGATCCAGGCACGGCGCCACAGTGCGCCCTCGACATCTGCGATAAGCTCGCCTTCAAGCTCCTGGCGGCCAATCCGGGTACCGCCGTACCGGCGCTTGAGCTCGCTCAGGGCGATCACGGACAGATTGCCAGCGTTCTCGAATGTCGAGCCCTGGGTGATATGAACAGTACCGTCGCTGCGCTGGGCCAGCTCGCGCATCAGCGAGGTCCCGCGCGGGGTGGTGGTCACGACGACCCGTGGCTTCTCGCCAATCCGCAGAGCGGGCATCAGGCCCTCGTGCCAGGTCGCCTCATAGCGCCACGAGCCAAGCTCCTCGCACCAGGCGCCCCACAGGTTCGAGCCTCGTGTGCGGTCGGGCCGGTCGGCCGAGAACCCGTAGATGATGGAGCCGTTGACCAGCTCGATCTCCAGGTCGTTCCGGCGGTAGTTGACAACCTCTTCCTTGGCGAACGCCTGCATCAGGCCGGTCGAGCCCTCGATACAAATCCGGCGAGTGTCGCTGTAGGTCGGGCCGATGCAGGCCCAGGCCGAGTTAGGAAACGTGAGCGCCTGCTCAGCGAGCCAGGCCGAGCCGACCCACGTCTTGCCGAACCCCCGCCCTGACATGATCAGCCATATTAGCCAGTCCTGGTCCGGCGTCCACAAGCCGCCGTCTTCCACGTGGAGACGGCACTGGCATGGAGAGACATACTGCATCTGGCCGCGCTCGTCGGGCAGCCATTGCTCCAGGCCGTGGCGCGGGTCGTCCGGGGGAAGCTGCTTGTAACGGGCATAACGGCGCCAGAAGCGCATCCGCTGGCGGGCTCGCTCTGCGGCGAGCCTGCGGCGCAGCTTGCGCTTTTTCTCTACGGGCCAGCTACGCCACTCGTCTCCGGCTGGCAGCGCGAACCCTGGCGTCAGCACCGTCATCCCGGGCAGTGTACCACGGCTGAACTTGACACCGAGTCAAGCGGTGTGGTTTAATGGTTTTTGCGGGCGGGGACCGCCCCCGCCGACCGCGTCAGGAGGAAAGATGACAAACCAGCCGATCACCGAGGCCAGGAACACCGACTCGCGGTTGAACCTGGTTCAGAAGCTGCTGTACAAGGCCGAATCGACCGACTCCGAGTCCGAGCGCGAGGCCCTGACCGAACGCGCGGCCGAGCTGATGGCCAAGTACGGGATCGACCGGGCGATGCTGGCGGAATCGGGTGCGGAAGCTGACCCGGTCGTCGACAGGGTGATCTGGGCAATCCGGCCGTACGCGGAGCCGATGCGCGACCTGCTGTGGGCGATCGCCCAGCCGCTGGGCGCCGAGGCACGCACCGTGAAGCAGTGGGACCCCACCGACCACGGCGGCCGGACCAAGGGCGCATGGCAGTACGGACTGCGGCTGTTCGTCCACTCGTCGAACATGCTGCGGATCGAGATGCTGTACGCCAGCCTGCGCAACCAGGCAATCGCCGGAGCCAGCAGGATCAAGGGCGAGGCCGAGTTCGGCCAGGACCAGCGCGCTTACCGTATCAACTACCTGCAGGGCTTCTCGGCAGCGATCGGCTCCAGGCTGGCAGCGGCCGAGGCAGCAGCCAAGCAGGCACAGGAGGCCGAGCGGCAGGAACTGGCCGACCAGGCGATGCTGACAGGAGCGAACGTCGGCCGGTCCGTCGAGCTGGTGCTGGCCGACCGCCGGGCGGTGGTCAGGAACACGATGCACCTGGCCGTCTACGGCAAGTCCACGGCCGAGATGGAGGCAGCCAGCGCGGCCAACCGCGAGCGCTGGGCCGAGCAGGACCGCAAGGCTCGCGAGCGCTACGAGCAGCGGATCCGGGAGCAGCAGGCGTGCGGCAAGTGCCAGAGCGCCAAGTCGGGCTACTGCCAGGAACACCGGGACATGCGCCCCACATCGGGCGGTTACCGGTACCGCGAGAGCGTCGGCGCCGATTACCGCTGGACCGGCTACCAGGACGGCCAGCAGGCCGTCCTGGGCACCGACAAGGCAGTCAGCAACAACTCCAGGAAGGAACTGAGCTAATGCCCGCGAACGCGAACTTCACGATCAAGGTCACGCTGGACGAGGCCAACGACATCAGGCAGGCACTGCGTGAGAAGCTGGGCCGGGTCGCGGCCCAGCCGATCGCGGAGATGACCGAAGAGCAGCGGTTCGAAGCGAGCCGGATCGGGACGCTCCTGCGCCGCGACTTCGGCTAGCAGCTCCAGCGAGCCCCGGGTTCTCGACCGGCCCGGGGCTCAGCCATATTTTTGACTTGACACGAAGTCAAAAATATGATTTAATGGTTTTGTGAGGTTGATGGACGAGAGAGGGAGGCAGGAAATGAGCGAGGCCAAGCGCGGGACCTGGAAGGACCACGGCAGGGCAAGCGCGATCATCTACTACGGAAACGGCAAGGCCCCCGCTGCGGCAGGCGTCGCGTGCGTCGTGGGCGAGACCCCAACCGGTCCGGTCGGCGTGACGATAGACGGCAAGGAGGTCTTCTCCTGCGGTTACGCGGGCAAGTTCTGGGCCAGCCTGGACGAGCAGGCCCCCGTCAACCACACGCACGAAGAGGTCAGGCACTACAGCGAGGACCACAGCGAGCCTGAGGCCACCGTCGAGGTCGTGACCTGCACCACCGCTCGTGGGAACGAGCCCGAGATCCACCTGCCAGGCTGCAAGGCGATCGGCAGCAAGCGCTACGACCGGAACTGGACCGAGACCGTGCGGTCGGTCGAGGACGCAGCCGCCGAGTTCTGGATGGACTTCATCGACGAGGAGTCGATGAGCGTCGAGGACGCGATGGCCAACACCACGTTCCACTCCTGCACCGGGGTCGGCACCAAGCGGTACGACCCGAAATGGCATTCGGCTTGGGACGACGGCAAGTGCTACTGCGGCTGCGGACAGGCCACCAAGTCCGGCAGGCGGTTCGTCCAGGGCCACGACGCCAGGAAGTTCAAGTGGGACCTGGACCAGTCGATCAGCCGGGTGCTGGTGAACGCCGAGGACCGCGCGCTGGTCAGGCGCTACCTGAGGAACAAGACCCACTTCGCGGTTGCCGGGGTCCGGGCCGACTGGGCAGCAGCAGCAGTCAGGGAGCGCCAGGACGGCGACGACGGTTACTTCCAGAACGTGCCCGCCGAGCACTGGAGTTTCCGCCAGCCGGTGGCCGACCTGGTGATCTCGGAGATTTACGAGACCGACCAGTACAAGCCCGAATGACCGCGACCGGGGCCGGGTGTCGATTTGACACCCGGTCACGCGTATGATCTAATAGAAATATGGACGAGATGAGGAGGCCAGAAGTGGAAATCGAATATCGACCGTTCAAACCTGGCGACAAGGTCTATGCGATCGGCCCCGGCCTGGCAACATACGTCAAAGACATTGACACCGCAAGCGCGGAAGTCCAGACGGGAGACGGACAGACCTACGTGCTTTCGATTTACCGGATCTACGAAACAGAGACCGCAGAGACGCCTTGAGGAGACAGAAAGTGAAAATCGAGCCGCAAGCGCGCTACACCGACGGGTCGCCAGCG
>Ga0335078_10003720_pt1 | contig 22697 bp, 16 predicted proteins | sample Lox_Sample_32_FD_206711 | JGI IMG/M metagenome (GOLD analysis project Ga0335078, IMG submission 206711) | Soil microbial communities from Loxahatchee National Wildlife Refuge, Florida, United States - Lox_Sample_3.2 | ecosystem: Environmental > Terrestrial > Soil > Wetlands | place: USA... | reverse complement strand
GCCAGGCACATTTTCATCTCGGAGTAAATGCATCCCGGGAATTTCGGGTCGGGGTGAAGGTCTTCGACGCAGCGGCGCATCTTGAAGAAATCGAGCGAGTCGTTCATGAACTTCTCGGCAACGACGCGAGAGATAAACGGACCGTAATAGACAGCCCGTCCATTGAGCCGTCCCAAGCGCGTCGTGATCGAGGCGCGCGGGTATTCGTTTTCGAGATGGAATTTCACAAAGGGCGCGAAGCGGAACCGAAGACGGTTGTGGTAGGTCTTCGGAAATGCTGCCCGCAGTGTCCGGTAAAGGAGGAAGCCTGACTCGAAATCGGATCCGGTAGGCGAATACTCAATCAGGCGGACGCGATCACGGAGGCTCAGCTTCTTCGTACGCTCCGTGACCGGGCCTAATAGGCGTTGCAGCCTGCGACGAAGATTGGCTGTCTTGCTGACGTAGGGCTCGGTGCGAGCATCTCCTCCACTTAGCGCGAAGACCGCGGGGCTGGCGGGAACTGCGGCAAATAGTTCCGCATCCCGCTCCGGTGAAAATTCAATGCGCTCGGTCAGCACGTTAACATTCTAAGCACAACTTAACCACGGAGGCACGGAGGCACAGAGAAGTTCAAGTCAGAGGGAGACGAGCCAACCCAACTGCAATTCTTCGTGTCTCTGTGGTGGATCGTTACCGGAAGCTGGCGCTGCGGAACTTCTGGCGGTAGTCGACGGTACCGTGAAGGGGAACGATCCTGCACATCTCGTGCAGGCGCGATAGCATGCGATCTCCAATACGGTCTCCGAGCGTTTCCTCGCGAGCAGATCGCCGCGGTCCATCCACACCCTCTGCCTTGGCGCTGGGGCCGTCTTCAAAGTTCGTCGTGATAATCGTTGTGCGATTGTCGTTATAGCGCGTATTCAGGATCAGGCTGACCGTGTCCCAAACCCATTCGGTCGGCTTCACGGCGCCGAGTTCATCGAGGACGAGAACGTCTGTTTCGAAAACCGGGCGAAGCACGTCGAGTTCCGTAGTCTGGACGGTCGAATTGTAGGAGTTCTGGATTTCCTTCAGCAGTTCGCGATAGTCGTAGAACAAGCAGGCAATGCCACGGTCGAGGATCAATTCCTTGATGATTCCAACCGCCAGATGAGTCTTGCCGGTGCCAATCTTGCCGATAATCAGCAGGCCCTTGTCGCCGCGCGGGTCGCATTTCTTGGCGAAGTTCTGGGCGACGAAATGAGCTTCGGCCAGGGAAGGATGGGCGCCGGGAAAGTCGGTGTCATAGTTTGCCAGCTCGCAGTGCTCATAGCGTCGCGGAATGCGAGCCGAAAGCAGCACCGACTGTGCGCGGGCACGGAGCTGGCAGTCACAGCGCGTGACTCGGCGGTCGTTGATGCTGAGAAGGCCGTTCGACGCGGCAGGGACTGTCTTCCATCCAGTACCTTCACAAAGCGGGCAGACTTCCGTGGGGGCCTTAATCAAATCATTCACTTCCCTAGTCGTAAGTGCCTTCGAGACGCAAACTGCCGGTTCTGAGCGCTCGCTTCGCTCGCGGGGCTGACGAAGGCGTTCGCCCCTCCACAATCTTGTCTGTTTCGACTTTGCACCTTTGGACACGGGTTGCGCAAGGCGGAATCCCTGACCACCTGTGTACATCCTGTGAAGGATCGGAGGCATTTGTGGAGAGCGGAGGAAAACGCCTCCCCGGGGAGAGGAATGCCGCTCTCCTAGCCCCAATTCGGGCCTAAGGGGTGCGAAACAGGCTTCCGGCGCGGATTTTCACAGTTGACATTCGCCACGGAGGGAGGAGAATACAGCGGTCAGGTTTCCCAACTCAGCCAGAGCCAATTTGCCTCCCGGTGCCGGCTGGGCATGAATGAGACCTGTAAGGAGAGACTATGAATAAAGCCGATCTGGTCGACAAGATCGCAGGCGCATGTGAAATCAGCAAGGCGCAGGCCACGACAGCCATTGATACCGCCGTTGACAGCATTACCTCGGCTCTCCGCAAGGGAGATCGCGTGGCTTTAATAGGCTTCGGCACTTTCTCGGTTTCGCAGAGAAAGGCGCGGAATGGCCGCAATCCACAAACCGGCGCGACCATCAAGATCGCTGCCCGCCGAGTTGCCAAATTTACCCCTGGGGCCGAACTCAAGAAGTCTGTAAACAAGAAGTAGAGCGAAGAAATTCAGGATACGAGACGGCAGGGGGTCGGCCCTGCCGTTTTTTCTTGCTGCTTGCGCTGACAAATATATCCGTGTCGCCGAATTGTCGTCCGATGCCTTGGAGCCGCTCTCAGACGTACACTTTAAGCCTTCGCATACTTCAACCACTTCAGAATCTCCGGCAGCGTCGCCCGCTTCCCATAGATGAGCACTCCTACGCGATAGATTCTCCCGCAGATGACTACTAATCCCGCGATCGTCCCCACCATTAGCAAGAGAGACAGTGCAATCTGCCAGATCGGCGGCGTCTGCACCACGATGCGCGCGTACATCACGATAGGGGCAAAGAACGGAATCATCGACATCCACACCACGGCAGCAGAATCTGGCGTGCGGAGCACAGGTGCCAACATGAAGACCGACAACACCAGCGGGATCACGATCAAAAACTGGAGCTGCTGCCCCTCCTGCTCGGTCGTCGTGATTGCGCCAATCGTGGCATACATTGTGCTGTAGAGCAGATATCCGAGAAGAAAGTAAAGAACGAAACAGACCATCATCAGTTGCGAAAGCTGCAGGTCGCTGAAGTTCGGCTGCGCGGCCATAGAAGGCAGCGCGATCACTCCGCCCATCACGGTCCAGGCTACGATCTGGGTCAAGCCTACGGCGCCGACGCCGAGAATCTTTCCGGTCATCAGTTCCGTAGAGGTTGCCGACGAAAGCAGCACTTCGATGATGCGCGACGTTTTCTCCTCGAGCACGGAGCGCATTACCGAAATCCCGTAGAGCAGCACCGCAATGTAAATCAACATCACCATCACCACAATTTCAAGAAACCGGCTCGTGCCACTCCCCTTGGCCTCGCGCCCATGCTCGATCCGCACCAGATCAACCTTCACCGGCCGAAGTATCTCATCGGCTTGAGCAGCGGTGATGGAAAGCTGTTTAATCTCGACCACGCGACTGACGGCGTTACTCAGCCAAGTCCGCTCGCGATAAGAAACCATTTCGCGGCCATACCATGTGATCTTGTGTGCGGCTACTGCATCGTCCGTAAGCCAGAAGAACGCATCAATCGACCGGGCGCTTACCTGATTTCGAAGGGCCTCGCGCTCGGCCTCTGTGGATTTCGCATCGACATCGATTACATATTCGTCCTCGGGTTTCGCTTTCGAGGCGGCCTCGGGGTTTTCGTCGCCATCAGTGCTCGCCGCGGATAGAAGTTGCTGCTTTACAGTTTCTCCGAACTGCTGTGTCGAGGTGACCAGCACGATGTGCTGCTTTCCTTGACCCATGGTCGCCAGCTTCGCGGGCAGAATCATCAGCGCCGTCATAATCGCAGGTGCGAGCACAGTGAGAACCAGGAACGTACGCGTGCGCACCCGCTCCAGATATTCGCGTTTCAGAATGATCCAGGTATTACGCATTAGATTTGCCCACCACGTCGATGAAGATTTCTTCGAGGGACGGTTCCATCACTTCAAACTTGTCGAGCCTAGCGTTGGCCGAGGCCAACTTCAGAAGTTCCTGCGAATCCGCGCCAGGCGCGAGGCGAACCTCAACGTAGTTGCCGTAGTCGTTGAACGACTGCACCAGCCTCGGTTCCTGCAGGAATCTTGCGTCGCCGTCGTACTTGATCTGTACGTGGCAGCGCCCGTATCGCGCCTTGATCTGACTTAAATCGCCTTCGAGGACGGCATGCCCGTGGTTGATCAGGCAAATTGACTGGCAGAGGCGCTCGACTTGATCCATGCGGTGAGTGGACAACAGGATGGTCTTGCCACTCTTCGCCATCTCAAGCAGAACGTCTTTCAGCACGACGGCGTTTGCAGGGTCGAGCCCTGTAAACGGCTCGTCCATGATGATCAGCCTGGGATCATGCAGCACTGCGCTGATGAACTGTACTTTCTGCTGCATTCCTTTGGATAGTTCTTCGACTTTCTTCTCGGTCCACGAACTCAATTCAAATCGCTCGCACCAGCCGGTTGCGCGTTTCATCGCTTCCGCCGGGTTGAGGCCTTTCAGTTGTCCGAGGAATACGAGGTGATCGAACACCTTCATTTTCTTGTAGAGGCCGCGCTCCTCGGGCAGGTAGCCGAACTGATCCATGTGAGCGCGGACAAGAGGCTCTCCGAAGATTGAGATTTGGCCGCTATCGGGCACGATGATGCCCATGATCATGCGGATCGTGCTGGTCTTCCCGGCACCGTTCGGGCCGAGCAGGCCGTAAATGCCGCCCTGACGAATGCTCAAAGAAAGATCCGAAACCGCGACGAACTCGTCGTAACACTTGCGAACGCTGGTCAGTTGAACGGTAGCTGTGTCTTGGCCCGGTGTGCCGGCCGATGCGACAGGCGCTTGCATCAGACTCATAGGCAGCAAGTGTAATGGATTGTCTAGAGTCCGTAGGTATATTCCGTAGGTATATTCCGTAGCTATATTTGGTGTGATGCCTTGACCAGCCCTCCACGCACCCCTACCATCGATTGGGCCTATGACACTTCGCAGATCAACACTCACAGCGTACAACTGTGTCTTGTTGGCGCTTGCAGGAGGAATTCTTTTTTCCGCTGTAGTGCTCGCGCAACAGTCGAAGCCGTCTTCGTCTCAATCTCAGCCGATTGCCAACTTCATCGACATCGCGGAGAAAGCCGGACTGACGGAGCAAAATGTCTTCGGCGGAGTTGACACGAAGAAATACATCATCGAGACCACGGGCAGTGGCGTGGCCATTTTCGACTACGACAATGACGGTTGGCCTGATATTTTCGTGGTTAATGGCACAAAGCTGGAAGGATTCCCCACGGGCAAGGGACCGACAAATCGGCTCTACCGCAATAACCACGACGGCACGTTCACCGACGTAACGGCGAAGGCGGGACTCACCGCGACGGGCTGGGGGCAGGGCGTCTGCGTCGGCGACTATGACAACGACGGCTGGGAAGACCTCTACGTCACGTACTACGGGAAAAATCGTCTTTATCACAACAATCACGGAGTCTTCACTGAGGTTAGTGAAAAAGCGGGCGTGGCGGGCTCCGGCAAAGATTGGGGGACGGGCTGCGCGTTCGTCGATTACGATCGCGACGAAAAACTCGACCTGGTTGTCGCGAACTACGTCGATTTCGATCTGGCAACTGCGCCATCTCCCGGGGACCGGCCGACGTGCATCTGGAAAGGCGTCCCGGTGATGTGCGGGCCTCGCGGACTTGCCGGCGCGAAAAACATTCTCTATCACAACCGCGGCAATGGGACCTTTGAAGACGTCACCACAAAAGCGCACATTGATCGCAGCGACGGGCACTACGCTTTCAGCGTCTCGACAGTTGACTTCGACGAGGACGGCTGGCCCGACATTTTCGTTGCTTGCGACAGCACGCCCAGCATTCTCTATCGCAACAATCATGATGGAACCTTTACCGATGTCGCAGTCACGGCGGGAGCGGCGTTCAATGAAGACGGGCGCGAACAGGCGGGCATGGGGTCGACGATCGGGGATTACAACGGCGATGGCCATCTCGACATCTTCAAGACGAACTTTTCCGATGACACTTCTACTCTCTACAAGAACGACGGCGACGGCACATTTACCGACGTGACGACTGCCGCAGGCCTTGGCCTCTACACGCAATATCTCGGCTGGGGGACGATGTTTCTTGATTTCGACAATGACGGCTGGCCCGATCTGTTGCTGGTGAATGGCCACGTGTATCCGGAAGTCGACAGCCAGCACCTGGGTAGCAGCTACAAAGAACCAAGGATTCTTTTTCATAACAATGGCGATGGAACCTTCAGCGACATTTCTGCGTCGGCAGGATCAGCAATCACAACCAATGCTTCGTCTCGAGGATTGGCCGTCGCGGATCTGTGGAACGACGGGAGAATGTCCGCGGTCATCAACAATATGAATGCGGCTCCCAGTCTGCTGGTCAACCAGGTTCGCAGCACGAATCACTGGGTCGCCATTCGGACGGTAGGAACGAAGTCGAATCGCGACGGAGTTGGCGCGCGCATTCGCGTGAAAGCCGGCTCTCGTATTCTGGTAGACGAAGTGCGCAGTGGGTCGAGCTTCATTTCAAACAGCGACATGCGCGTCCACTTCGGGCTGGGCAAAGCGGACAAGATCGAGTGGGTGGAAATTCGCTGGCCCAGTGGGTTAACCGAACGGTTTGCAAATCTGCAAGTGGATCAGATTCACAGCCTGAAGGAAGGATCCGGCACGGCTGCAGACGCGGCCGACAAGAAACCTTGATCCCAATTTGCGGATCCACCGTGAACTTCTGTGTCCCCAGTGGTTATTTCTTCTTATCGAACTGCACTGTCCGCGTGATCCCTTCGCCCTCTTTGACGTAGATTACCTGATTGGCCTTTACGTCTTTCACCGTATCGACCTGCCCGCTGGGCCAGCGAATTTCGAGCACGTCCACCTTTTCTGCCTTGCCTAATCCGAAGTGGACGCGCAGATCGCTTTGCGAGAAATAGCCACCGCCGCTTCGCACCTCGTCGATCTGGCGATGCGGCTTCGCCTCCCCCGGCTCGTGCGTCGTGCAGGCGAGGCGGGCGCCGATGCCGCTTCGGTTGGACTTCGTTCCGATCGTGCGAACCTTGATCCAGTTGTGGTTGAGCTCCGAATCGCAGCGCAGAAGCTGCGGATAGTCGTTCACCGTGTTGACCACGATGTCGATGTCGCCGTCGTTGTCGAAATCCCCAAATGCGGCGCCGCGGGAAGCCGACGGCTCTGAAATGCCGGGGCCGACCTGAAAGGAAATGTCCTCGAAATGGCCGTTGCGCAGATTCTGATAGACGAGTTTTCGCTGCGCATATCCGGCTTCCGTCTTTAGTTGTTCGACTTCCGGATAAACATGACCATTGCAGATGAGGATGTCGGGCCAGCCGTCGTTATCCATGTCGAAGAAACCGCACCCCCAGCCCAGGAATTGCGTGTGCGCGCCAAGACCAGCGGTGTACGTAGCATCCTCGAAGTTCGCGCCGCCCGTATTGCGGTAGAGTGACGGTGTGTCGCCGGCGAAATTTGTCTTGACGATGTCGAGGTTGCCGTCCATGTCGTAGTCGGCGGCAGACACGCCCATGCCGGCCTGTGGTTTGCCGTCCGGACTGAGAGCGCATCCTGCTTCAATAGCGATGTCTTCGAACTTGCCGTTTTTCTTGTTGTGATACAGCGCACTGGCCGTAGAATCGTCCGCTACATAGATGTCGGGCCAGCCATCATTGTCGAAATCGGCGGTGAGTACACCCAGACCGTAGGTTCCGCTTGCACCAAGAATCCCTGACGTCTCCGAAACATCGGTGAACGTGCCATCTCCATTGTTGCGATAGAGGATGTTCGTGCCGCCCTGCAGTCCCGGCGGCCCGCAGGCGACCATGATGCTCTTGTATAAGCAAGGGCCTGACTCCGGAACGGGAGCAGTCGCCAGATCCATGTCGATGTAGTTCGCAACAAACAGGTCAAGATGGCCATTGCGATCGTAGTCGATGAAAGCACAACCCGTATTCCAACGCTTGCCACTTCCCGCCACGCCCGCCTTCTGACTGACGTCGGTGAATGTACCGTCTCCGTTGTTGTGATAGAGAACGTTCTTACCGAAGTAGGTGATGAACAAATCGTCCCACCCGTCGTTGTCGTAGTCGCCGACACAGCATGCCTGTCCCCAGCCAGAGTGTGCGACTCCTGCCTTCAGAGTTACATCGGTAAACGTGCCGTCGCGATTATTACGGAAGAGATGTGAGGTAGGCTCGCTGCCTGCGGGAAACCCTTCGAGCCGCGTGCCGTTCACCAGGAAAATGTCGAGCCAACCATCGTTATCGTAGTCGTAGAAGGCGACGCCGCAACCGGTGGTCTCGAGCAGATATTTGTTTTTGTGCTCGCCGCCGAAAATGGTTTTCGCGTTGAGTCCCGATTCGCGCGCGACGTTGAGGAAGGTGATCCCGAGATCGTTGCTCTTCGACGGAGCCGGCTGAGTTTGCGGTCTCGCGCTCAACCAACCGGGGCGGGCTAAAACGAGCACATTGTCCAGCGAGAGCACGAGCGCTGATCGGCTGAGTGATTTCAGAAAACCGCGGCGTGAAGGAAACAAGAGATCGCTACCTGACCTGTTGGGTCGTGCTAGAATTCGCCCCTACTTCCTTATATGCAGGGAGTCGCGACTTTGCAAGCTTCGGTGGCGGCGAAACTCCCGATTCCAGAGAAGAATGTTATGAGTCCCTACCTTGTTTGCTGTTTGCGTTCTCTAGTCAGATCCCGCATTGCTCGCTGCATTTCACTCGTCGCGCTCGTTCTCGGATGCATCCCATCACTCACGGCCCAGCAACCGGCATCGTCGATGGAACTTACGCGTACGATTCGAACGTGGGAGTTTCTTCCGGTCGTGGGAGCCCGAGCGGGACTTTTCGGGCACGAGACGGGGCGATTTGAAGCCTGGGTTTATCCGCTGAAGATTTTCCGCGATTTCCATTTGACGTTTCACGTTGGCGATCGTGCGTTGCCCGCGGAGAGTCTGGCGCGTACTTTGACGGTTCACCCGGAGTCAGCTTCGATTCTCTACGTGGGCGATTCCTTTCGCGTGCGGGAAACCTTAAGTGTTCCGGTCAATGAAATGGGGGCAGTGGTTTTGCTCGACATTGAGACCGAGCAGCCCCTCGAAGTCGAAGCTGCCTTCACCGAAGACTTCCAGTTGGAGTGGCCAGCTGCACTAGGAGGAACGTACTCCTATTGGGACGAGAAAGAGCACTCCTTTGTGTTCGGCGAGGAAACTCGGCGGTTTGCGGCGCTGGTCGGATCCCCGAGCGCGAGCGATCCGCATCTTGCCTATGAAACGAACTATTCGTCTGCGGACGAGAGCTCGATGCGCCTCGGAGTTACGCAGAAAGGCAAGGAGACGAAGGCTCTGGTCGTTGCTGCGTCGGTTTCCGGCTTAGCCGACGCAACCAGGACTTATCAGCATCTATTGAATTCTTATGCGGCGTCGATTCGCGAATCGGCCGAGTTCTACCGCGCATATCTCGACAAGACGGTGAGTCTGGAACTGCCTGACGTTGCGCTGCAACAGGCATACGACTGGGCGCGCATCAGCACAATTCAAGGGTTGGTGGACAATCCTTATCTCGGCACCGGGCTGGTCGCGGGTTACCGCACATCTGGTGTGGGTCAGCGCCCAGGATTTGCGTGGTTCTTCGGGAGGGATTCTCTCTGGACATCATTCGCACTGAACGCTGAGGGAGACTACACCACCACGCGCGCCGCGCTTGATTTCATCAGCAAGTATCAGCGCGAGGACGGTAAAGTTCCGCACGAGATCTCGCAAAGCGCAAGCCTGGTGCCGTGGTTCAAGGACTATCCCTACCCATACGTCTCTGCCGATGCCACGCCGCTGTTCATCCTTGCGATGAATGACTACGTCGTGCAGAGCGGTGATGTCTCCTTTGCCAGCGAGAAATGGGATAACGTCTGGCGGGCTTACCAGTTCTTGCGCTCGACCTATGACTCGAACGGCCTCGCCCAGAATGCAGGCGTCGGCCACGGTTGGGTGGAAGGTGGGCCGCTCCTGCCCGTCAAGAATGAGTATTACCAGGCCGGACTTGGCGTAGCCGCACTGGAGGCATTGACGAATCTGGCGCGGCTCGTGGGGAAGGAAGATATCAGCAGGCAAGTGACTGCGGAATTCGACAAGGCCAAGACGGCGCTGGATAAAGCTTTCTGGTCGCCCGACATGAAAAGCTACGCGTTCGCTTTGAAGCAAGACAATCAGCGCTCGGAGGAAGTAAGCGTGTTGACGACCGTTCCCATGTGGTTCGGTCTCGCCGATGCGAGCCATGCGGACGACACGATCACGAGGTTCGCCGCCGAAGATCACCAATCCGATTGGGGCATGCGGATCATCTCCCGGCAGTCGAAGGTCTACGATGGCTCCGGCTATCACTACGGCTCTGTGTGGCCGTTGTTCACGGGCTGGGCGTCCGTCGCGGAATACCGCTACCACCGCGCATTTCCAGCGTATGAGAATCTGCGAGCCAACGCTCTGCTCGGCATGGACGGCTCACTCGGGCACTTCACCGAAGTGTTATCGGGAGACTATTACCAGTCATTTGCAACCAGTTCTCCGCACCAGATCTGGTCTGCAGCAATGGTCGTAAGCCCGATCTTGCGAGGCATGTTCGGGCTGCAGACTGACGCCGAGAAGCATCTCATCACGTTCAGTCCGCATGTACCTGCGGACTGGACTACGTTTGCGGTTCGCGGCGTTCGCGTGGGCGACTGTCGCGTCGACTTTCAATATCGCAAGACCGCCGACAGCATCGCATTGGCCGCGAAACGGAGCGGAACGGGCGATTGCTGGGTGGAGTTTTCTCCGGCCTTCAGCCCACGGGCGCAGGTGATCAACGTGGAAATGAACGGGCGGCCTTTACCATTTAAGGTGCAGCCAAGCGCAAGCGATCAGCATGTGCATGTCCGCTTTCCAGTCGATGGTGGACCGAATGACGTTGTCATTCGCGTCAAGAATGATTTTGGGCTTGCGCTGAACAATGAGCTTCCGCCGCTGGGCAGCGCCAGTCGCGAACTGCGAATCGTGTCGGATTCGTGGGAATCCAAAACGCAATGGACGCTGAATGTCTCCGGACTCTCAGGACACAGTTACGAGCTCGGAGTGTGGAACGCCAACCAAGTCTCTTCCGTAGAAGGTGCGGGCATTAACAAAGCAGGAAAGCTGGAGATTCTCATGCCCCAGGGCGCCGCCGATGCCTATGTACCGCAGAGGGTGACCATTCATTTCGCACACTGATCACCATAGGCTCATTCAGCGACAACCATGCCTCCGAAAGCGTTACACTGCTGGTTATACCTGCAGCGTGGGGCAACTGGTGGCCCAACATTGGGCGAGGAGTATTCGTAATGCGATTCAAGTCCTCCTGGGTTCTGCTTTGGTTACTCTTCTTGTCGAGCGCGTTCGCTCAATCTCCTGCTAAACCGGTTGATGCCGAAGGCCATCAGTGGTGGCAGCATGCCGTTTTCTACGAGATCTATCCCCGCAGCTTTGCCGACAGCAACAACGACGGCGTGGGGGACCTCAACGGCATTGCGTCAAAGCTCGACTACCTGAAGGACCTCGGTGTGGACGCGATCTGGATTTCCCCGTGCTTTCCGTCGCCGCAAGTGGATTTTGGCTACGACGTGTCCGACTACGAGAACATCGATCCGATGTACGGGACGCTCGCGGATTTCGACGCGCTCGCGGCCGCCGCCAAGAAGCACGGGATTCGTATCATCCTCGATTTCGTCGTAAACCATACATCGGACCAGCACAAGTGGTTTCTGGATTCGAAATCCTCGCGCACGGCGGAGCACCGCGACTGGTATATCTGGCGAGATGGCAAAGGCGCAGGCCAGCCGCCGAACAATTGGACCTCGACGTTCGGCGGATCCGCCTGGAAGCTTGATCCAACGACGAATCAGTACTATTACCACTACTTTTACGCCGAGCAGCCAGACCTGAACTGGCGGAATCCAGCCGTCGAAAAAGCCATGTTCGATGTTACGCGGTGGTGGTACCAGCACGGAGTCTCCGGATTTCGTCTCGACGCAGTCGATACTTTGTTTGAAGATCCGAATCTGAAGGACAACCCGGTCCTGCCCGGAAAGAACGACTTGGGTGATCCGAGACAGGAGAGGAAGTTCAATACCAAGCTCCCCGAAGTGCACGAAGCGTTGCGCGGTCTGCGGAAAGTGACCGACGAGTACAACGGTGTATTGATCGGTGAAACGTGGACTGCCGACATTGCCGAACTGAATCAGTATTACGGCCCGGGCAACAATGAATTGCAATTGCCCATGGATTTTCTCTTCACGACGGTGAATAAGCTCTCCCCGGCAGAGTTTCGCAAACAGATTGCGGCGGTCGATTCGGCTTCGGGCTGGCCGACATTCGTGATCAGCAATCACGACATCGTACGGTCTTACGATCGCTATGGCGACGGCGCGCACAACGACCAGATCGCCAAACTGATGGCTGGGTTGTACCTGACTCTGCGCGGCACACCGATCATGTATTACGGCGAAGAAATTGGGATGAAGACGACCCCTCCGACGCGCAAAGAAGATGTGAAAGATCCGATTGGGCGCACCGGTTGGCCCAAAGAGAAGGGACGGGACGGGGAGCGCACACCCATGCAATGGAGCGAGAGTGACAACGGCGGCTTCTCAACCGCTACACCCTGGCTTCCCGTGCCTCCGACCGCCAAGACGCACAACGTCGCCGACGAGGCTAAAGACCCGGAATCGATTCTCGCCTTTTACAAAAGGACGCTGAAGCTTCGGCATACGAACAAGGCCCTGTTGGATGGAAGCTACGTTCCGATCAACCAGAATGATCAAAACGTGCTGTCGTATTTGCGGGTCTACAAAGATCAGGCGGTATTGGTCGCCCTGAATATGTCAGGCGCACCGCAGAAAATCGGCTATGACATTGGCAAGCGAGGATTTTCTTCCGCCAAGGGGCTGGTCACGACTGGCACGTCTTCTGCTGCCGGAACTGTAGTCACCCTGGATCCATACGGTGTCTTCATCGGGCAGCTTGTGAAGTGATCGTCGCACCAAACGATGCACGAACTCTCCATCGCGATGAGTATTGTCGAGGCCGCCACGGAAGAAGCGCAGCGGCGCGGGGTGCATGTTAACGCCGTCCATCTCAGGTTGGGGGCGCTGTCCGGTGTCGTGAAAGATGCGTTGCTGTTTTCGTACGAAGTCGCTTGTCAGGACACGCCGCTTGCTGGTTCGAAGCTGATCGTTGAGGACGTTCCGGTGGCCGTGTTTTGCCCTGTATGCAAGGAGCTGCGGGAGCTAGCGTCCGTCCAGTCTTTTGCGTGTCCGGAATGCAACGCGCCCACGATGGACATACGACAAGGCAAAGAGTTGGAAGTCTTCGCGCTCGAAGTCGAGGATGAGGAGGTGCCGAAGTGAGCGAGCCACGCCTGGTGGAAGTGCGGCGGAATGTCCTGAGGCAGAACGACATCCTTGCGCGAGCGCTGCGTGAGCAGTTTCGGTCTGCTGGAGTCTTTGTAGTGAGTCTTGTGTCGAGCCCGGGATCGGGCAAGACCACATTCCTGGAAAAGACCTTGACGCTGTTGCAGCCTCGATACCGCGTCGCCGCGCTGGTCGGCGACCTGGCGACGGAAAACGACGCGAATCGTCTGGCGCGTAGCAAAGCTCCGGTCAAACAGATCACAACCGGAACACTTTGCCATCTTGAGGCCGCGATGGTGCAGAATGCACTGCAGGATTGGGATCTGCATCAATTCGACTTTCTCTTCATCGAAAATGTCGGCAACCTGGTGTGTCCGTCTTCGTACGACCTGGGAGAAAATCTGCGACTTGTTCTTATGTCGGTGACAGAAGGCGAAGACAAGCCGCTGAAGTATCCTACGATTTTCAACTCTGCCGACGTTGCGGTGATCACCAAGAACGAACTTGCCGCTGCAGTTGAATTTGACTGGGAGGCGGCGCGCAAGAGCATCGAATCCGTGCGCCCTGGTATGCAGATCTTTCGCCTTTCCGCGAAGACGGGCGAGGGTATGGGAGAGTATCTGGAATTCCTTTCCCAACAGCTCAGCGACCAACGCGCCGTGGCGAAGACGTAGCGGCCCCACGCCTCGCATTGCGATCATCCCGGCGGAACCCGCACCAACTCTAACAGCGTTCGAGCTACGTAAGTCACCAGCAGCGTAAGCACGCTCGCGATAATCAACGGTCGGTAGGTTGTCTCCATCAAGTCCGCTAGAACTCCCGACACAAAGACGAAGAGGAAAGGAATCGCCGCCAGAAGGAATCCTGCACCCGCAGTGTGTGGGTGAGCCATCGCAAGCAGGATGAAGAGTCCCGCCACCAGCAGCGGAGCGGTGTTGCCGAAGTAGCGAGTGCGCGGCCATGCGGCAAACGTAACAAGAGTAACTGGGAGAACCAACGCCAGCGCGGGACAGGCCCGGCCAATCTGGACCGCAATTTGTTTGTAGACTCCCAACACTGTGAAGCCGCGCCACGTCGCTCCCCAGTACGCCGCATGCCTCGCGCTTTCTGTGAAGGCGTGGGCGTGGAAGAAGTACGAAGCAAATAGAAGCACTACAGCCAAGACGCACGCTGCGGCCCATATGACGAGCCCCGCCCCCTTCCGCACCGGGGCAACATAGAGTAAGAATCCCAAAGCCAACGGAATCAGGATCACGAACGAAAACTGCGACCCAACGGCGATGGCGAGCGCCGCCGCGAGAAGAACAATCCTCCTCCAGTTCCATAAAACGACCTCGCGCGGAGCGTACAAGGTGTGTGCCACTGCGATCGCAGTGAAGATCACGCCAAAGGCTCCCCATGCCGCAAAAATCTCCGGTTCGGTGTGCCAGACGGCACTGGCCTGGATCAACGAGGGCGAGAAGCAGTAAAACGTCAGTGCGACGAAGCCTCCGTTGTTCCCGCACAGGCGACGTGCCACATACCATAGAGATGCGCCGAGAAGCACGCCACAGGCAAGAAACGGAAGCCGCGGAAGCCATCGCCAATAGTTGGCTGATTCGGCGTTGAGGTCGCGCGGCCAGGCAAGCAGTGGTGCGGCCGAAACAATGTATAGAAGCGGCGAGTGCTCTGTGTCAAAGCCGCTTTGATCGCCCTCGAACGGATCCTGATACAGGTCCGCGTGCCGGAGAGGAGAGCCGGCAATCCCCTGGCCGTGCCACTGCTTCCATCCCTCACCGATGCGGTTTGCCTCGCGGTAATCGAGGCCCGGAGTCGTGCTCACCTCTGAGTGAACCAGCCACAATGCCTGTAGAAGAAAAATCAGTAGCAGGAATCCAGCCAGTAACTGCGGCCGGCCAAAACGTTCACGCGTGAAATAAGGACGCATAAGGTCGAGCCGAGTGTTTTACCATGACCAAGGCTGTTGCGGAAAGTTTTGCAATAAGCAATGAGCGCTGATCAATGACCGATGACCGACGTTGAAACCAATTCGGAGCGTGCGCCCTCGGCAAGTCCCTCGCCAACGCCAATATTCGCAGCTGCAAACCAGCCCTCGTATGCGCGCACGCTGTTTCTTGGACCCGATGGCCTGCGTCCAGGTTGGGGATTCGCTTTTTACGTCGCCATGTTTTATGGCCTCCAGCGACTCGGAGCCGAACTCGCATGGGCACATGATTTTGGCGCTAGCGGACTGTGGTCCTCTCTGCTGGAGGAGTTTGGGAGTCTCATCGCCGCTGTCGTTCCCTCGATTATTTTGGCGCGAGTCGAGAGGCGCGCCTGGTCAGCCTATGGCTTGCCGGGGAGACAAGCGTTCGGCCGTCTGTTCTGGATCGGCGCCGTGTGGGGATTCGCGGCGATCAGCGCCCTGGTGCTGACGCTGTGCATGCTGCACGATTTTACGTTTGGTCATGTCATGTTGCACGGAATACGCGTCTTGAGATTCGCGACGTTCTGGGCAGTGATGTTTCTCCTTGTCGGGCTATTCGAAGAGTTCCTGCTGCGTGGGTACTCGCAGTTCACTTTGGCTCGAGGTATCGAGTTCTGGCCGGCGGCGATCGTTCTTTCCTGCGCGTTTGGCTTGATTCACCTCGGAAACGAGAAAGAGCACTGGCCGGGCATCCTGGCGGCAGCGTGCATCGGCTTGTTCTTTTGTCTGACTCTTCGCCGCACCGGGTCTCTCTGGTTCGCAGTCGGTTTTCACGCCGCGTGGGATTGGGGCGAAAGTTTCTTCTATTCGGTCCCGGACAGTGGGATGGTCGCTCCCGGCCATCTTCTGAGTTCATCTCTACGTGGTCCTGATTGGCTAAGCGGTGGGTCGGTCGGTCCCGAAGGTAGTGTGCTTTGCTTTGCCGTGGTCGCGCTAACCGGGATCATCTTCGAGAGAATCTATCGTCAACCGCTGCGGTCTTCGAGTTGAGGTGCAAGGATCGTTCCGCTTCGGGATTTGAGCGGATCTCTCCCAACCTGTGCCGCACCGCGCCCACCCGGCCAGACCCTATACTGATCCAATGACCCCAGATGCGGATCTGCTGATTCCTCTTCGCCGCTACTGGGGCTACACCGAGTTCCGACCCTTACAGGAGCGCATCGTTCGCAGCTTGCTGGCCGGCCATGACACCTGCGTCGTGATGCCAACTGGCGGAGGCAAGTCGCTCTGTTATCAGCTCCCCGCTGTGATGTCGGAGAGAACGGCGGTTGTGATTTCCCCGTTGATCGCGCTCATGCAGGACCAGGTCACGCAGCTTTCGCAGATGGGAATTCCTGCAGCGGTTCTCAACAGTTCCCTCAGCAACGAGGAACAGACCCGGGTTATGCGCCAGGCACGGGAGGGTGCTTATCGGCTGCTCTATCTATCGCCCGAACGGCTGCAACGCGGCGACACTCTGGCCTGGCTACAGCATGTCCCAATCGCATTCTTCGCCATCGACGAAGCCCACTGCATTTCCGAGTGGGGACACGAATTCCGTCCCGAATACCGCCAGTTAAGCCGCCTGCGCGGGAGTTTCCCGGATCGCCCCATCGCTGCCTTCACGGCGAGCGCAACGCGGCATGTCCGGCACGACATTCTGGCGCAGCTGGCGTTGCGCAATCCCGACAAGTACATCGCCAGCTTTCACCGGCGGAATCTTCGCTATCTGGTACGCGAGTGTGAAGGCTGGGAGCAGAATGAGTTGCTCGTTACCGCACTGCGCAATTACGGCGAGGGAAATGTGATTGTCTACTCGCCCACCATCAACCGCGTAGAAGAAACGGTCGATTTTCTGGAAAACCAGGGAATTTCGGCCGTGCCATACCACGCCAAAATGCAAACCGACGAGCGGCGCACCAATCAGGAGCGCTGGATGTCGGACGAAGTGCGTGTGCTCGTCGGTACCATTGCCTTCGGCCTCGGCATCAATAAGGCGAGTGTGCGCGCGGTGATTCATCTTGCGCTGCCCAAGTCGATTGAGCAGTACTACCAGGAGGCAGGCCGCGCGGGGCGGGATGGCAATCCAGCCGATTGCGTCATGCTCTGGCAAAAAAAGGACGCGGGCCTGCTCGGCTACTTCGCGAATCAGATTCTGGATGCCGCTGAGCGCGACCGGGCATGGCAGCGATATCACACGATCCGCGCCTTCGTGGAGTCAGAGCAGTGCCGTCATCTTCAGATCTGTTCGCACTTTGGCGAGACTCCGAAGTGGAGTTCCTGCGGGGCCTGCGATGTCTGCGGTAGCTCCCCACAGTGGTTGACGTTGGCGTCGAGTCGGGCTGCCGTGCGTGGGGCGGTTGTTGGAGGGAGCCCAGCATCGGCTCCAGTCGCAAAGCTCGAGCCCGACCAGGAGGTACGAGACTACCTGCGCGAATGGCGGCGCAACACCGCCAAGGAACAGGGAGTTCCGGCATTCGTCGTGCTGCACGATACGACCCTCGAAGGGATTTGCCGAGTCCGTCCTTCATCGATTGCCGAGTTGCTCACGGTAACGGGCATCGGCGAGCGGAAAGCGGATATGTATGGGCAGGCAATCCTGGCTGCGCTGGAACGATACAGCGAAGGAGCCCGCGCTTCTGCCATTCCGCAGAAGAAAACCGCGCCGGCTCTGGAGACGATTCGACTCCTGGCTGAGGGCAAGAGCTTGGAAGAGATCGCGGAGATTCGTGAGCGCCAGTTGGGTACGGTCGTCAATGCGGTCGCTACGCTTGTGGAAAGTGGCGACGTCGAATTTCAGCCCAGGTGGATGGATCCCAGCAAGCTCGCTGTGATCGAAGCGGCGTGTGCGCGTGTTGACCTCGACAAGCTGGAGCGACTGAAGACTCTGAAAGACGTCCTGCCACCGGAAATCACCTATGACGAGATCAGGCTGGTGCTGGCGCGTCTGCGGCGTGCGCGGGGCTCAAAGAGGAACGAAATTCCTGCCTAGCTTGCACTGCGTCTTTGCGATTCTTTGACCAACTGCGCCGCCGCGTCTCTCCCCGACCGGACGCAATCGGGTACGCCGATGCCGCGGTAAGCATTGCCAGCTAGAGTGAGACCAGGCAATAGCTGCCGGAGACGCTCGATCCGGTCGAGGCGATCAAGGTGTCCGACACCATACTGCGCCATCGCCGACTTCCATTTGTAGACGCGAGCGAACAGCGGCTCCGCCCGCAGTCCGATGATCTGCTGCAGTTCGTTGCGCACGATGCCAACAATCTGATCGTCGGAGAGTGGCCAGACATTCTCCGCATTGCTTCCCGCGAAGAAGCACCGTAAGAGCGCGCGATCCTCTGGAGCACGATGCGGAAACTTGTTGTGGACGAACGTCGCCGCCAGCAGGCGCTTCCCTTCGCTGCGGGGCACGAGAAACCCGAATCCCGGCGGAAGGGATTTCCGAACCTCGCGGTCGTAGCCAATACCGACGGTGATCGACGAACTATACTGCACCGCGCCAAGCTCGGCCGAAAGATCTGGGCTGACGATTCGCAACACATTCGCCGCGGCGAGTCCAGGCAACGCGATAATCACGGAATCGAATTGATCCGACTGCAATCCTGCCGAGACCACCCAGCTTCCGGCCTCACGCTGAACAGCCTGCACCGGAACGTTCGTCTGCAGTGATTCGGCTGGCAGGTGCGACACGACGGTCTCCGCCAGATGCTGCATGCCGTTCTTGAGCGACGTGAACAGTGGCGGCGCTGGTTTCCTTGGGCCGGTTGACATTTTTCTGCGGGCGGCGAGCATAGCCCGCCCGAGACTGCCGTGTGTGCGTTCCATCTCGGCGAACCGCGGAAGCACAGCGCGCACGCTGAGATTTGCGGATTCGCCTCCGTATACGCCCGACAATAGCGGATCCGCGAGGCGATCGACCATCTCTCGTCCGTAGTGCCGCTCTACGAAATCCGCCACGGATTCGTCGCGATCGACCGACCGCGGCGGATGGAACAACTCGCGGGTCATTCGCAGCTTCGTCTTCCACGAAAAAAGCGGCGACAAGCCGGTAGGAAGAATCTTCGTCGGGACCATGAACATAAGCCCGTCGGGCATCTCGACGAGCCGGCCACGCGTGAGGATGTATGTTTTTCGGTCGGCGTCGTTCGAGCCGATGAGTTGATCGCCCAGGCCAACCAGGCGGCTCAGGTCCGCAGCCCAAGGCTTTTCGGTGACAAACGAGTCCGGACCCGCTTCAACCACGCAACCATCGATGTGCTCGGTGCGGAGGACGCCACCCAGGCGGGGGGACGCTTCAAACAGCGTGTATTCGATTTCTGCACCGGCGCGGCGACGCTGCTCCAACTCGAACGCGGCCGCGAGGCCTGAAATGCCTCCGCCGATGATGGCGATGCGCGTCATCTCGAGCGGCTTCCGGCTCCCGGCTTTCGGCTCCCGGCGTCCGCTCCCGAGTATTCCTGCACGAACTTTGCCAGGTTCTTCACGTTGTCGACGGGCGTTTCGGGCAGAATGCCGTGACCGAGATTAAAAATGTGTCCTGGTCGTCCGGCAGCCCGGCGCAGAATTTCTTCCGCGCGCGATTTCAGTTCTTTCCAATCGGCGAAAAGTAGAACAGGATCGAGATTCCCCTGCACGGCTGCTCGATGTTCAAGTTTTTGCCACCCCTCGTCGAGTGGAATACGCCAATCGAGCCCGATGACATCGGCTCCTGTCTCGTTCATCGAAGGCAACAGCGTCGCGCTGTCGGTGCCGAAGTAAATGATTGGCACGCCTGTCTTCTGCAACCGCTTCACCATGCCGGTCACGTGCGGCAGAACGTAGCGGCGATAGTCTTCCACACTAAGGCAGCCCACCCAACTGTCGAAGATCTGGATCGCGTCGGCGCCCGCTCGAACCTGCTCCTCCGAATACGCGGCCGTCACGGCCACCAACTTCGTCATGAGACTGTCCCATTCGGCCGGATGGTTGTACATCATCTTCTTGGCGTGAACGTAATTGCGCGACCCGCCGCCTTCGATCATGTAGCTCGCTAGCGTAAAAGGCGCTCCGCAGAATCCGATGACCGGAACGCGGTCCGCGAAGTGCTTTGCAACCAGAGCAACCGCCTCCGAAACGTATCCCAGTTCGGCAGCGCGGTCCGTGCGCAAATTCGCGATGTCTTCCTTCGTGCGTACGGGTTTCTCGATGACCGGTCCTTCACCGGCTGAGAAATGAAACGGCAGCCCCATGACCTCGAGCGGCAGAAGCAGGTCGGCAAAGATAATCGCCGCGTCGACTCCGAGAATCTCGGCGGCATCGATCGTGACCTTGGCCGCCAGTTCCGGCTTCTTGCAGATTTCGAGCAGGGAGTGTGCTTTCCGAATTGCGCGGTACTCCGCCATGTAGCGGCCAGCCTGACGCATGAACCACACCGGAGTATGGTCCGCTGATTGCGACTTACAGGCGCGAATAAAGCTGGAATTAGGGGCAGACATGAATCTTTGAATTTAGCATTATTGGCACGAAATTGCTGTGAGCAGATCGTAGTGAGACAATCGCCTCGCACTGCGCTTCGAGCGCGACTCAGCTTGTAGAATCAGTACATGGGTTTGCGAGTGGCTGTTCTGTTGGCTGTCGCTTGTTTCGTATGCGCAGCGGCTCACTCGAAGTCCGGCTCTTCCTCAAACCCCACGTTCTACAAAGATGTTTTGCCCATTCTCCAGGATCACTGCCAGAGCTGCCACCGCCCCGGGGAAGTAGCTCCCATGCCGCTTGTGTCCTACGAGCAAACCCGGGCATGGGCGGGCGCCATCGCGCATTCGGTCGAGATGAAGATGATGCCTCCGTGGTTTGCGGATTCGCGGTACGGACATTTTTCCAACGACGCATCTCTGACCGAAGAGCAGATCGCGACGATTTCAACCTGGGCAAAGGCGGGTGCGCCGGTCGGAGATCCGCATGACGCTCCGCCGCCGCACAAATGGACCGAGGGCTGGAACATTCCTCAGCCGGATCTTGTTATAAAGATGCCAAAGCCGGTTCCGCTTCCGGCGGAAGGCGAAGTCGAATACACCTACGAGATCGTCCCCACGCATTTCGCGGAAAATCGATGGGTGCAAATGTCGGAGTTCCGTCCGGGCAGTCCGGCGCACGTGCATCACGCAGTGGTTTACATCCGGCCGCCGGACTCTCAATGGCTGCGGCATGCTCCCACTGGCGAGCCGTTTACCGCGTCGACCTTGACCGACCCGCAAGACCGGCGCCAGGCGCACGAAACGACTAGCGACCTTTTGCTCGTGTATGCGCCCGGCAGTTCTCCCGATCACTGGCCCGACGAGATGGCGAAATTCGTTCCCGCGGGATCCGACCTCGTCTTCCAGATGCACTACACCACCAACGGCACTGCCGATCAGGATCAAACCTGCATCGGACTGGTGTTTGCGAAGACTCCACCGAAGCAACGCGTCATCACACTGCAGTTGAACAATCACGCTCTGATCATTCCACCAGGCGCAGACAATTTTCGTGTAGAGGTCGAGGGCACATTGCCCAACGACGCGACACTGCTGAGCTTGTTCCCACACATGCATGTGCGCGGCAAGCGCTTTGAATACGACATCGTGCACGACGATGCCAGCGTGGAAGTGCTGCTCCGCGTGAACTACCATTTTCACTGGCAGTTGAGCTACCGTCTGGCGGAGCCGCGACTGCTGAAGGCCGGAACCAGACTGCGGGCAATCGCCTGGTATGACAACTCGAAAAACAATCCTCATAATCCAGACCCGACCAAAACCGTCACTTGGGGGGATCAGACCTCCGATGAGATGATGGTCGGATTCTTCGATGTGGCCATTCCGGCAGGCATGGATAAGTGGAAGTTCTTTGAACGGGCAGGGCTAGCGCCGAAACAGGAGTGAATTGGGAGCGGAATTGACTGCCACGGTGTCGCTGTAATTGTGCTCATGTTTGAATCGATCAACACACCGACAGCGCCTAACTGGAAACTGCGACTTGTTCTAGGGCTAACAGCTTTTGCCCTAGCGGCTGCTTTCGTCTGGATCTGGCGCATGACCCAAATGCCCATCAGATCCTATCGAGAGCCATTGCCTCCCTTGTCAGCGTCTCAAGCGGAATTGGCGCAGGCACTCAAGGGCCATGTCATCCATCTGTCTGTAGACATCGGAGAGCGAAACATTCAGACGCGAGGGTCACTGCAGGCGACTGAGGATTACATTCGCAGAAACCTTGACTCTGCCGGGTATATGGTTACGGCCGAGGCCTACGCGGTGGAAGGCCACGCTGTAGAAAATCTCGAGGCGCAACTTACAGGAACCATGCCAGCAGAGGGCACCGTCATTGTTGGTGCGCACTACGACAGCGTAGAGGGAACTGTCGGGGCCGACGACAATGCCACAGGCGTGGCCGCAGTCTTGGAACTTGCGCGAATGTTGCGCGCGGCTAAACCCCGCAGAACCGTCCGCTTCGTGTTCTTCGTGAATGAGGAGCCGCCATATTTCCAATCCGATCGAATGGGAAGTCTGGTCTACGCACGTCAACTCAGGCGCGACCACGTTCCGGTATCTGCGATGATTTCTCTCGAAATGTTGGGTTTCTACTCAGACTCGCCCGGAAGTCAGAAATACCCTTC
>Ga0335078_10003719_pt1 | contig 22698 bp, 17 predicted proteins | sample Lox_Sample_32_FD_206711 | JGI IMG/M metagenome (GOLD analysis project Ga0335078, IMG submission 206711) | Soil microbial communities from Loxahatchee National Wildlife Refuge, Florida, United States - Lox_Sample_3.2 | ecosystem: Environmental > Terrestrial > Soil > Wetlands | place: USA... | reverse complement strand
CGTCCGCGCTATGGAGCGACGTCGACGGCGACGGCTGGCCGGACCTGCTGCTGACGCTCGAGTGGGGCGAGGTGCGGTATTTCCACAACGCCGGCGGCAGGAAGTTCGAGGACTGGACGCAGAGGGCGGGCTTCGCCTCGGCGGGGAAGGGCTGGTGGCGGTCGATCGCGACGGCGGACTTCAACGGCGACGGGCGCCCCGACTTCGTGGTGGGCAACGTGGGCCTCAACACGCAGTACCGCGCCGATCCGGAGCATCCGGCGCTGCTCTACTCCGGCGATTTCGCCGGCCGCGGCTCCGACGAGATCGTCGAGGCGTACTACGAGGGTGGGCAGCTGTACCCGTGGCGCAGCCGCACGGACCTCGGCGCCGCCATCCCCTCCGTGCTCCGGCGCTACCGGTGGAACAACGACTACGCCCGCGCGACGCTGCCGGAGCTCCTGGGGGCCGACCGGCTGGCCGCGGCGACGCGCCTGGCGGCCACGGAGCTGCGCAGCGGCGTGTTCCTGAGCCAGCCGGACGGCCGGTACCGCTTCGAGCCCCTGCCGCGCATCGCGCAGATCGCCCCCGCCGACGGGCTCGCGGCCGGCGATTTCGGCGGCGGCGGGCACGCCGACATCTACGTCGTGCAGAACTCCTACGCGCCGGCGCCGGCGATCGGCCGCTTCGACGGCGGCCTGAGCCAGCTGCTCCGCGGGGACGGCCGCGGCGGTTTCACGCCGGTGCCCCCGATCGAGAGCGGGCTGGTGGTGCCGGGCGACGCCAAGGCGCTCGCGGTGCTCGACATCGGCGACGACGGATGGCCGGGCTTCCTGGTCTCGCGGAACGGCGACGCGACGCTCGCGTTTCGCAACCAGGGCGTCGCCGGCCGGCGTTGCCTGCGCGTCGTCCTTCGGGGGCCGCCCGGCAACCCGCAGGCGGTGGGGGCGCGCGTCACGGCCGAGTACGCCGACGGCGCGACCCAGACGGAGGAGGCCCGCGCCGGCTCCGGCTACTACAGCCAGTCGACGCAGGCCCTGTTCTTCGGCTCCACGGAACGCAACCCGCTGCTGCGGGTGCGCGTCCAGTGGCCGTCGGGCGCGGCGACGACGAGCCCCGATTGGGGAGGCGCGGTGCCCGGGACCGTCCGGCTCGCCGAGCCGGGGCCCTGAGCGGCGACCTGCCGGCGGTCCCGGCCAAGGCGGGACGGCCGTTCGCGTCCCAATTCCCTCCATTCGCCACGTTTGCCTTGAGGTTTTGATGTCGAGCCGCCAGCAGGTGCAGCTTCAGATGTCCTGCACCGAAGACCGGAGTCCCGGGTCGAGGAGTGCTGAGCAAGCCGCGGCGGACACCCCGGGGGCGGAGACATCAGCCGCGCTACTGCGCGCGATAAGCATGCCGGCGACGCGCGCGCCCGTTCCCGGCGCCCGGCGCGGGGCCCCCCGACCTCTGCATTTATGAAACCGACGAAGCGGGATGCCGGAACCGGCGCGGGCGGCCTCCTCGTGCCGCTGGCGCTGCTCGCTCTGGCGCTGTCCGCCTGCAAGCCGCAGTCGTACGAGCCGGCGAAGGAGGCCGCGCGGCCGCCGTCCTTCTCGGTGACCCCTCCGATCCCCGCCGGCCCGAACGACCTGTTCGAGGACGCCACCGCCAAGGCGCGGATTGATTTCGTGCAGCAGTATTGCGACGACCGCATCGCCAACATCCTGGAATCCAACGGATCGGGCGTGGTCGTCTTCGACTACGACAACGACGGGTACATGGACCTGTACTTCGTCAACCCGGGTCCGCTGGAGGGCGTGACGCACGCGGCGCCGGGAACCCGGCGCCAGCCCAACCGGCTCTTCCACAACAACGGGGACGGAACGTTCACGGACGTGACCGAGAAGGCCGGGGTCGGCGGCTCCGGGTTCGGGATCGCGGCCGCGGCGGCCGACTACGACGGCGACGGCTGGACGGACCTCTATGTCGTCAACGCCGGCAAGAACATCCTCTACCACAACAACGGGGACGGCACGTTCACCGACGTGACGGACAAGGCCGGGGTGGGCTATCCGGGAACGGGCATCGGCGCCACCTGGCTGGACGTCAACAACAGCGGCCGGCTCGACCTGTACGTGGCCAACTACCTCAAGTTCGACCCGGACTACCACCTCTACTACAACCCGACCAGCTATCCCGGCCCGCTGGCCTACAAGCCGGAGCGGGACGTGCTCTACATCAACAACGGCGACGGGACCTTCACCAACGCCAGCGAGGCGGCGGGCATCTGGGCCCTGCCGCCGCATCGGACCATGTCCGTGCATGCGCTCGACTACAACCGGGACGGCCGCGAGGACCTCTACATCTGCAACGACGCGACCCCGAACATGCTGCTCATCAACGACGGCCACGGGCATTTCCACGACGAGGCCATGAAGCGGGGCGTCGCGTTCAACGCCCTGGGCGAGGCCGCCGGCTCGATGACCGCCGCGATCGGCGACTGCAACGGCGACGGGATTGCGGACATCCTGGTCTCGCGCCTGGGCTATGGCTCGCTGTACATGGGCACGGAGCAGGGCGACGTCATCGACCGGATGATGGCCTCGGGACTCGGCGCGCTGACGGCGCAGTATGTCGGGTGGGGATGCAACCTCATCGACTTCGACAACGCCGGGAAGCTGGACGCCTTCATCGCCAACGGCGACCCCTTCCGGATGGTGGGCTGGCAGAGCCTGCTGCTCGAGAACGACGGCCAGGGCAATTTCCGCAACGCGGTGGACAAGGGCGGCGCCTATTTCCGGACGCCGGTGCGGGCGCGCCCGAGCGTCGTCCTGGATTACGACAACGACGGGCGGATGGACCTGCTGGTGGGCCTGATGGGGGACCGGCCGGTCCTCCTGCACAACCGCGACCGGTCGGGCAACCACTGGATCACCCTGTCGCTGCGCGGAACCAAGAGCAACCCGGCCGGCTGGGGCTCGTTCATCGAGCTGACGGCGGGCGGGAAGACCTACGTCCAGGAATGCCGCTGCCCCTCCGCCTTCCTGAGCCAGGGGGATCCGCGGGTCCACTTCGGGCTCGGCGCGGCGCCGGTCGTGCAGCAGATAAGGATCAAGTGGCCGAGCGGCGCGGTGCAGACGCTGACCGACGTCCGGGTCGATCAGATCCTCAAGGTGACCGAGCCCCGACCCTGATGTGTCCGCGCGCGAGCATGTTGTCGGGAGCGGCGGCGCTCCTGCTGGCGGGCTGCCATCCGGAGGCGCCTGAGGGCTCCCTGGTCCTGACGCAGACGCCCGTCGGCATCCCGCCCCCCCCGGCCGCCAAGGTGCTGGATATCCGGTATCCGCCGGGAAGCCGGGTGGTCCTGCTGGTCCCCCCGTATCGCGCGGACGCGGTCCGCGAGCTTTCCCGGGGGCTGGTCGCCGCCGGCGGCCCCTGCGTATCCTGGGACGGCCGCCGGGTCTATTTCGCCGGCAAGGCCTCGGACGGGGCCGACTGGCAGATCTACAGGGCCGATGCGGGCGGCGGCCGGCCCGAGCCCGTGACCGCGATGCCGGGCGGGGCGATGGATCCCGCGCTCGCGGCCCACGAGGAGCTGGTCTTCAGCTCGCCCGTGCCCAAGGCGGGCCTGATGTGGGCCTCCCCCACGCCGCCGGCGCTCTACGGGCAGATGCCGGGCCAGGCGCCCCGCCGCCTCACCTTCGGCCCCGACGGCGCCGCCGACCCGACCGTGCTGCGCGACGGGCGGGTCCTCTTCGTGACCGCCGAGGCCCACGACGGCCGCGCGCCCCGGCACCTGTGCCTCTTCACGATCAACAACGACGGCACCGAGGTCACCGCCTATGCCTGCCAGGACGACGGGGTGGACTACGTCAGGCGCCCGCGCGAGCTGGGCGACGGCAGGATCGCCTTCCTCGCCGAGCGCACGGCGGAACCGGGACCCGCGGACTGGGCGGAGTGCGTGAGGCCGGCCGCCCCGTTCGCCACGCGAGGCAGCCTGTTCGCGTTCCGGTGCGCCGGCTGCCGCTCGGTGGAGGCGATGTCGGACCACGAGGTCCTCGCCTGCGTCGAGACGAGCGGCTGGACCGGGCGCTCGATGATGGGCAACGCGGCGGTCTTCCGGATGGCGGCCGACGCCGCGGGGACCGGCGCGCCGCTCTTCGACGATCCGCTCTGGGACAGCATCGAGGCCACGCCCGTCGCGGCGCGGGCCGAGCCCGCCGGGCATACCACCGCGGTGATGCCGGCGGCCGGCCACGGCACCCTGCTTTGCCTCGACGTCAACGACGGCAGCGAACCCGCCGCCGACCGGAACCCGGCCCCCGCCGCCGAGCTCCGGGTCTTCGCGCGGGTCGGCCCGGGGCAGGAGCGCACCGTCGGCAAGGTGCCGGTCGACGCCGACGGCTCCGTGATCGTGCAGCTTCCCGTGGACGTCCCCCTGGGCCTCGACACCCTCGACGCCCAGGGCCGCGTGCTCCGGCATCAGCCGGCGTTCCTCTGGCTGCGGCCCGGCGAGAACCGGGCCTGCGTCGGCTGCCACGAGGCGCGCAACCATGCGCCCCGAAACGTCCGCCCGCTGGCCACCCTGCACGGGCCGGCACACCTGGACTTCGCCGGCCCGGGGGCCGCCTCCGTCGCGCCATGAATCTGAGGCGAGCCATCGTGTGCGCGGCGCAGCTCGTGCTGGCGGGAGCCGGGGTCGCGACGGCCGGCCGCTTCGCGGCGGTCTTCCACGAGCGCCGGATGTCGGGCATGCCCCATCTCGCCTTTGTCTCCTGCATCCATTGCCACGAGCGCAGCCTGAGCACGCTGCCCTGGGCGAAGCGCCGCCCGCACCATGACGCGCCCGGCGGGATGGTCGTCTCCCCGGATGGGAGGACGCTGTTCATCGCCCTGGATGACGTGGACGAGGTCGCCGAGGCCGACGCCCTCACGCTCGCCGTGACCCGCCGGGCGAAGGTCCCGGGCGGGCCGTTCGGCCTGGCGCTGGACGCGCCGGGGGACCGGCTGTTCGTGGCCTGCAGGCACCAGGACCGGGTCGCGGTGCTCGATACCCGCGACCTGAGGGAGCGGGACAGCATCGCGGTCGGCATTCGGCCGACCGACGTCGCATATTGCCGGACCCCCGCCGGGGAGCGGCTGGTGGTCCCCAACTCCGGCAGCGACGACATCTCGGTGCTCTCGGTCGCGCCGCTGCGCGAACTGGCCCGGGCGGCGGCGGGCCGCGAGCCGTACGCGGTCGCGGTGTCCGGCGACGGCGGGCGCGTCTACGTCGCCAACCGGATGGCGGTCCACGAACAGATCCTCAGCCAGCCGGCCTCCGAGGTGACGGTCCTCGACCCGGCCAGCGGACACGTCCTCGACCGGGTCGGGCTGCATTCGGCCCATCTGGCGGAGGGCATCACCGAGGTGCCGGCGCGCGGGTGGGTCCTGAATTCGATGGTCAGGGTGCGCAACCTGGTCCCGATCACGCAGGTGAAGGACGGCTGGGTCATGTCCACCGGCGTCGCGATCTCCCAAGGGGACGGCGCGGTGACGCAGGTCCCGCTGGACGAGGCGAACGCCTATTTCCCCGACCCCTCGGGCGTCGTGGCCAGCCCGGACGGCAGGCGGGCCTACGTGGCGTCCGGGGGCGCCGACGTGGTCACGGTCCTGGATCTCGACAAGCTGGGCGCGTGGCTGGCCCAGGCCGACGAGGCGCACCGGAGCGACGCCATCGAGAACATGGCGCTGTCCTACCGGTACGTCGCCGCCCGGATACCGACCGGCTGCGACCCCCAGCACCTGGCGCTGTCCCCGGACGGCCGCCGGCTGTTCGTGGCGGAGCGCCTCGACGACCGGGTGCTCGTCGTGGACACCGCCAGCCTCAAGGCGGTCGGCCGGATCGTGCTGGGCGACGGCGGCGGGGACGACCCCATCCGCCTGGGCGAGCGGGTCTTCACGCGGGCGCGCTACACGTTCCAGGGGCAGTTCTCCTGCCGCTCCTGCCACCCGGACGGCCACGTGGACGGGCTCTCCTATGATTTCGACGGCGCCGGGGTGGGCGACAACCTGCTCGACAACCGCAGCCTGTGCGGCGTGGCCGGCACCGAGCCGTTCAAGTGGAACGGGAAGAACCCCACGCTGCAGTTCCAGGACGGCCCGCGGTTCGCGCGGGTGCTGATGCGGACCGACCCGATCCCCCAGCCGCAGCTGGACCAGCTGGCGACGTTCATCAAGCATCTCCCGCCGACCCGAACGATTCCGTGGAGCCGGGTGGGGCAGCCGCTCACGCCCGCGGAGGAGCGCGGCCGCAAGCTCTTCTTCGCGACGCGCCAGACCGACGGCACGCCGATCCCCCGGGCGCTCCAATGCCAGACGTGCCACCGGCCCCCGCTGTTCACGGCCCGGCTGATGACCACGGTGGGCACGAAGGGGGCCCAGGATTCGTCGGGCGTGTTCGACACGCCGCACCTGATCGGGATCGGCGCCTCGGCCCCCTACCTTCACGACGGGCGGGCGAGGACGCTCGAGGAGATCTGGACCATCTACCAGAAGGACGATCTGCACGGCGTCAGCAGCTACTGGTCCAAGGAGCAGCTGAACGACCTGGTCGAGTACCTCAAGACGATCTAGGAGCCACCATGAAAACCAAACTCACCGCGTCAGCCCGCGCCGTGGCGGGCCTCGTGCTTGCCACCTCGGTCCTCCCGGTGCTCGGCTCCCCCGTGCGCGCCGCGGGGACGCACGCGGAAACGGCGCCGCTCCCGTTCCCCGTCGTGGCGCGTTTCGAGAGCTTCGGCGAAAAGGACGGCCTCCCGTCGCACAAGGTGCATTGCGTGCTGAAGACCGGCGACGGCAGGCTGTGGATCGGCACGACCAACGGGCTGTGCGTGCGCGGACCGGACGGCAGGTTCCGGCGCTACGGGCCCGAGGACGGGTTGAGCCATCCGGTGGTGCTGAGCATGGCCGAGGACCCCGCGACGGGGGACCTGTGGCTGGCGACCATGCAGGGGTTGACCCGCCTGAGCGGGGGCAAGTTCACCGTCTTCACGCAGACCAACAGCGGCCTGCCCAACAATGTGGTGTACGGGGTGGCGGTCGTCGGCGACACGGTCTGGGCCGCGACCCCCGCCGGCGCCGGGGCGTACCACATGAGGGCCAAGAGCTGGAACCTCTACGAACGCGGACATGGAGGAGCCCTGGTGCTACGCCATCGCCCCGGGCGACGGCGTCGTCTACATCGGCATCTGGGCGGGCGGCATCGTCGAGCACGATCCCCGGACCGGCAGCTTCAAGGCCTACCGCGATCCCGACGGCGACTTCCAGTTCCAGCTGACCCCCGACAGCGGGCCGATCGCCGACATCACCTCCTGGGTCGCCTACGGGGACGGCCTTCTCTGGCAGGGCACGTACTTCGGGCTCTCGCGGTATGACACGAGGGAGGCGACGTGGCGGACGTGGGTCCAGGACAAGACGCCCCTGGTCTCCAATTTCGTGAATTCCGTCTTCGCGCGCGGCCGCGTCGCCTGGGTCGCCACCGACCGCGGCGTCTCCGTCACCGACGGCAACCTCTGGGTCAACTATCTCGTCGATGGCAGCGGCCGCGGCCTGGTCCGGACCTACCGGCCCGGGGAGGAACCCCGGACCAGCACCATGGCGACGGCGTTGGCCGATGGCTTCGTGCTGGCCGTCTGGGCCGACGACCGCGAGGCCTGGTTTGCCACCTCGAACGGCCTGAGCCGCGGCATCTTCGCCGCGCCGTCCGATTCGCCGGCCGTCGCGTCGGTTCCCTAGGCCCGTCCATCCTCCAGGAGGCTCCCATGAAGACCATCGGCTTGACTCTGATCGCCCTTGCCGCCGCCGCCGCGGGTGCCGCCGGGGGAGTGGCCGGCGCCGCCCCGCCTGAGGCGCCCTCGGGGGCCCCGCCGCCGCCGGCCGCCCCGCCGTCGCCGTCCCGCTTCATCTACGGCACGCCGGACGAACAGTACCCCTACTACGCGGGGCTGCCGAAGGAGCTCCTGCCGTATAGCAACATAGAGCCCTATGAGCGCTTCTTTGTCACGCGCATGCCCTTCCGCGGTCCCGGCCGGGACTACCCGCCTCCGCCCGGCCTGAAGTCGCTCAAGATCGGCCTGCTCGATTCCCCCAGGTACGGGGCCAATTGGGACCGAAGCGTGCGCACGCGCGAGGGCATCGTCCTGGCGGTCGAGGAGGCGAACCGGGCGCTCCAGCCGGGCCAGCTCCCCATCGAGCTGGTCGAGCGGGAAGGCGTCGCCCAGTGGGGCGGCGCCGCCAATCTCGCGGTGGATTTTGCCGACCAGGGCGTGCTCGGCTACCTGGGCACGATCGACGGGGCCGAGGCCCACGTCGCGCTGCGGGTCACCCTCAAGACCGAGGTCGTCATGGTCAACACCTCGGACCCGGACCCAACCCTGACCGAGACGAACATTCCCTGGCTCATCCGGGTCCTTCCCGACCACCGGCTGGAGGAGGCGAGGCTGGCCGAGCTGATCGTGCACCAGTCGGGTTGCCAGCGCATCGCCATCCTGCGCTCGAGCGACCGGTTCGGGCGCCTCGGGGTCCACACGTTCATGGGATTCGTCCGCCGGCTGGGCTGCCCTGCGGTCCAGGAGCTGCTCTTCACGCCCGGGAGCACCGACATCACCCACCAGCTCGCCGCGATCAAGGACGCCCAGCCGGACGCGATCTTCTTCGTGGGCGAGCCGGACGACATCGGGCGCTTTGCCCGCCAGTTTCGCAAGGAGGGCGTCCGGGCCCGGTTCTTCGGCACGGACCACCTGATGGACGATCGCTTCCTGCGGAACGCCGGCGATGCGGCGGATGGCACGATGATCGCCTACTTCTTCGATCCCGAGCGCAAGGACCCCCTCTGGGTTGATTTCGTGGCCCAATTCCGGAAGCGTTGGGGGCACGAGCCCGACGCCTATGCGGCCTATGCCTACGACGGAGCCCAGATCATGATCCATGCCATCCGGAGCGCGGGACCGAACCGCTGGCGCATCCGGGACCAGGTGTGCAACCTGGACTATTACCAGGGCGTCACCGGCTGGATGCGGTTCGACGGCACGGGCACCAACATCGCGCCGGTGCGCCTGGTGCGCTTTGACCACGGGCGCCGCGTCTTCGTGCCGGAGCCGGAGTTCTCGCCGGCCGCCGCCCGGGGCCTCTAGCGGCCGAGTCCATGCCCGCCGGACTGCGCTGCGTGCTTGTCTGGCTTTCGCTCGCTCCGCTGGCCGGCGGCGCCGGGGCCCCCGGGGTGACGCTGGGGCTCATCGTACCGCCGTCCGAGCCGGACGCGCTCAGCCTGCTGCGCGGCGCGCGGCTGGCCGTCGCCGAGGAGAACGGGGCCGGCCGCGCGCCGGTCGGGCTGGAGGTCCGCAGCGAGAACGGCCAGTGGGGGAGCGCCGGCAACGACGCGGTGGAACTGGTCAGCAACCGCCACGTGGACGCGATCATCACCCCGTCCGACGGCGCCGCCAGCCACCTCATCCTGCAGGTCTCCGGCCGCACGCGGGTGCCCGTGGCCAGCGTCTGCCCCGACTCGTCGGTCACAAGGGCCGGCGTCCCCTGGGTCGTGCGCGTGGTGGCGCGCACCGATCAGGAGGCCGAGGTCCTGTTGGCCTCGGCGCGGCTGCCGGGCCGCCCCCCCGTCCGCTGGTGGGCGTTCGTCCCGACGGGGCGGCCGGGACGCGCGGTGCGCCGCGACCTGGAGGCGGCCGCCCGTTCCGCCTCGTCCGGGCTGGACCGGGTCGTGGATTCCGGCGATCCGCATGCGGACCCTGCCGACCTGGTCAACCCGGTCGTCGCGGCCGGCGCGGACGGCGTGCTCCTGTGGCTGGCGCCGGCGCAGGCGGGAAGGCTCGCCTCGGCGCTGCGGGCCGCGGGCTATCGCGGCCGCCTGGCCGGCCCCGGCCGGCTCGATTCGCCGGAGTTCTTCGCCGCCGCGGGCGCCGCCGCGGCCGGGGTCTTGGTGACGGGCTTCCGGGCGGACGCGGACCTGCGCGCGCGAGCGGATCGGTTCGAGGGGGAGTTTCGCCGGGAATACAAGGTCCAGCCGGATTTCAGCGCGGCGGCGGCGCACGATGCCGCGCGGGTCCTGATCGAGGCCCTGCGCCGCGCGGGGAACGGCGCGGGCCGCAGCCCGTTTCCCGTTTCCCTCCCCACCGAGGGCGTCACCGGCGTCCTCCATTTCGACGATTCCGGCAACCGGACGGATGCGTTGCAGGTGCTGACTTGCCAGCAGGGCCGTTTCGTCCCCATTCATCCGGACGGGACATGACCGTGAAGCCTCGAATCCGGGTCGCGCCGCCGGCCGCACTCTCCCTCGTCTCCCTCCTGGCGGTCCTCGCGCCGTCCACGCCGGGCGCCGGCGACGCCCCGGCGCTGCCGCCGCCGTCCAACGGGGCCATCAGCCCGCAGGACCAGGCCGACGCCCTGCACCACGTCATCGCGGCGGACCGCGAGGCGTACTGCCGGGTGTTCCTCGCGCTGCAGGCGGGGGACGCGCCGCCACCCGGCGCCCCGGCCGGCGGCAGGCGGAGCGAGCCCTGGCCGCCGCCTTGCGAGATGTTCCGGCGCGCCGCCGAGTCGATCCAGAGCAAGGGCGCCGAGTTCAGCTACGCCCTGCGCTCCCTTCGCCCGGTCGATCCGCGGAACGGGCCGCAGACGGAACTGGAGCAACGCGGGCTAGCGGTCGTCACCGGCCATCCTGGCCAGAACTACTACGGCCACGAGATGCTGGGCGGCCGGCGATACTTTACCGCGGTCTATCCGGACATTCCGGCCGCGGCCGCCTGCGTCGACTGCCACAACCGAAGACTGGCACCGGCTCAGCAGCGCTTCCAGGCCGGCGAGATCATGGGCGGCATCGTGGTGCGCGTCCCGCTCGAGTTCTGAGTCCGCCGGCGCCCGTTGCGGGGCCGACCGCGCGCGCCCGCGGCGACGAGGTTACGTCCTTTTACGTAGTTTTCGATATTGGCCGCAAAATTGGCGTCCAACAAACAGCTTCCCCGCTCCAATCGGCCCGTTCCGGTGGGCGATCACCCAAATGCTCAAGAAATTAATCCGAACCCTGGGTGAAGCCGCACGGCGGGCCGGTCCACCCGACGCGATGATGGGGCGCGTCGGCCCGACACTGGGAAGGATGGCCGGCGCGATTCGCCGGGATCCCGCGGGCGCCGGGCGCGCTCGCGGTTAGCTCAATCCCCGACGCCGATGCAACGATCCGCCGTGCCACCGAGAGTTACTCCGAAGCGCGGCGCACGTTTCCGGGATGATTTCCGCAGCGATTGCGGGCCGGTGACCCACCGGGCCGCGGCCGATTGCGACGAGACGAACCCAGCCCCTTAACCCAAGGAACATGCCATGCCTCCCGCGCTAACCTATCCCGGTGTCTATGTCGAAGAGCTCTCCAGCGGCGTCCACACGATAACCGGCGTCGCAACGTCGATCGCCGCGTTCGTGGGCTACGCGGCCCAGGGGCCCACGAACAAGGCGGTGCTCGTCAGCAGCTCGACCGAGTTCGCGAACATCTACGGCGGGCTCAGCAACAACCTCGGGATCCCCAACTACCTGGGTTACGCGGTGAACCAGTTCTTCGCCAACGGCGGCTCGCAGGCGTACATCGTGCGCGTCGTCTGGGACGGGACGATCACGACCGCGGTCACGCCCGCGCCGGCGGTGTGCGCCACGGCGCAGGCGACGGTGGGCGGCTCGCTCGCGCTGTTCGCGAGCAGCCCGGGCCAGTGGGCCAACGGCACCTCGACCTCCGGCATCTACGTCGCGGTGATCCTGCAGCCGAGCCCGGCGACCGGGTTCACGATCCAGGTTCTGGACTCCTCCGCCAACGTGCTCGAGAACTTCGTGAACCTCTCCGTCGACCCGACGAACCCGGAGTACGTGGTGACGGCGATCAACAACGACTCGAACTACATCACGTTCATCGACCCCGCGCACCCGAGCGCGGTCATCGCCACCCCCACCAAGCCCACCGCCACCGCCGCCACGGGCACGGCGCTTGCCGGGGGCGCCGACGGCGAGGTGCTGATCCCGGGCGGCAACGGGGACTTCGAGCTCGCGATCGGCTCCAACCCGACCGCCACCAACGCCTTTGGCGTGCACCTGCTCGACCGCGTGGACATCTTCAACCTCCTGTGCGTGCCGGGCGAGACGGACGTGCCGACGATCCAGAACCTGCAGGCCTACTGCGCGGCCAAGCGCGCGTTCTACATTGTCGACTGCCCGCAGACGGCGACGACGGCCCTCCTCAACTCCGACGGGCCGTTCGGCTCGCCGGTGCCCACGACGGGCCTGACGGGGTCGGGCTCGGCGAACTCGGCGTACTACTACCCGTGGGTCCTGGCCCCCGACCCGCTGATGAGCAACCGGCCCGCGCTGTTTCCGCCCTGCGGGTTCGTGGCGGGCATCTACGCCGCCACGGACGCGAGCCGCGGGGTCTGGAAGGCCCCCGCCGGGATCAACGCCAGCCTCACCGGCGTCCTCGGGCTCCAGTACAACCTGACCGACGGGGAGAGCGGCGAGCTCAATCCCCAGGCCGTGAACTGCCTGCGCGACTTCAAGACCTACGGCACCGTGGTCTGGGGCTCGCGCACGCTCCAGGGCAACGACAACACCGGCTCGCAGTGGAAATACATCCCGATCCGGCGCCTGGCGCTCTTCCTCGAGTCGAGCCTGTACGACGGGACGCAGTGGGTCGTCTTCGAGCCGAATGACGAGACGCTCTGGGGCCAGATCCGCCTCAACGTGGGCTCGTTCATGCAGGGACTCTTCCTGCAGGGCGCCTTCCAGGGCACCTCGCCGCAGCAGGCGTACTTCGTCAAGTGCGACTCGGAGAACAACCCCCAGTCGAGCATCGACCAGGGGATCGTGAACATCCTGGTCGGCTTCGCCCCGCTCTTCCCCGCCGAATTCGTCGTCATCCAGATCCAGCAAATGGCCGGTCAATAACCAACCCAACAAGGCAATCCCATGGCTCTTTTCCCCGCAAATCCCCAGAGGCTCGATCCCTACAAGAACTTCAAGTTCCGCCTGAAGTGGGACGGCAAGTACGTGGCCGCGGTCAGCAAGGTCAGCGCCTTCAAGCGCACGACCGAGGTCGTGTCGTACCGCGACGGCGGCGACATGTCGACGCCGCACAAGTCGCCCGGCCGGACCAACTACGACGCCATCACGCTCGACCGGGGGCTCACCCAGGACATGAACTTCCACGACTGGGCCGGCCGCGTGTGGAACTACGGGGCGGGCCTCGGCTCCGAGGTCTCCCTGGCGAACTTCAGGAAGGACGTCTACCTGGAGGTCTACAACGAGGCGGGCCAGCTGGTCATGGCCTACAAGATCTTCCGCTGCTGGGTGTCCGAGTACCAGGCGCTCCCGGACCTGGACGCCAACGCCAACGCGATCGCGATCGAGCACATCAAGCTGGAGAACGAGGGCTGGGAGCGGGACACCAGCGTCACTGAGCCTGTCGAGCCCACCCTGAGCAGCGTGACCACCTGATGCGGGTCCTCACCGATTCCGATTTCCTTGACCTTTGGGAAAGCGGGAGTCGTAGGCATCCGCTTGACCGGGCCCTGCTGGCCCTCGGGGCCGCGTTCCCAGAGGACTCCTTCGAAGGCATTGCGGCATGGCCGATCGGCCGGCGCAACCGGGCGCTGGTTCGCCTGCATTGCTCGAGCTTCGGGCCGAGCCTGCGCGGCATCGTGTCCTGCCCGGGCTGCGGGGAGAGGATCGAGGTGACCGTCGACGGGCCCACCGTCGCAGGCGGGGCCGCGGACGAGGCGGAGGGCCCGGGCGGGACGGTCGAGGTGAACGGCGAGGCGTTCCGCCTGCCGAACACCCGGGACCTCGCCCGCGTGGCCCGGGAGACTGACCTCCGTTGCGCCGCCGTGCGCCTCGCCGAGGGCTGCCGGCTGGGCGCGGGAGCATCCGCGGCATGGTCCGAGGACGACCTCGACGAGATCGGGGCCGGGATGGCCCGGGCGGATCCCCTTGCCGAGATCCGGGTCACCATGCGCTGCCCGGAGTGCGGGAGGGAGGGCGACGAGGCCCTCGACGTCGTCGCGTTCTTCTGGGCGGAGCTGGACTCCCGCGTGCGGGGGCTGGTTTCGGACATCCACGCCCTGGCCTCGGCCTACGGCTGGTCCGAGGCGGAGATCCTGTCCCTGGGCGAGGGGCGCCGCGCCCTCTACCTGGAGGCGCTGCAGGCATGACGGGCTACCTCCAGCGCCTGGCGTCGAGCGCCATCAAGCCCGGCGGCTCCGTCCGGCCCGTGGCGGGAACGGTGTTCTCGGCGTCGAGGTTCCGCGCGGCCCACGAGCCGGGGTTCGCGGAGCCCGACGTCCTGTCCGCGGGGCCCGGCGCCTGGGACGCAGACCGCGGGACCGCCTCCCGGCCTCGGGCCGGGGCGCCGCACCCCCCGCCGGGCGCCCCGCGCGGACCGCAGGAGGGGAGCGCCGGGACCCGGCCGTCCCCCTGGGCGCCCCCCGAGGCCGCGGCCGCGAGGGCCGCCGCCAAGCCGGAACAGGGGCGCCCGCCCGCCCAGGCGCGGTTGGGTTCGGACCGGGATTCCGCGGCAACCTCCGCGGCCGCGCGTTTCCCCGAGCCGGAGCCTCGCGCGAGGCGAGCCCTCGGGAGGGGGGAGGCGGGGCCGGCCGAGCGGGCCGCGGCGCGGCCGCGCGACGGGGCGCAGCCGCCGGCGTCTTCGGACGATGCGGGGACGGAGGCCGCGCAGGCGCACGGGCCGCGGGCCGGGCGCGGGCCCATGGAGGCTGTGACGCAGCGGCCCTTTGTGCCGGTGGTTGCCGGGGACTTCGGGCCGCCGGCGGTTTCCGGAGGAGGCCCGGCCGGCCCCGCGGCTCCCGCCCGGCGCGTGGCCGGCTCGGACCATGGCCGAGAGGGCAGGGCCCCCGCGGCCCCGCGCGGGCCGGACGAGATCAACATCCACATCGGCCGCATCGAGGTGACGGCCGCCCCGCCGCCTCCCCTGCGGCCGGCCGCGCCCAAGGCCCATCGCAAGGCGCCCTCGCTGGACGAGTACCTGCGGCGGCGCAGCGGGAGGATCCCGTGAGCACCGCGCTCGGTATCTCCGGGGTGACGGCCGTCCTCCAGACCATGCTCAACACGCTCCTCAACGCCGAGCAGATGGGGAGCGTCTCGGTCACGTCGGTGGCTCCGGATCTCGCCCAGGCCGCGGTCGCGAGCGGGAACGACTACCCGCTGACGGTGAACCTGTTCCTGCACCAGGTGACGCCCAACGCGGCGTGGCGCAACGTCGGGTACCCCTCGCTGGGCCCGGACGGGACCACCCGGCTCAAGAATCCGCCGCTCGCGCTCGACCTTCACTACCTGCTGACGGCCTACGCCGCGGGCAATTTCCAGGCGGAGGCCCTCCTCGGCTGCGCGATCCAGATGCTCCACGACACGCCGACCCTTCCCCGGGGCCAGATCCGCGCCATCCTGAACAACCTGCCGGCCACGGACCCCACCAACGTGCTGTCGCCGCTCCTCGGCTCGTCCGGCCTCGCCGAGCAGATCGAGATGATCAAGATCACGCCGGCGACGCTCGGCAGGGAGGAGATGGCCTGGCTCTGGACGGCCCTCAAGGCCGACTACCGGCCGACCTTCCCCTTCTTGGTATCTGTGGTCCTGATACAGACCCCGGAGCCGGCCGTCTCGGCGGTGCCGGTTCTCGCGCCCTCCATCTCCGCCCAGCCGAGCCTCCTGTCGCCGCTGCCGGCGCTGGCCGCGGCGAGCCCCCCGGGCGGGCAGCCGGCGGCCTGCATCGGCGACGTCGTCACGCTTTCGGGCACCTTCCTCGCGGGCGCGGCGAGCGTCACGCTGTCCAACTCGCCGCAGGGGATCCGCAAGGTGATCACCCCGCTCACGCCCCTCGGTAACGGCTCCTACACGTTCGTCGTCCCGGCGCCGGCCGGGCCGCCCTTCGGCCCGGCGCCGACCGACCTGGTCGCCGGCGTCTACTTGGCGACGGTGCAGGTGGCCTCGGGAACCGACACCGTCAGCACGAACAGCGTCCCGCTCGCCATCGCGCCGCAGATCGGCTCGTCGTGGTCGCCCGGGACGATCGCGTCGGGCTCGGGCGTCGTCGTGACCGTGCCCTGTACGCCGTACCTCTGGCCGACCCAGGAGGTCTCGCTCTTCATCGGGGGCCAGGGCGCCCCGATCACGCTGCCCGCGCCGCCGCCGGCGCCGGCGCCGACGAATTCCCCGACGTTCACCTTCCCCGCGCTCCAGCCGACGAGCAAGCCGGTGCCCGTCTGGCTGAGCGTGGACGGCGTCGACAGCCCGATCCTCAACCTCACGGGCCCGACGCCGGTGTTCGCCCCCCCGATGGTCCAGGTGACCTGATGAACGAGAAGCCGGCAAAACCCACGTGGATCGACGCGAACCAGGCCCACCTGGTGGGGGAGTTCGAGCGGCTGAAGGGGATCCTGCGCCCCGGGGGCGGCGGACCCGCCGGCGCGGGCGCGGCGGCGGCCCGCGCGGAGATGGAGTCGCCCCCGGCCATCGACTGGCTCTCGCGGTTCTTCGGGTTGAGCGAGTTCGAGAGGGACGTGCTCCTGCTCTGCGCCGGGGTCGAGATGGATTCCCAGCTGGCCGCGATGTGCGCCGAGGCCCAGGGCGGCGGGCCCAGGGCCTGCGTCACGTTCGCCTTTGCCTCCGCCACGCTTCCTGGGGCCCACTGGAGCGCGCTTGCGCCCCCGAGGCCCCTGCGGCGCTACCGCCTGGTCGAGCTGGAGGCGGGCCGCGGGCTTTCCGAGGCCGCCCTGCGCATCAACGAGCGCATCCTGCACTACCTCGCCGGTATCAACTTCCTGGACCGGCGGCTGCAGCCGCTCCTCCGCGAAAGCCCCGAGGCCGAGTGGATCTCCGACGGCCACAAGGCGGTGGCCGCAAAGGCGGTCCTCGCCTTCGGCAGCGACCCCGAGAACCCCCCGGTCGTCCACTTCTGCGGCGACGACGCCGACGGTCAGGAGGACGCCGCCGAGCACGCGGCCCGCGCGATGGGGCGCCAGCTGTTCACCCTCGACGCGGACGACCTGCCCGCGGCCGGGGACGAGCTGGACGAGCTCGTGCTGCTCTGGGAGCGGGAGGCCCTGCTGCTGCCGGGCTCGCTGCTCGTCCAGTGCGGCCGTGGCGGGCTCACGGCCGGCGCGAGGCACCTGCTGGAGAGGCTCCCGGCCCCGCTGGCGCTCGGGAGCCGCGAGCCCGTGCGCCTCGACAGGGCGCTCGTGCGCTTCGATCTCGACAAGCCGCGGCCCCCCGAGCAGAGGCGCCTCTGGGAAAGGGCGCTCGGGCCCTCGGCCGTGGCGATCAACGGCGCGCTGGACGAGCTGGCGGAGCAGTTCCGGCTGAGCGCGAGGACGATCCGCTCGACGGGCTCGCGGGCCGGCCCCAACGGCGGCCCGGCGACGGCCGAGAGCCTCTGGAGCGCCTGCCGGTCGTATTCCCGGCCGCGTCTCGAGGACCTGGCCCAGCGCGTCGCGGTGTCCGCCGGCTGGGACGACCTCGTCCTGGCCGAGCCGCAGGTCCGCACCCTGCGCCAGATCGCCTCGCAGGTGCGCCACCGCATCACGGTCTACGAGGACTGGGGGTTCTCGGCGAAGGGGCGGCGCGGCCTGGGCGTGAGCGCGCTCTTCGCGGGGGAGAGCGGGACCGGCAAGACCATGGCCGCGGAGGTGCTGGCCGGCGAGCTGGGCCTCGACCTGTTCCGGATCGACCTCTCGGCGGTCGTCAGCAAGTACATCGGCGAGACCGAGAAGAACCTGAGGCTGGTCTTCGACGCGGCCGAGGAGGGAGGGGTGATCCTCCTGTTCGACGAGGCCGACGCGCTGTTCGGCAAGCGGGCGGACGTGAAGGACAGCCACGACCGCTACGCCAACATCGAGGTGAGCTACCTCCTGCAGAGGATGGAGGCCTACCAGGGCCTCGCGATCCTGACCACGAACCTCAAGTCCTCCATGGACCGGGCGTTCCAGCGCCGGCTGAGGTTCGCCGTGAGCTTCCCCTTCCCCGACGCGGCCCAGAGGGAGGCGATCTGGCGGAGGGTCTTCCCCCCGGAGACGCCGACGCGGGGGCTCGACCCCGCGAAGCTCGCGCAGCTCAACATCACGGGCGGCAACATCCGCAACATCGCGCTCAACGCCGCGTTCCTCGCCGCGGAATCCGGGAAGCCCGTGGGCATGGGGCACCTGCTGCAGGCGGCCAAGCTCGAGGCGCAGAAGATGGAGAGGCCCTTCTCGGAGGCCGAGGTCAGGGGGTGGGCATGAGCCGGATCCGGGTCACCATCGACCGCATCGCCCTCGCGGGAATGGGCGCGGGCGAGGCAAGGGCCCTCGTCGAGGGCCTCCGGGGCGAGCTGTCCCGGATCCTGGCCGACCCGGCGGCGAGGTCCGGCGCCAAGTCCCGGCGGACCCCGGTGCTCAGGCTGGGGGGCCTGCCCGTGGGGGCAGGGTCGCCCGGCGGGCGCAAGGCGGGCGCGGGGATCGCCCAGGCGATCGGAAGGAGCCTGAAGCCGTGAGCCGCGCCGCGTTGATGGCCAGGCCCGAGGCGGCGCCGGCGTTGCGGGCCGTCGGGCCGTCCTGGAGCCCGTCGGACGGGCTGCGCGTCGGCGGCGCCAACGACTCCTTCGAGCGGGAGGCGGACCACGTGGCCGACACGGTCTCGGCGGGCGGGCGGATCCCGGGTTGGTCCCTCTCGAGGATGAGCATCGGGCAGGTCCAGCGGGCATCCGCGCCCGCGGAGCCGGCGAAGGCGAGGGACTCCGGGCTGAGCCTCGAGGAGGCGTTCCTGCGGACCGCGCTCGGAAGGAAGCTGGCCCGCAGCCTTTCGGGGGGCGCCCACTCGGCGGCGGCCGAGGAGCGCGCCTCCTCGCTCCGCGGGACCGTCGTCGTCGGGGCCGAGGCGGCGGGGGCGGTCGCGAGCCTCGCGGCGGCGAAGGGGGGCCTGCCTGCGCGGATACCCGAGATCGCGCTGGACCGGGTGTTCCCGGGGCTCAGGGTCCGCGTCACCTACGCCGGCCCGGCCGACCGGCCCACGCAGGGCAGCGTGGCCTTCACTCTCGGCGCGTCCCCGGTCCGCATGCCGGAGGGAGCGGGCCACCCGGAGCCCGACCCGCGGGCGAAGCCGTCGCCGGTCAAGACGCTGGCCGCGAAGGAGCCCGCGCACGCGGCCGCGCTCCAGGATCACCCGGATTTCCACCACCGCGGCCGCGCGGGTGCCCACGAGGATGCGCAGCACAAGCGCGAGGAGATCTCGGTCCAGCGGAAGGCGGAGCGCCCGGGCCCGTTTGTCGCCGACCGCTCGGCGGTCGAGCCGGTGCTCAGCGCGCCGGGAAGGCCGCTCGACCCCGAGACGCGCACCTACATGGAGTCGCGGATCGGCCATGACTTCGGGGCGGTGCGCATCCACACGGATTCCCGCGCCGCGGAATCGGCCCGGGAGCTGGGCGCCCAGGCCTACACGTCGGGCACGAGCGTGGTCTTTGGCGCCGGGAGGTACTCCCCGGGCACGGCCGAGGGGAGGCGGCTCATTGCCCACGAGCTCACCCACGTGGTCCAGCAGGACCGGGCTCCCGCCCGCGCCCACCCGGTGATCCGCCGGGCGCCCGTGCAGATCCAGCGCGCGCCGGAGGAGGAGGCCGACACGGGCGCCCCGGACGACTCCCAGGGCTTCGTCGTCCGCAAGCTCAACGCCCTCGCCTCGCAAATCCCGGGGTTCCGGCTGTTCACCGTCATCCTGGGCCGGAACCCGATCACCGACGCGCCGGTCGAGAGGAACGCGGAGAACGTCACGCACGGCGTGATGGCCCTGGTCCCCGGCGGCGAGGAGGCGTTCGGCCGTCTGAAGGAGTCCGGCTCCCTCGACAAGGCGTTCGCGTGGCTCAGGACCGAGATCGACCAGCTCGGCTTCAGCATCCCCTACTTCAAGGAGATCGCCGGCAAGGCGATCGAGTCGGTCACGTGGAGGGACTTCGCGAACCCCGCGGGGGCCCTCGCCCGGGTCGCCGGGTTCTTCCGGCCCCCGTACGAGAAGCTCAAGAGGTTCGCCCTGGACGCGCTCGACAAGGTGCTCGAGCTCATCGTGGAGGGGGTGCTGTCGGGCCTGGGCGGGCTCGGCATCCTGGAGATCCTCAAGAAGGCCGGGGCCACCTTCAAGAGGATCGTCAAGGACCCCGTGGGATTCCTCGGGAACCTGCTCAAGGCGCTGGGCCGGGGCTTCAACCAGTTCAAGGACCGGATCCTCGAGCACCTCAAGAACGGCCTCCTCAAGTGGCTCTTCGGTGAAATCGCGGCCACGGGGCTCACGCTGCCCAAGCGGTTCGACCTGATGGGGGTCATGAACCTCGTCCTCCAGGTGCTGGGACTCACCTACGCCCGGATCCGCCAGCGGCTCGTGACCCTCATCGGCGAGACCCCGGTCGCCTTCCTCGAGGGGGCCTTCGACGTCGTCGTGGCCATGAAGAAGGACGGGGTCGGCGCGGCCTGGAAGCTGATCCTCGAGAAGGCCAGCGGGCTCCTGGACACCGTGATGGACGCCGTCCGCAACTGGGTCGTGACGAAGATCGTGACGGCCGCGGTCGTGCAGCTGGTCGCGATGTTCAACCCGGTCGGTGCGGTCATCAAGGCGATCCAGGTCATCTACCAGACCATCACCTTCCTCATGGAGAAGGCCAAGGAGCTCGCGGAGGTGGGCCGCGCCGTGGTGGACTCGATCGCGGAGATCGCCGAGGGCAACCTCACGAGGGCCGCCGATTTCGTGGAGGCGAGCATGGCGAAGACCATCCCGCCCATGCTCGACTTCCTGGCGCGGCTGATCGGCCTGAGCGGGATTGGCAAGGCGATCCGCGGCGTCATCGAGAAGGTCCAGGCGCGGGTGGACGCCGCGGTCGGGAAGGTCCTCGAATTCATCGTCGGCAAGGCCAAGGACCTCCTCGGGAAGGCGAAGGAGGGGGTCGTCCAGGCGGCGGGCTGGTGGCGCGAGCGAAGGGGGATACGAATCGGCGGGGAGGAGCACGCCGTCTACATGGACGGCACCGAGGACGCGCCCGACGTGATGATCGCCAGCAAGCCGACGCCGTGGAGCGCCTACAGGTTCCCCGCCGCGCCGAGCGACCCGGAGAAGACCTACAGGAAGCAGTGCAACGACATCGTCGCCTTCCTGAAGAAGCCCATCGCGAAGGTGACGGCCACGGACCCGATCGCCCAGGAGAAGGAGCGCAAGGGCAACGTCGAGGCGCGCCGGGCGAAGATGACCGAGCTGGCGGGCCTCCTCGACAAGTGGGGGATCGCCGAGCAGCCGGACAAGCCGGTCTCGATCGTGCGGTACGGCCCCCCGCGCGAGGACGGCGGCGGGACGCTGATGAACGCCGAAATCCTGAGCGACAAGAAGCTGCAGGGCAGCACGGTCAGGGACAAGCCACCGATCTGGACCAGCCTCGGCGAGCGCCAGTCCAACTACGTCCAGGGCCACCTCCTCAACAACAAGCTCGGCGGCGAGGGGCGGCGCTTCAACCTGACGCCGATCACCATCTCGGCCAACGCCAACCACGAGTCGCTCGTCGAGTCGCACGTCAAGCGGTGGGTCCTGGACGAGGGCCTGGTCGCGAGCTACTCGGTCGTGCCCGAGTACCGCGGGAAGCACAGCCCGCCGGCCAAGTACTCGGCGCTGAAGGCGAAGGCCCACCCGACCGGCAAGGAGCTGCGCCAGCTCGGCTGGTACGAGGCGGAGATGCGCCTCGCCCGGGGCCTCAAGTGCGAGGCCTACGTCCTCAAGTACCAGAAGGGCAAGTGGGCGGAGGACGCGGGCGCCAAGGGGCCCCACGCGCGGATAGACCGGACCGTGCCGACTCCCATCGCCAGCTGAACGCCGCCATGGAATCCCGGATGAGAGCCCACGACCCAGTCCCGCCGACCGCGGGCGCGCGCGCCGGAGCGGCCGAAAGGGGGCGGCATGCCTAGCGGCAACCCCAATTCCCCCCGCCTGGTGAGGGCGGGCCTGGTGCTCATGGACCCGGACACCTCGGTCGTGAAGGGCGTCATCGCGCTCCAGTACAACCCCGACTCGCTGACGCGCACGCTCCAGGTCCAGTCGACCGCCGGCGGCCAGGACGGCGTCCACGTGGACGCGTTCAGGATCCGGGGCCCCGCCGTCGAGACGATCAAGCTGGAGGCCGAGCTCGACGCGACGGACCAGCTGGAATTCCCCAGCCAGTTCCCGGCGACGGCCCAGAACGGCCTCCAGCCGCAGCTCGCCCAGCTGGAGATGCTCGTGAACCCCACGGTCGCGACCCTCCAGGCCGACGACGCCCTCGCCAACAGCGGCACCCTCGAGATCATCCCGGACGAGCAGCCCCTGACGCTCTTCGTCTGGAGCCGGAGCCGCGTGGTGCCGGTGCGCCTGACCGACTTCTCGATCACCGAGGAGGCCTTCGACACGGCGCTCAACCCGATCCGGGCCAAGGTGAGCCTGGGGCTGAGGGTGCTCACCGTGGACGACCTCGGCTTCTCGCACCCGGGCGGGCGCATCTTCATGACCTACCTCGCCACCAAGGAGAGCCTGGCGGCCCAGGCGGTGGGCGCGGCGATCTCGGTGCTGGGACTGGGGGGTGTCCCGTGAACTATCCCCTCCAGGCCCTCATCAACATGGGCGCGATCCCGCCGGTCACGTTCCCGACGGACAGCCGCTACTACGGCTCGG
>Ga0335078_10003718_pt1 | contig 22698 bp, 25 predicted proteins | sample Lox_Sample_32_FD_206711 | JGI IMG/M metagenome (GOLD analysis project Ga0335078, IMG submission 206711) | Soil microbial communities from Loxahatchee National Wildlife Refuge, Florida, United States - Lox_Sample_3.2 | ecosystem: Environmental > Terrestrial > Soil > Wetlands | place: USA... | reverse complement strand
CGGCATCCCGCTGAAACCCTACCGGGTACCGATTGGATCGTTTGTTCTTCTTTTTGGCCATGACACCCTCTCCATTTAATGAAAGTGTCTAACATCGGCCGTGTCTCAAAACTTGGGGGCACTCCAGGGGCCACGGATGGACACGGATTCACACGGATAAAACGATCTTCAGAATCCGTGGGCATCCGTGGCTGAATCAAAAATATCAGACCAAGCCGGCCAACGCCTGCAACAACTCGCGAAATCGGCGGCGGCTGACTTCCAGGCGCTGGCCGTTTTTCATGGCGACTTCGCCGGCGCCGCCGGGCATCGGGAAAACTTCGGTGACGGCGTTGAGGTTGATCAGCGCGGACCGCGAAACGCGAAAAAAACGCGCCGGGTCCAGGCGGTTTTCCAGGTCGTTCAGCGTCGGGTCCATCCAATATTGCGCGCCCTCGCCGATGAGCCGGGTGAGTCCGCTCTCCGAAACAAAGTAGACCACCCGCGACTCGCCGACCACGCTATAGTGGCTTCCGCTGCGCACCAGAAACCGCGCGGGTGAAGAAGACCGGCGGCGGACCGCCTGGTCGATGGCGGATTCGCGGCCGGCTCCCGGAATCTGCCGGATCCGATCGAGAGCCTGCTCGAGCCGGGCCCGGCTGATCGGTTTCAGCAGATAATCGACCGCGTGCAGCTCGAAGGCATCGACGGCGTACTGATCGAATGCAGTACAGAAGATGATGTGCGGCCGCGGGCTGGGCAGCGAGGCCGCCACGTCGATGCCGCTCGACCCGGGCATTTCGATATCGAGCAGAAGAACGTCGGGACGAACGGCCGCGGTCATCTCCATCGCCTCCACGCCGCTTTCAGCCTCGCCGGCAACTTCGATATCGGTTTCGACAACCAGCATCTGCCGCAGCCGGGCGCGGGCCGGCTGTTCGTCATCGACAATCAGAACGCGCATCATGCCATACCAGCCGCGAGGCGCGGAATGGACAGCCACACGCAGGTGCCGGCCGGTCCGCAGGACCACTCGAGCCGGGCGGCTCCGCCGTAATACCCGCGCAGGCGTTCCGCGACGTTGCGCAACCCGTGCGCGCCATCGCCATTGGATACCGTGTCGAGCGAGAATCCGCGCGGGAATCCAGGGCCGTTGTCGCGGACTTCCACCGTAAGCCGATCCTCGTCGATGTGCGCGGCCAGCGAGACCAGCCCGCGGCCTTCCACCGCGGAAACGCCGTGCTTCACGGCGTTTTCGACCAGCGGCTGGATGCTCATGGCTGGAATCGAGATGTGCGCGGCGGCGGGATCCACCTGCAGAGAGAGCTGCAGCCGGTCGCCGAAACGGGCCTGCTCCACCTGCAAATACGCGGCGATGAACTCCACTTCCTCGCGCAGCGGCACCCACTCGTTTTCCGACTTGCGCAGCGTGTAGCGGAACACGCGCCCAAGACGCTCGATGGTGTCGTCGGCGAGCTGCGGCTGCTCGCCGATCAATCCCGCGATGGAATTGAGGGCATTGAAGAGAAAGTGGGGATTGATCTGCGCGCGCAGAGCTTTCAGCTCGGCGCGGCTGGCCAGCCAGCGCAGCTCCTGCTCGCGCTCCTGCTGCCGGATTCTCTCCCGCCGGAAACGGAGGTTCTCCAGGGTCACGCCCAGCTCGCGCGCGATCGATTGCAAACAGCGGCGGTCATCGCTGAGGTATGGAACCCCATCGGGCCGCGGCAACACCACGATATGGCCGAGGCGCGACGCGCCGGCGCAGATGGCGGCGGCGAGCGCTTCGGCATCGGTGCCGGGCGCGGGTATATCGCCGAACTCCACGCGGACCGGCGCCTGAAAAATCTCGCCGAGCGCAGCCGCCGCGCACGACCGCAGGTCGGGCTCCGCCGAGCAAATCTGCACGCGCTGCTGAAATTCCCTTTCCGCATCGGGCGCGGAGTAGCGGCGGCGCAGCCAGAGACGATCGACGGCGCGATCGACTCGCTGGAAGATCCAGGGGCCGGCCAGCCAGAACGGCAGCAGCAGCAGCGCCAGGATGGCGGGATTCCAATCGGACCGGAATAACACGCGGCTGCCGAAGGCAAAGCACATCGTGAGCACCGCCAGGCCGACTCCAAAGAAGAGGCCGCGCTTGACCAGAAGATCGAAAAACACCAGGCGCTCGCGGTAGTACAGGCTGGCGCAGAAGAACGCCAGCAGCAAATAGTCGGGCAGCAGGTTGACGAACGCCAAGGGCTGCAGGAAGCTGATGGCGGCGCTTGCGGCCATCAGCGCGAGCAGCGCGCGGATCCAGTTTCTGTGGGTGCGCGCCGCTTTTTGCGGCCGGCGCCGCGAGACGGCTTGAACGGCCAGCCCGAGAGCGGCCGAGACGCACAGCAGGATGCCGGGGGCGCGGCGCGCCAGATCGAGCGCCGACAGAGCCACGATGCCGGTATCGCTCAGTCCCTTGGCGAGCGCCAGCAGAATCGCGGCAACATAAACCGTGGCGATCGCGCTGCGCCAGGCTCGACGGCCCGGAAGGAAAGGAGCTTCCAGCTCGAAGACCAGATGCAGCAGCAGCGGGGCGAGCAAACCGGCGGCCAGATTCCGCGCGACGATCAGCGGTAATGCCCAGTTGGAATTGAGCCAGCCCAGATTGGGCGCTTGAAAGGCCAGGTTCAACAGGAACGCCGCCGCGCAGGCGAGGGTGAATGCGGGAAACACGCTCGATTTGGACGAACGCGGGGCAGCCTCTTTGCGGCGGCCCAGCCATTGCCGCCAGTAGGAGAGCGCCAGGATGGAGAATGCCAGCGTGCCGAACGTGAAAATCACGCGCGACGCCAGGTCCAGCAGCTTTTCGGCGGTCTCGGCGTTCATGGTGATTTCTCGGCCGGCTTTCCGGTGATGTCTTTCAGCACGTTGAGGATCGCTCCCGAGTAGGCGCTTTCGAACAAAAGGGCGCCGCGTTTCCCGTCGGGGGTCTCATATATTATGGCGAATGACGTATAGTCGACGGAATCCATCAACAGACCGAAAAGGGAAGGCGGCTTGGCGGGCACGCGGGCTCCGGGGACTTCGGCGGTGTGGACCCACGCGGATGCGTCGTACCAGATGGCCGTTACCTCCGATGGCTTGATGCGGATGGTCTGGCTGGAACCGAAGATACTCCCCGCGCTGATGGTCACGGTGATGGCGTCCGGGGTCACCGTCAGCACGGTATTCCAATCGTAGGGGCTGGTTTTGATGCGGACTGTTCCGCCGGCATAGAATACCCGGTTCCAGGAATTTCGCGGAGCCGGCCACGCGGCAACAGCAGCGATTGCGGCCAGAATTGCGAATGCGGGCGGACGGGACATCGTAAGCAGTTTCAGTATAAGTGCGGTTCTTCGGCGCGACCAACGATTTGCCGCTCACCGGCGCGAGCCGGTGATGGATGGCCGATCACGCGGATGAATGGCGCTTGCCACTCATCGGCCAATCCGGCCACTCATTGGAAATATCGTGGCGGCGCAGGCGGCAAGCTCTATGATGCAGTTGATGAGAGCCATCCTGATTCGCTTGCTGAGCCTGGCCCTCCTGCCCGCGGGCCTCGCCGCCCAGCCCGGGGGCGCCGGGGAGCGCGCCGACTACTTCTCGGGATTCATCGGCAGCCACATCAACGCGCAGACCATTCCCGGCACGCAGGTCACGCTGTCCCGAGGATCCGCATCGGGCGGATGGCTCGGCTTCGGGTTTCGCGCCACGCGGCTGGGAGCCGGATCGATATGGATCGAGTTTCCGCTGGCATTTCTCTCGCAATCTCCGAATACCCCGCTGCCTCCGAATTCGCTCGATCTGGAGGCCGAGATCCTGGCTCCCGGGCTGCGGTACATGGTGCCGCTGAAGACCTTCCCGCGCATCGCGTCGCGCATTGCGGTGTACGGCGCGGCGGGCGGCGGACTGGGGTTCTTCAACTATCCGTATGTGACCGCCGGACCATCGCCGGAGGTGTTCGTCAATTCGACCGCGCATGGAGTGGTCGATTTCGGAGGCGGGGTGGATGTGCGCGTTTTCGGAGGAGCTGGCGCTCGCGTAGAGGTGCGGGATTTCGTGACCGGCAGAGGCCTCAACGGCGTCTCAGGCCGGCATCACTTCGTGCCCTCCATAGGCGTGGTGTTCCATTTATGAAACGGGCTCTTCTGCTGCTCTTGCCGGCATGCGCCTGCGCACAGGGCTTCATCCAAAACAGCGATATCTTCGCCGGCTTCGGCGGCATCCCGGCGAAAGCGCAGACTGTCCCGGGCACGGCCGTCACGCTCTCGAGCGCGGTGGCCCTCACGGCAAGCTTTACGTACGGCTATCAGATCTCGCACTGGTCCGCCGCATCTCTGTGGGTCGAGCTTCCGATTGCATTCACTGTGCCGCACCAGCGGACATCCATCCTTCCGGGCACCATCGAACTCGATTCGACCTACGTCACGACGGGATTGCGCATCATGGTCCCGCTGCAGGCGCGTGTTTCGGTGTTCGGAGTGGCCGGGGGCGGCGGCGGCTTCTACTCCAACCCCATCCTGCAGCCGGTACCCCCGCCTACGGAGGTGGGGTCGACTTCGGTCGTCCACGGTACCTTCGATTTCGGCGGCGGCATGGACCTGCGGGTGAACCGGCACTTCAGCATTCGTGTGGAACTACGCGATTACCTCTCGGGTCACGGCCTCGGCGGCACGGCGGGAATCAATCATCTGTTGCCTGTCGCGGGGCTGGCCTATCACCTTTAATCCGCGTTCCGGCGGTCCGTTCGCTCCGCCCGCGGTATACGATGGGCGGTATGAGAACCGAGCGTGCGACTATTCTCCTCGCGGCGGCGTTGTTGCTGGCCTGCGCCGCGCAGGAAAGCCATCGCGGCGACCTGGGATACACCGATACGCCGATGCTGCCGAACCTTCCCTGGCACGTCCACGACCCGGCGCGGCCGCATCCGCGGGTGGTCACCCCGGCGGACACGCCCGGAGGGCCGCCGTCCGACGCCATCGTGCTCTTTGACGGCAGGGACCTCTCCCAGTGGGTGCAGCAGGACAAGGGCAAGGACGTGGACCCGCGCTGGAAGGTCGGCGACGGCTATATGGAGGTGGTCAAGGGCAGGGGCGATCTCTACACGCGCGAGAAATTCGGCGATTGCCAGTTGCACATCGAATGGGCATCGCCGGCCGAGGTGCGCGGCAACAGCCAGTCGCGCGGCAACAGCGGCGTCTACCTGATGAGCCGGTACGAGATCCAGGTATTGGACGCCTGGAACAATCCGACTTATGCCGATGGACAAGCCGCGGCGATTTACGGCCAGTGGCCGCCGTTGGTGAATCCGGCGCGGCGCCCGGGCGAGTGGAATACGTACGACATCCTGTTTGAAGCCCCGCGTTTCGAGAATGGACAACTCGCGAGGCCCGCCTACGTCACCGTCCTGTACAACGGGGTTATGGTGCATCATCACAAGGAAATCATGGGTCCGACGGTTTATCGGGAGCTGGCGCACTATACGCCGCAGGCCGCCGAGGAGCCGCTGGAACTGCAGGACCACGGGAATCCCGTGCGATATCGCAATATCTGGATCCGCCGCATCGGACAGTACGATGAACCGGAGAAAGCCCGCTAAATGGACATCCGCGCCACGGTTTTGCGCGGCTTCGTCCTGATGGGCGCTGCGGCACTGTTTCTCACGGAACTGCTAAGTCCGTTGCACCTGCTCCGGCGGGCGCCATTGGCGATCGCGTGGATGCTGCTGGCCGCGGCGGCTGCAACGTTGGTTTGGAGGCGGGCGACAGGCGACAGAAAACGATCGGCTGTCTCACGTTTTGCGATCAAGCCGGTGGAAACGACGATCGCGGCGGTGATTCTGCTGATTGCGGCCGTGGTCGGCCTCACGGCGGTTATGAGTCCGCCCAATTCGGCCGACGCGATGGCCTACCACATGCCGCGCGTAGTCTACTGGGCGCAAGCGGGCAGCGTGGGTTTCTTTCCCACGCCCTATTTCAATCAGATCACCCTGCCGCCGCTCGACGAGTACTTGCTGCTGCACGCCTACCTGCTCTCGGGCGGCGATCATTTTTCGAACCTGGTGGCGTTTGCCGCCTATCTCGGAGCGATCATTGGGGTTTCGGCTCTGGCCGGCGCTCTCGGTCTGAAGAGCTCGGGACAGGCGATGGCGGCGCTGTTCGCGGCGACCCTGCCGAATTTCATCCTGCAGGCTTCGGGGGCCAAGAACGATTGCCTGCTCACGCTGTGGCTGGTGGCGCTGGCCTATTTCGTCGCGCGGCGGGACGTGTGGTTCGCGGGACTGGCACTGGGATTGGCCGTCGCTACGAAATCGACGGCGTATCTGTTCGCCCCTACGATCGTCGCGGCTTTGTGGATCTGGTTTCGGCCGCCGCGGCGGATGCTGGTGTCATTGGTCGCCGGCGTGCTGCTTCTCAATGCGCCGCAATATTTGAGGAATCTCGAGCTCAGCGGATCGCCGCTGGGCTACGATTCGGCGCAGGGCGATGGCTTCTTCCGCTGGCGCAATGAACACCCCGGCTGGCGATCGACGGTCTCGAACGCGCTTCGGCATTTCTCCGAACAGCTCGGGGCTCGCAATCCACAGTGGAACCAGGCGGTTTATGATGCCGTCGTGGGGGCGCACGCGGCGCTCGGGCTGGATCCGCAGGACCCCGAGACCACCTTTCGCTGGAGCCGCTACGAGCCGCCGCGGAACGCCAACCACGAAGCCAATGCGAATAATCGCTGGCACCTGCTGATCGCCGGCATGGCGGTGCTGTTGGGCGCGTTTCCGGGACGGCGCCGCTGGATTCTGTATGCGGCGGGGCTGGCGGCGGCGTTTCTGCTGTTCTGCTTCTATCTCAAGTGGCAGCCGTTTCTGGCGCGGCTGGAGCTGCCGCTGTTCGTGCTGGCGGCGCCGCTTGCGGCCATGCTGCTGGAAGCGCTTCGGCCGTGGTGGCTGGCCTTGCCGGTTTGCCTCTTTTTACTGGCGAATGCGCGCCTGCCGGCGCTGGAGAACTGGACACGACCGCTGCGCGGCCCTCACAGCCTGTTTGCCACCTCGCGCGACGATGCCTATTTCAACGACATGAGCCAGTGGAACAACCGCGATTCCTACCTGCAGGCGGCCGGCCGGGTGGCACAATCGGACTGCGCCACGGTGGGGCTGGATATCAGCGAAAACCAGCTCGAATACCCGTTTCAGGCGCTGCTTCGGGAACGCCTGCCGGCGGTGCGGTTTGTACACACCGGCGTGGAGAACGCCTCGGCGCGATACTCGACGGGGGCGCCGCACCCCTGCGCGGTATTGTGCCTGGATTGCGCTGGTAACGCGAAAAAGCTGGCGTTGTATGCGCCTTCCGGCCAGCCGATGGCGATCGGCCGTTTTCTGCTTATCTTGGCTTCCCGATGACGACGCGCACGGCCGCCGGCTGGATATCGAAGCGGTCGATGTTGTGGCCCAGATCGAAGGGCCGTCCCACGGCCGCATTGGGGTAAATGGGAAGCAAGACGTGATCGATCAGCATTTCGAGGGTCTTGCCGTCCATTTCCAGGCCCGCGATCTCCACCCGCCGGACATACACGATGGCGGCGCCGTTAGAGGACTCGATGCGCGCGGTCACCAGGACGGGCCGGTCGCCCTCGAGAATTTTCGAGAGCAACCACCCCGGCTCGAAGCCTTTTGCCCGGCTCACCTTAGCCAGGTCGACCATGGCGGTTGCGGTGGCGATTCCGGGCGAATCCACCCGCACGTGCGCATCTCGTACCCCCGTTGGGAGCTGGCTGACGGCCCATGCGTTCAATTCGGGGAGCGTCAGCGTCACCCCGGTGCCAGCTCGAAGACGATCGCTTTTGATTTCGTCGATTTTCCTGGTGGCGTTGCGCAGATCCTCGACTGAGGCGGCCGCCAGGGAGAGGGTGAGGAGGATGGTCAGGATCGGGCGGTGCGTCACTGGGTGTTTAGACGCTTGACCCTACGGGTCCGTTGCCAGGCGGGGTGAATATGCGCAGGAAATGTAGTCCATAGTCCGGGACGAGGGCACGGGTCACAAGGCAAGACCTAATCGATTGAGAGGGTTAGTCGTTTTGAGCTGAGTAAAAGGAAATGGCGCGGTTCGTGCATTCCGGCATTTCAGAGTTTTTTATATGAATATTGTATGGGTGCTCGCCGCTATCGCAGTGCTTGCGGGTATCGGCGCCATCCGGCTGTTCCGGCTATGGTTGCGGTATCACGGCGCCATGGTCGTGAAGTGCCCGGAAACGCAGCGGCCCGCCGGTGTGGTTGTGGATGCCCGCCACGCCGCCCTCACGCCCCCCGGCAAAACTGCCGAATTGCACCTATCCTCCTGCTCCCGCTGGCCGGAACGGGCCGGATGCGGGCAGGAATGCCTCAGCCAGATTGCCGCCTCGCCGGAGAGCTGCCTGGTGCGCAATATTCTGTCCCGGTGGTATGCCGGAAAAGTATGCGCGTCTTGCGGACAGTCGTTTGCAGAAATCGATTGGATTAACCGCAAACCGGCGCTGGTTCTTGCCGATAAGGTAACTGTGGATTGGAGTCAGGTACGGGCCGAGTCGCTTCAGGAAACGCTGGATTCCGCCCTACCGATCTGCTTCGCCTGTCACATGGCCAACCGGCTGGTTCGGGAGCATCCCGAGCTGGTTGTGGAACGGCCGCAAGCCTGGCAGGAGAGCGCGGACCGTCGTCGTCCGGGTCCCCGATAGTACGCCCGAAGGAGGGTCTGAACGATGAGGTCAGTCGTATTGTGCCTGATGCTGGCGAGTCCGGCACTGGCAGGCGGCGACGAACTCCGGCCGAAGGGTGGAATCGTCGCGCTTTACAATGAATTCGCACAGGAACCGCCGGAGGCGGTAAAGGCCGCCATGGCCGAGGAGCTGGATACCATCATGGGGCCGCTCGGCATGCGATTCGAATGGCGGACTCTCAAAACCAACGGTTACCCGGACCCGACGGCCGAATTGGCCGTCATCACTTTCAAAGGGCGCTGCGACGTGGCGGGCCTGAACGCTCACGAGAACTACGATCCAGGGCCGCTGGGGTGGACCCATATCAGCGACGGCCAGATTCTGCCCTTCGCGGATATCGATTGCGGCGGAATTCGCAGTTTCGTACAGCGTGCTCTGATCCGGCTGCCCTCCAACCAGCGCGAGGAAGCGTTTGGGCGGGCGATCGGCCGTGTGCTGGCGCACGAACTGTACCACATCTTCGCCGACACCACACACCACGGCTCGTGCGGGGTGGCCAAGGAATCGTACACGGTGGAGGACCTTCTGAGCACTTCCTTCCGCTTCCAGGCCAAGGAATCCAAGGAATTGCGGAACAGCAAGGCAGTATCCGCGCTGGAAGTCTCCTTCGACGAACGCTGACGGCGCCCGGGTTATAATCCGTGGGTAATGGCCGTTTCCGAACTCGAGGGATATCGTCAACAGTTTCAATTAATTGCAGAGCAGGCGCAGGAGCTGACGGCGGGGCTTAGCGAAGCCCGTTTCAACTGGCGTCCGGCCTCCGGCCAGTGGTCGATCGAAGAATGCCTGGCGCACCTGATTCTGGTCGGCAACCAGGAAATCAGCGCCCTGGAAGATGCCATTCGCCGCGGCAAGGAACGCGGAATCACCAGCAGCGGACCCTTTTCCTATGGGCCGGTCGAGCGATACGTACTGCGGCTGACCGAACCGCCGGTGCGTCAGCCGATCTCCGCGCCCAGGCGATTCCGGCCGCTGCACGGCCAGCCGGTGACGGCCGTGATGCCGACATTTTTGCATATGCAGAGCCAGTTGATGCGGCATGCCGAATCGGCCGAGGGTTTGGATCTGCGGCGCGTGAAAGTCGCGACACCGATCTCGCGCTTTCTTCGCTTGAGCCTGGGCGCCATGTTCGCGCAGATCGCCGCCCATGAGCGCCGCCACCTGGAACAGGCGCGTCGCGTCCGCCATCAACTACCCTGAGCCGCGGCCATCTGCTTGGCGATTTGCCGGCGGGCTTCGGTGCGGAGGCGCGGCAGGAAAACCGCGAAAACTCCGGCCGCGGCCATGCTGGTGAGGCCGCAAGCGGCAACCGTGGCCGGCGATCCGATGCGCGCCGCGCCCCAACCGGCGAGCATGGATCCGAACGGCGCCATCCCCATCAGCATCATGGAGTAGATGGACATCACGCGCCCGCGGAGATGGTCGGGTACCATGCTCTGGATGAGCGTATTCGACGCTCCCATCTGCACCATGATGGCGAAACCGGCGACCACCAGGATGCCGATGGACAGCCAGTAGGTCCGGGAATATCCGAACACCGCGACGGCGGCTCCAAAGAGCAGGGCGGCGGCCGCGACTCCGCGGCCAAATCCCTGAACCGTCTTGCGGCTGGCGAGAAGGAGGGCGCCGCACAAGGAACCGATTCCGGCGGCGCCCATGAGGTTTCCCAGTGCTTTGGCGCCGCCATGCATCACCTGGTCGGCAAAAATCGGCATGAGCACGGTGTACGGCATTGCAGTCAGGCTGACCACCCCGAGCAGGCCGAGCAGGGCTCGAACCGGAAAACAGCCGGCGGCATATTGGAACCCTTCGATGAGGTGGCGCAGGGCCGATTGCGGGGTACGCGGCGGCCGCGGTGTGACGCGCATGCAGAGGAGCCCGATGATGACGGCGATATAGCTGATTCCATTGGCAAAAAAGCACCACCCCTCGCCGATTCGCGCCACCACCACGCCGGCGATCGCCGGCCCCAGAACGCGCGAGGCATTGAACATCGATGAGTTCAGCGCAATGGCGTTCATCAGGTCGGTCTTGCCCACCATTTCGACAATGAACGACTGGCGAGCCGGAATATCGAACGCGTTCACCATTCCCAGCATGGCCGCCAGGACGAAAATGTAGCGGATCTTCACCGTCCCAGCCAGCGTGAGCGCGGCCAGGATAAGCGCCAGCACCATGGACGCGGTTTGCGTGACGATGACCACGCCGTGCCGGTTGTGACGATCGGCGACGATGCCGCCGATCGGCGACAACAGAAACACCGGAATCTGGCTGGCGAACCCGATGGCGCCCAGCAGCACTGACGATCCCGTGAGCCGATAGACCAGCCATGCCTGCGCCACCGTCTGCATCCAGGTTCCGATCAGAGAGATCAACTGGCCGCTGAAGAAAAGCCGGAAATTCCGATACTGCAGGGCGCGCAAGGTCGCCGGGAGTCGCATCGATACTGATATTGTAAGTGGCGGCGGGATCAGGCCGCCGCGGTCTCGTCCAGGACGCGCGCCAGCTCGGCGGCCGGATCGGACGCGCGCGTAATCTGCCTTCCCATGACGAGGTAATCGGCGCCGGCGCGGAGGGCTTCGGCGGGAGTCGCGATGCGTTTCTGATCGCTGGTCTCGCGGCCGGCGGAGCGGACTCCCGGGGTAACGATGGTGACTTCGGGGCCGGTAAGGGCACGCACCAGGGCCGCTTCGCGCGGCGAGGTCACGATACCGCGAATGCCCGTTTGCACGGCCTGCCGGGCCCGCTTCTCGACCAGATCGGCCACCGGGCAGGCGTATCCGAGCTCGACCAGGTCATGCGGGCCGAAACTGGTGAGCACGGTTACCGCAAGCAGTTTCAGGTCGCTGCCGGTTTTGCCCTCCATGGCCGCGCGCATGACCGCGCCCACGGCATGGACCGTAAGAAATCGAACGGGCGTGCGCGCGACGACAGCCACGGCGCGCCTGACCGTTTCGGGGATGTCGTAGAGTTTCAAATCGAGGAAGACATCCTTGCCGGAGTCGAGCAACTCGCGAACCATGTCCATGCCGGCGGCCGCATACAACTCCATTCCGACCTTATAGAAACGGGCGCAAGGCCCCAGCCGCCGGACCAGACCGCGAGCCTCGGCCGCCGAGTCCACATCCAGGGCGACGATTACGGGGTTATAGTTCATAGGATTGCTCTCGTGGCGCGCGCACTCCTGCTACGCACTCCTGCTGGCACTCCTGCTTGCGGCGCCGGCACTTCTGCCGGCGTCCTGGGGCTTGCCGGCGGCAGCGCGGTCAAGAGTGACCGCGCTGCACGCAGGAGTGCGTGCGCCACAGTAGCGTCTGCGAGTAGGCGCGTTCCAGTCATATCAGTCGGATCGGTTTTTCCTGCCGCGCGGTGACGCGGCCGATGAGATACGCATCCGGGTAGGTACGTTCGAGTTCGGCGGCATCCGAGGGCGGTAGCGTAAACAACAGACCGCCGGAGGTCTGCGGGTCGTAGAGCAAGCTCTCGATTTCGGGCGGTATTTCGCGCGTCAACTCGACGGCGCACGACGCGAATTCGCGGTTGTTTTTCAGACCGCCCGGAATCGCGCCCTGCGCGGCGTACTCGATCGCGCCCGGCAGAAAACGCACGCGGCTCGATTCGATTTCCAGCGTCACCCCACTGGCGAGCGCCATCTCACGGGCATGGCCGATCAAGCCGAAGCCGGTGACATCGGTGCATCCGTGGACGTCGAACGCCAGCATGCGCTCGCAGGCTTCGCGGTTGAGCGCGAGCATCTGGCGTGTGCAGGTTTCGATGTGTGGTTCCGCGGCGATGCCGCGCTTCACCGCGGTCGAGATCACGCCCGTGCCGAGACGCTTGGTGAAGATCAGGGCGTCGCCCGCACGCGCGGCGGCATTGGTCTTGAAGCGGGCGGGGTGAACCGTCCCGGTGACGGCATAGCCGAATTTCATTTCGTCATCGGCCACGCTGTGGCCGCCCAGGATGGCGCAGCCGGCCTCACGCATCTTCTCCGCGCCGCCCTTGAGGATCGCTTCCAGGTCGTCCAGATCGCCCTTGGCGGGATAGGCCAGAATCGACAGCGCCGAAATCGGCTTCCCGCCCATGGCATACACGTCGCTCAGCGAATTGGCGGCGGCGATAGCGCCGTAAGTAAACGGATCGTCGACGATTGGTGTGAAAAAGTCCACGGTCTGCACCAGGGCACACTCCGGCGTCAACTGGTAGACGCCGGCATCGTCGGCGGTCTCGTAGCCTACCAGCACGTTTTCATTCGGCCATCGCGGCATTTTGCCGAGCACCTGGTCCAAAACCTTTGGACTTAACTTCGACGCTCAACCCGCGGCTTTCACATGGGCCGTCAGTTTCCGGGAATGTACGCTGTTTTCCATGACGGGTCCTTACTATAATAGCGGCAATGCGACGAATACCCTTGCTTTGCACTCTGCTGTTTCTGGGACTGGCGGTGACGCTGGTTTCCCGCGATCCGCAAACCGATCCGCGCCTCAGGAAAGCGTCGCGCGCCGCCGAGCGCAGCGGCTGGATACAGGTGCATCTGGAGGGAACGCCGGCGGAAATCGGCTACCAGCACGGATATCTGCTGGCGCCGGAAATCCGCGACACTTTGGCCACCGTGAAATTCGAGACGGTGCACGATGAGAAGAAAGACTGGGATTTCTTCCGCAAAGTGGCGCAGGACGTTTATTGGCCGCACGTCGAGCAGGAATACCGCGACGAAATGAACGGCATCGTGGAGGGGTTGAAGGCGCGCGACGCCAAGCTGGACATCTGGGACGTGGTGGCGCTCAATGCGTGGCTGGAGCTGGGCTATTACGACAAGTGGTATGACCGCACTCACGGCCTGGCACCGACCAATCCGTTTACACCCGACCATTGCAGCGCCTTCGTGGCCACCGGAAGCTACACCAAAGACGGGCACATCGTGATGGGGCACAACAATTGGACCACCTACGCCACCGGCGAGCGCTGGAACGTCATCTTCGATATCGTGCCCGAGCACGGCAATCGCATTCTGATGGACGGCATGCCCGGCCTGATTCACAGCGGCGACGATTTCGGGTTGAATTTCGCCGGCATCGTGATTACCGAGACCACCATCAGCGAATTCGACAGCTTCGAGCCTAATGCCATCCCCGAGTTCGTGCGCGCGCGCAAGGCCATGCAGTATGCCGACAATATCGACGATTTCGCGCGCATCATGCGAGAAGGCAATAACGGCGGGTATGCCAACAACTGGCTGGTGGCGGATCGCAAGAACGACGAGGTGGCCAGCCTGGAGCTGGGGTTGAAAAACACGCCGCTGCTGCGCACCAAGGACGGATTCTTTGTCGGATCAAACTTCGCCAACGATCCGAAACTGATGAAGGAAGAGACCAAGTTCGATCCCGCCGACAAGGGCAAGAGCGAGAATGCCCGCCATGCCCGGTGGCTGACCCTGATGGAGCAATACAAAGGAAGAATCGATGTAGCCGCGGGCGAGAAGTTTCTCAGCGATCACGTGGACAGCACCACCGGCAAGACGTCGCCGAGCGAGCGGACGCTGTGCGGGCACATCGAGCTTTCGCCGCGCGGAATGCCGACCTGGCAGGGACCCTATGCCCCGGTGGGGGCCGTTCAGAACAAGGTCACGGATGCCGCCGGAGCCGCCCGGATGTCGATGATGGCGGCTCTCGGCCACGCCTGCGGATTGAATTTCAAAGCCGCCGAGCACCTCGCCAAGCATCCGGAATACGGGTGGACCAGCCCCGTGCTGCGCGACATGAATGCCCGCGGATGGGCGCGGTTCACGGCGAAGTAGCAGGCGCCCGACGATCCGTTCTCATGGACGCGGCGAGTCAGGCGCTATTTCGCGGGCTCGCCATTCGGGCCGATCAGGATTTCGCGCGCTTCCTCGAGTTGGGAAGGCCCGCGCAGCCAATTGATTCGAATGGTCGAAGGATTGGGCAGCCACTGCAACCCGGCGCTCGCCAGCTCGATGTTCTGGCGGCAGCTTTCCAATTTCACCTTCACCGTTTCCCTGGGCGGCGACTGCGCAATGGCAATGATCCGGAGAAACTTCTCTTTTCCCGCCTGGCAATACGACATTCCGACGGGAACCGAAGGGTAGGTATCGACCAGAACAATGGCGACACCTTTTCTCTCGCCGACAATGGTGACGCTGCTCGGCGGGGAGAAATCCGCCACCGTCGCATCCCGGTTCACGGCGAGCCGCTCGGGCTGGGCGCCAGGCAAATGGATTTCAAAAACGGTTTGTGCGTTTCGGACGAAGAACCGTATCGAGCCGCCCGAGGGAAGCTCAACCTGCCGCGACGCCCCGAAACAGAGCGACAGCGCCAGCAGCGTGCCCGCCAGGCACCGCATTCGCACAGCACACCCTGCATCCATCGAAGTTCCCTGTAACCATTATCGAGACACTCACGGGCACGGTGTCGCTCGGATGTGCGCAAAAGCTGTGGGCGCTCGACGACCTTGTCAGAACCGTCACCCTCGCCGGCTGAGGTGTGACGGGCGGCACCACGACTTGATGATGTCGCCCGGCTGGTGGATGGTTACCTGGCGAGCGGCGGGCTGATGGTTCCCAGATGAATGTGCGCGCCGGTGGCTTTTCCCGGCACGGCCGCGCGAAAGGCGAAGAAAGGGATGCGATTGGCGGTGAGATACTCGCGCAGCCAGACGCCCTCGGGCTGATCGGGATGCACCCCGACATCCACCCGGCCGCGGTGATCGAACCCCAGAGCGCGATGCACGGCGGTTTCGCCATCGGCCGTGATGGGCAGCGCGTGACCGAAGCGCGCGGCGAACGCCGACTCGATGCGCGACAGGATTTGCGGCGTGAAAATGCCGTCGCCGTCGAAACGCTCGGCGATCTTCAGGGCATCCGCGGGCGATTGCCGTAGGCGCGTTTCCAGCGCGGCTTCCATTTCCGCCGCCTGCACCATCTCGCGGGCAATGCGGGCACGGGTCTCGGCCAGGTCCGACTGTTTGCGCGCGAAATCGAGGTCCACCAGGAGCGGGCTCAAAGAGATCTGCGGCGCCGCGCCGGCCTCCACCAGCCGCCTGGCATCGTCGTACGCCCGCTGCCGGCGCTCGAGTTGCCGCGCGGCCGCCGCCACGGCGGCATCGGCCTGCTCTTCGGTCAGATCCTGAGAAAACATGTCCTTGCGGAGGAGGACGGTATCCTCGGCGTCCTGCAAGGCGGCGCGCGCCTTGTCGAGCTGTGCCGGAGGAAGCGCGCCGCTCTGGACCAGTCCCTGGATGCGGATCAGTTCCAGGCGGGCGCGGGCAATCTCGCCGTCTTCGGGGGTCTGCGCCGCCAGTGCAGCGGCGCACAGCGATACGGCGAAACAGCAGGCGAATCGCATCAAACATCAATTGTAACGTGGCGGCCGTAGTAACATACGCTTAGGAGGTCATGAGGCAATCGCACCGACCGCGTGACTGGTCCCTAGGAGCGTGTTCTGAAAGAGGCAAACGTTCACCCCGCTGTTGAAACCCAAACTCCAACCTGGCTCGTGGCCGTGCGGGCCGCTGAATCCAAAAAAGCCACCGACATCATCGTGCTCGATCTGACGGGCATCACCTCATTCGCCGACTACTTCGTGCTTTGCACCGGCGCCAATACGCGCCAGGTGCAGGCCATCAGCGACGAAGTCGGATTGCGGCTGAAGAAGGATGCCGGCGAACTGCCGATCAGCGTGGAAGGGTACGCACAGGCCGAATGGGTGTTGGCGGATTACGGCGACCTGCTGGTTCATGTCTTCTCGCCCCGATCCCGGGAGTATTACGGACTCGAGCGGCTGTGGCGCAATGCCAAGACGGTAGCGATTCCCGCGGAATGAGGACGCCTGAAGATCTTTCTGTACTTCATCGGCAAACCGAAAGACCGCAACGCTAATGGCCTGGCGGAGGATTTCGCCGGGCGGGCCGGGAGGTACGCAGCGTTCGAAATGCGCGAGATCCTGCCGGCGCGCTTCGACCTGTGGGCGCGGCATCCGTCCGCGCGCAAGATTTTTCTCGATCCCGCAGGGCAGGCAATCGATTCGGCCGGCTTTGCGCGATGGATGGCGAAATGGGAGCTGGAGGCGCGCGACCTGGTGTTTCTCGTGGGCGGCCACAACGGCCTTCCCCCGGGCTTCGCCGCCCGCGCCGACCTGCTCCTCTCGCTTTCCGGAATGACGTTTTCGCACGAATTGGCGCGCGCCATGCTGGCCGAGCAGATTTATCGCGCATTTGCAACGTTGCGGGGCCATCCCTACCCGCGCTAACGTAAATCGACTACATGTCTTGGTTTAAGCGGGACAAACCGGTGGACGGCAAACTTCCGAGGCTGGAGGACAAAGAGCGTCATGTCCGCACCGAGGGGCTTTGGCAGAAGTGTGAAGGATGCCGGCAGATTACCTGGAAAAAGGACCTGGAAGCCAACTGGAATATCTGTCCGAAGTGCGGCCTTCACTCGCAGATCGATGCCGTCACGCGTCTCCGCCTGCTGCTGGACAACGGCGCTTATAAGGAGTTCGACGCCGCCCTGCGATCCTCCGATCCGCTGGAGTTTGTCGACAAGAAGCCATATCGCGAAAAGTTGAAGGAGGCCGAAGCCGCCACCGGCCTTCCCGAGGCCGTGATCTGCGCGCAGGGCAAGCTCGACGGACGCGCCGTGCAGGTCTGCTCCATGGAGCCGCGATTCATCGGCGGCAGCATGGCGGGCGTCGTGGGCGAAAAGATCGCGCGCACGATCGAAAGGTCTCTCGAAGCCGGCCATCCGCTGATCATCGTTTCGGCATCGGGCGGCGCGCGGATGCAGGAAGGCGCGGTCAGCCTCATGCAAATGGCCAAGATTTCGGCCGCGCTGATGCGGCTGGACGAAGCTCGAGTTCCGTACATCAGCATCCTTACCGACCCCACCACCGGCGGCGTGACCGCCAGTTTCGCCATGCTCGGCGATCTCAACATCGCCGAACCGGGCGCGCTGATCGGATTCGCCGGGCCGCGCGTGATCGAGCAGACCATCCGCCAGAAACTGCCCGACGGCTTCCAGCGCAGCGAGTTCCTGTTGAAACATGGCATGCTGGACGCAGTGGTGCCGCGCCTCGAACTGAAGCAGTACATCTCCAAAGCGCTGCGGTTCTTCGTCGCGCAATGAACTATCCCGATTCGGTCCATTTCCTGTACGCGCTGGGCAACGAGATCAAAACCACCAAGCTGGGTTTGGATCGCATCCGCTGCCTGCTGGAAGGGCTCGGCAATCCCGACCGGCAATCCCGCTTCGTCCACGTAGCCGGCACCAACGGCAAGGGGTCCACTTGCGCCATGATCGAATCGGCCCTGCGGGCGCATGGCGAGAAGACCGGCCTGTTCACTTCACCCCATCTTTCCGAACCGACCGAGCGCATCCAGGTTTCCAGGACGGCGATCGCCGCCGAACGGTTCGCCGGGGCCTTCGACCGTGTCCATGCCTGCGTGGAATCGCTGATCCGGACCGGCGCCATCGACATGCACACTTCGTACTTCGAGACCGTGACCGCGATGGCGTTCCTGGTTTTCGCCGAAGCCCGGCTCGATCGCGTGGTGCTGGAGGTCGGGCTGGGCGGGCGGCTGGACGCGACCAACGTGGTCTCGCCCGAGTTGTGCGTGATCACTCCCATCGATTTCGACCACGAAGCCTATCTGGGGCGCAGCCTGGAAGCGATCGCGGGAGAGAAGGCCGGCATTCTGAAGCCGGGAGTTCCGGCGGTTTTCGCGCGGCAGCGGCCGGAAGCCCGCGCGGTGCTGCTCGACCGGGCGCGCGCGCTCGAGATTCCGGTGACGCGCGCCGAGGACCTGGAACTACGCGATCTTTCGCTCGACGCGCGCGGCAGCCGCTTCACGCTCGGAGGTCATTTGCAGATCCGCTGTCCTCTGGCCGGCGAGCACCAGGTGGAAAATGCCGTTGCCGCCGCCGCCGCGCTGCTTGCATTGGGCATTCCCAAGGCGGCGATCGAAGCCGGCATCGCGGCCGCCCGCTGGCCGGGGAGACTCGAGCTCGTTTCCACGAATCCCGAGATGGTTCTCGATGGCGCGCACAATCCCGCCGGAGCGCGAGCGCTGGCGGCCTACATCGACCGCTTCTATTCGGGCCGCCGCGTCCGCCTGATCTTCGGGGCGATGCGCGATAAGGCGATCGCGGAGATCGCCGGGATCCTGTTTCCCCGGGCCGACCAGGTCATCGTGACGGCTCCCCGCCAGGCGCGCGCGTTTTCGCCGGAGGCCATGCACGGCATCGCCGCCCATCCCAACCTGACGATCGCGCCGCGCATCGAGGATGCCCTGGCGCTGGTCCGCGGCGCCGGCCCGGATGATGTCATCTTCGTCACCGGATCGCTGTTTCTGGTTGCCGAAGCGCGTGCGTTGCTATCATGAGCCTCTGACGCGATGAGCCTCCTTCGGTCCCTGCTGTTGACGACGCCGCTGATTGTCCTGGCGACCATCGTGATGGGGCTGATGTCGCTGGTCTGTTCCTTCCTCGACCGCAGCGGGAATTCGGCGCACCGGGTGGCGCGGCTCTGGGCGCGCATCCTGCTGGCCGTGAGCTTCATTCGCGTCCGCGTCGAAGGATTGGAGAAGCTTGACCGGCGCGCGAATTACGTCTTCGTCGCCAACCACGGCAGCTACATGGACATACCCGCGGTGCTCTCGCGCCTGCCGTACCAGTTCCGCTTTTTCGCCAAGACCGGGCTGTTCAAGATCCCGTTTCTGGGCTGGCACCTGCGCTGGGCGGGGCACATGCCGGTGGACCGGTCGAATGCGCGCGCGTCTCTGAGGAGCACCAACGAAGGAGCCAAGCTCATGGCCAGCCGTCATGTTTCCATGCTGCTGTTTCCCGAGGGTGGACGGACGCGGCCGGAGCTGGGCCTGCGGGAATTCAAAGAAGGCGCGGTTTATCTCGCGATGAAAGCCGGAGTTCCGGTGGCGCCGATAGCACTGGTGGGGTTGCGCGAGCTGCTGCCGATGGGATCCGGACACGTGCGCAGCGGCCGGGTGGTGATTCGCATCGGCGACCCGATTCCGACCGCGGGCCTGCCGCCGTCGGCGCGCGACGGACTGACACGCCGCCTGCGCGACGAAGTCGCGCGCATGCTGAAGGGGTAGAAGCAGCCTCATCCAGAGCCGCTCGACAGCCGCGCGGCCCGCATGGTGAGATAGTTGCGCTCGGGAAGATTGGCGGTCCCGGCCGCCGCCGCGCGATAGTGCCGGACAGCGCCGGCGCGGTCTCCCGCCATCTCCAGGAGGTGCGCGCGAACCGCATCCAGCCGGTAATGACTCGATAATCGCGGGTCTGCCGCCAAACCATCCAGCAACGCCAAACCCTTTTGGGGGCCGTGCACCATGGCAGCGGCGATGGCATGATTGAGCGCCGCCATCGGGTTGCCGGACATCCGCTTCAGCAGGTCGTACAGGGCCAGGATCTGCGGCCAATCGGTGTCCGCGGACCGCGCGGCTTCGTCGTGAACGGCGGCAATGGCGGCTTGGAGCTGGTAGGGACCGACCGCTCCCTTGGGCAGCGTGGCGGATAACAGCGCGACCCCCTCGGCAATCTGTTGCTGGTCCCAAAGCTCCCGGTTCTGATCGGCGAGCGGGATCAATTCTCCGCCGGCATCCGTCCGCGCCTGCCGGCGGGCGTCGGTCAACAACATGAGCGCCAGCAATCCGGCGGCTTCCGTGTCGTCGGGTTGCAGCCGGTGCACGATGCGGGCCAGGCGTATCGCCTCGTTCGACAGGTCGTCACGAACCAGGCCGGATCCGCCGCTGCTGGTATAGCCTTCATTGAAGATGAGGTAAAGCACGTGCAACACCGATAGCAGGCGGTGCGCACGTTCGCCGGAATCAGGCATCTGGAACGGAATCCCTGAGCTTTTTATGGTCTGCTTGGCCCGGCTGATCCGCTGGGCCATGGTCGCCTCGGGCACCAGAAAGGCGCGGGCGATCTCCAGCGTGGTGAGGCCGCCCACGGCTCGCAAGGTCAGCGCGATTGCCGACGCGGGCGTCAATGACGGATGGCAGCACATAAAAAGAAGCAGCAGCGTATCGTCCTGCTCCGGGGCCGCTCCGGCAGCAGGCGAGCCCGCTGCCGTGGCCGCCTCCAGCGCGACCTCGCTCTCGCGATTGCGGCGCGCCGACTCGCTGCGAATCCGGTCCAGCATGCGCCGCGACGCAACCTGGATCAGCCAGCCAAGCGGATTGCCGGGCGCGCCCTCGAGCGGCCATTGCAGCGCCGCCGCCAGCAGCGCCTCCTGTACCGCGTCTTCGGCGGCAGCGAAATCGCGGAAACGACGCATGACCGCGCCGAGCACGTGCGGAGCAAGCTCGCGCAGCAGATGGTCGAAAGCGGTCTCCTCCCCGTGCCGGGCCGTCATTTCGCAACCTCCGCGCCGGCTGTGGCCGCCGTCAGAGCATCTCCGGAGGCGGACCGCTCATCACCGGCCGCACCTCGATCGGCATGTTCAAAGGTGCTCCACCCGGCCCGGGGGCAGCCGAAGCTTTGGCGGCAACCGCATAGGCCCGTTCCGGAGTTTCGACATCGACGATCCAGAAGCCGGCGAGGAATTCCTTGCCTTCCGGGAACACGCCGTCGGTAATCGGCGCGGCGTCCTTACCGGCCCGCACCAGCCTGGCCTGGTCCGGGAACGACAATCCTTCGGCTGATACCAGCTCGCCGGAGTCGCTTAGCTCCTTGTGCAAGCTCTTCATGTAGGCGACGTGCGCCTGCAGATCCTTCTGGGGCCACTCGGGGACGCCGTGTCCGGCTTTCATCGTGTTCATCATCAAGATGTATTTCATGCGTTTGGCTACCTTTTCATTTTTACGCCCGTTTTGGCGCTTCATGAGGTAGTCGGAGCCGGCGCGTGGTTCTCGACATCGCGTCCCAAGAGGATTTTGGCGGGACCGAGGTCTCAGCGAGCGAGTGTCGTCAAAGCCCGACCTGGCGGATTGCCAACCCGCCGCAGGCTGCCAGCCTGCACCACAAAAACCATTTCTTCTGTTGGTGGTGGACCTAGTGGCGATCCGTCATGCTCAGGGGAGTATGAAGCCTGAAGGGCTGCGAGCGCTGCTCCAGAAGTGCAGCGCCCGCGGAAGAGGTCTTACCAGCGATCCCACGCGTCGCGGAGGGCATCACGGGCCGCTTGCCGGGCCTCGCGAGCCGCTTGGCGTGCTTCCTGAGCCGCTTCGCGAGCGGCTTCCCGCGCAGCCTGCGCCGCTTCCCGCCGCGCTTCCCGCACCTCCTGGGAGACTTCCATCTTCGCCCGGTACACTTCCCGCCGCGCTTGGAAAGCCTCACGGCGCGCCTCGGCCCGCTCCCGCGCGGCCGCCAGCCGCGCATGGCGGCAATCCATGCTGAAGGTAAGGACCGGAATCAGTAGAATCAGCGGCAGTAAGAGCAGTTTCACGCAGTTTTCCTTTCAATGCTTATACTCGCCAACGAGGAATTGGTTACGAAAGTTCCTCCCTTTTTCGTTATCCTCGTGGATATGGCTCGCACCGAATCGACTATGCTCGGGTTAGGCACGCCCGCACCCGATTTTCAGCTTCCCGACGTGATTTCCGGGAAGACCTTCCAGCTCTCCTCGTTCACCGGCAAAAAAGCCCTGCTGGTGATGTTCATTTCGCGGCATTGTCCCTACGTGCAACATGTCAAGGACGAACTGGCGCGCCTGGGCTGCGACTACGCCTCGCAATCGCTCGGGATGGTGGCCATTTCGTCGAATTTCGTGCCGGATTTCCCCGATGACGCCCCCGAGAAGCTGGCCGCCATGGCGGCCGAACTCGGCATCAGCTACCCGATTTGCTACGACGAATCGCAAGCCATCGCCAAAGCCTACGAAGCAGCCTGTACGCCCGATTTCTTCCTGTTCGACCAGGACCGCCGGCTGGTCTATCGCGGGCAGTTGGACGGCAGCCGCCCGTCGAATGGCATTCCGGTGACGGGGA
>Ga0335078_10003717_pt1 | contig 22699 bp, 14 predicted proteins | sample Lox_Sample_32_FD_206711 | JGI IMG/M metagenome (GOLD analysis project Ga0335078, IMG submission 206711) | Soil microbial communities from Loxahatchee National Wildlife Refuge, Florida, United States - Lox_Sample_3.2 | ecosystem: Environmental > Terrestrial > Soil > Wetlands | place: USA... | reverse complement strand
GGCTTGAGGAGCCGCCGGCGGCGATCTGCAAAGACAGCGGATTACCCGCGGGAAGAGCGCCGGGGAGTTTGAGCTGCACCTGAGTTAAGCCGATCGCACCGTAAGTCAAGCCTGCGTAGGTCACGGTAACAGCGGTGCCCGCAAGAGACGCCGTGGGCAGCGTGGTCGCGGTTGCGTCCAAGGGACTCCCGAAGCCGGTGTCCGGAACCACCGCGACGTCTCCAAAGCCCGTCATCCAGACCACGATCTGCTCTCCGGCGGCAGCGGGATGTGCCGCAGTCACGAAACTATAGTCGGCGTGGGTAATGACGCCCTCGCTATCGCCCGTCGCGGGCGAATACTGAAACACTCCCGGGGCATAGGGAGACAGAGTCACAGAAACAGCGTCGCTGACGCCGAGCCCGTTGTAGACCTGGAGGCTGGACGTGCCTGCCAAGGGCGCGTCCCACGGCATCTGAAGATTGATCTGCGCCGGAGAGACGTACCAAAGCGGAGCGGGCACGCTGTCGACGGTGACCATCACGCCGTTGAGGCTGGTGGGCAGCGGGACAAATGCCGCCGCGGCTGCAGTCCCCTGGGGAGCGAGGTTGGCGCCGAAAATAGAGGTTACCGAACCGCGCGTCAATCCATCCGAGAAGCTCGCGCCGTTTGTCACCGCATTGGCGGTGAAGGCGGGCGCGACCGGTGCCGAATCCGGCAACGTGCCGTACCAGATGCCGCGCCCGGCCACAGCCAGGTAGAGCAGGTTTGAGGCTCGCATATCGCCCTCCATCTGCGCCACGTTCAACATGGCCTGAGTATCCGGGTTCGTGATGCGAATCCAGCTCTGACCTCCGTCCTCGGATTTGTAAATGGCGTCGCGCGTCGCGCCGGCGATGCGCCCCAGGATATAGATGAAGGGCGTTTGGGGGCTGTTGCCCTGGCCGAACGCAATTTTGTCGCAGATGGCGACGCCCTCCACAGTATGGAATGTCTTTCCACCGTCGGTGGAATGATAGAGCGGGTTGCCGTTGACGTCCGCGGTTCCACAGCAGCCGTTGCGTGCGAAAGCCATCCAAACGTCACCGTAAACCGCGGGGTTGGAAGCGATGGTAACGCCGGTGATGTAGGCTGGGAATCCGGCCGAGGTGCTGGTAGTCCAGGTTGCTCCGCCGTCGGTCGAGTAATAAAAGAAAGAGTTGTCCCAGTAGTAGAAAGTCTTGCCGTTGAGATCGTTCCTGTCCGCCGAAAGAATATTGCTGGTCACGTAAGGGCTGATGCCGATGGCCCAGGATTTCGGCAAGGCATCATAGTGCACGTCGTCGTTGTTCTGGGGATCGTAAGGCTCCGGTTGGGGAGGAGGGTTGGCCAGCATGCACAGGGCCCAGGTCTTGCCGCCGTCGGTCGTGTAGTGCGGCCAGGGCGCGTTGGGCGCATTTGCCGTGTCGAATCCGCCGTCGAACGTGCCCCAGGCCGGCGCCCAGACCATATTCTGCGGGTTTGTGGAAGACATGGCGATCTGTCCGCTAACCGGCGTGGACAACAGAAGCGCTCCGTTCGACCAAAGCTGCTCGGAGGGCACCGCGGCAAAGGCTGTCCACGTGACACCGTTGTCACTCGATGAGCCGTACAGCGACCAGGCCTGCCATTCGCCGTTGCCAACGAAAGCCAGGTTGTCGGGATTGTAGTAACTGTAATCCAGGCTCGCTCCCATGGAAACGTTGGGCCAGGGCACGGGATAGGTAGTGCCGCCATACATGCCGGTCTGCCAGCTGAAGCTCGCATTGGGATCGAACGGCACGCCGGAGGGGTTGATCTTGGAGCCGGGTACCTGGTCACGGTCGGCGTGCCGGAAACCAACCATGTCTTCCACCATGCTGATCAGGTCCGCGCCGCCGCTTGACTTCGGCTTCGGCGGAACCCGCACCATGACGCCGACCAACTCCTCCAGGTTTTGCATCTGCCAGGCCCATAAGGGTGGACTGGCTGTGACGTCGGCCGTGTGCGCGACTCCCCAGCCATTGGTCCACCAGACCTGTTTGGTATTCGACGGATCGATGAAGAGAGCGGCCATGCCGCCGGAGGCTCCGGCAGTGGAAATGTAATAGGGCGGGGCGGTGGGATTTGAGCCGGAGTCAAGACTGTCGGCCGCGTTCATGACCATAACTTGCCGGCTCCAGGAAGCGCCGGCATTCGTGGATCGCCAGACCGAACTATCGCGGCCGACCATTACCGTGGCCGGGTTGCCCGGATCCGCGGTGATGCCGGTGTACGGGGCCGAGTTATCGCCAGGAGTGATATCCGTCCATTGACCGTTGGAGTAACGCGCCACGTTTCCGGAGCCGGGGCTGGTAACGCCGCAGCTCACATACAAAGTGCCGTCACTGGCAACCGCGCCGCGAACGGGGTACTGGGGACCGCCCAGGGTTGTCCACGTCTGACCGCCGTCTGCCGAGCGCCAGACGGCACTGCCATGCACACCGGTATAGATGGTCCGGGACACGCCGTTGGTGGTTGCTCGGGAATCGAAGAGTACGAAGGTGTAACCGGCTGGGTCTGTGGCCGGATTGGTGGTCCACGGTGGCAAGCCGCCGGAAACTTGCGTCCAGGTATAATGCGCGTCGGGTTGGCGCGAACCCATCCACAATCCGTTGCGGCGGGATGCGAAGTAGAGCGTATTCGGATTGTTGGGATCAATCGCCAGACGCTCGCCGGATTCCACGCGGTAGTCGTCATTGGCGCCGATGTAGAGGCCGTATTGCACCAGGCCGGTGCCGCGCCATGTTACCCCGCGGTCCTCCGAAACCATCACCTCGGCGGTGTACTGATACTCGTTATTGACGATTGCATTGGTTCGCGGGATGACCACATAAACGCGCGATGGAGTGCCGGGATCGATCGCCACTGTCTCGGTCCCGATGCCACCCTGCGTAGCCAGGCCATCGAGGAGGGGAATCCAGGTGGATGAAGGCCGATCGAATCGATAAGCGCCGCCAACGTCGGTGCGGATGTAGACATCGAAGGGTGCGACCGGCTGTACCACCAGACCGGTGACGTAGCCCATGCCTTGAATGTTGACGTTCTTCCATTGGAATAATTGCACCGATTCGGAGTGGGAGGCGGGCAACAGGCAGGCGAGCAGAGCAAGCACCTGGACTCGCGAAGAATTCCCCGAAAGCCACCGGCGGGTCGTACACATGGCGGGCCTATTGCACTGCCAGGGTGACTCCGGCCTTCGAGTTGGCGCCGCCGATGCTGACCACCAGCGGCACGCTCGACCCCGGCGTGACACCCTGCGGCACCTGCACGGTGACCTGCGTTAAGCCCGAGATCAAATACGGAGCGGCCCCCGCGTAGACGATGTTGGGGCAGGGAACGCCTCCCATAGTGACGGTCACCGGGACATTGGCGGGCACCTGGGGATATGACGAAAGAACGGTATATGTTGGCCCGGCGACCACCAAGCCATCCACACTGGCGGGCGTAGTTACGCCCGCGCCGGTCAGGTAGATATCCACGTATGCGCCGCGCGGGACCGGATTCGCGGCGGTGTTCAAGCTGTAGTCACTGTTGTTCAGAATTGCTCCCGGGCCGAAGCCCTGAGAATTGACCGTAAACAGGCCGGGCACCGCAGCGACTACGGGCACCGAGACCGGGGCGGTGACCGCGCCCAGGTATTCCACCTGCAAAGTCGTAGTGGATTGGCCGGCCACCTCATAGGGCACCACCGCGCTCACTTGCCCGGCTTTGGCATAGACCATCGGCGCCGGCACGCCATCAAACAGGACATGCACGCCCGCCAGCGCATTCGCCACCAGGAGCGGATTGGTGAGCTCCAGGCCCGCCAGATTCGCCGGACCGAGCGCAGATCCAAACAGCGTCACAATCTCCCCCGGAGCCACAGACCCGGAAGCGTAGCTTGCGGCGTTGGTCACCGCGGCCGCGGTCAGCGTGGGCTGGGCGTTCGAGAGGCGCAGGAGGGCCATTCCATATCCCGGCAGTGTGACCTGCATCTGCGCGGCGGGAGTCAGCGACTGGGGTACGGGCCCGCCCGGCAGCGGCGTAGCAGCATCCAGCGCGACCAGCGTGGCCGAGCTGAAATTGCCCAACGCTGAAAGATCCAGCGCAAACGTGCGCGATCCGCCGAGGCCGTTATTGTCGTAGTTGACCGTACTACCACCGTTGGTCGCGGCGTTGACTGGCGCCAGCGCGTAATTGGACATCAGAATCACAACCGATCCGTCCACGTTGCGCACGGCCATCGTCTGGGTATCCATCGGGAGTCCACCACTGCCTTCCCAGCCATTCGCGGAGCTGGTTGCACAGCAGCCCGTGGCGGTCGTTTGGAGGATATCCTGCCCGGGCGGCGAGGGAAGCCAGTGAGAGAGATAATAATCCACCCAGTAGCTGAGTTGCTGACCGTAGGGCGGACCCCCGGATGGGCTGCCGATTTCGCCGTATTGCTCGTCCGAACCAAAACCCCAGTGGTAGAGGGCCTGTGCTCCCGCTTCACCCAGTTGCTCGAATACCAGGGAACGCCAAGCGGCGAAGAAAGGACTGCTGCCGCGCTTATCCAGCACGAACGGCGAAGGCGCGTTGCAGGCGCTGATCCCATTGCCCTTGTCGTAGTCGGCGTTCACATTGTTCTCGGTGATCCAAACCGGCACCGAGAGAAGCGCGGGGTTGGAAGCCATGTAGGTGTACATGAGTTCGACCTCGGTGGCAAATTCGGGGATGGTGGCGAAGAGAGACTGGTCAAAAGTCTTCTGGTTGCAGGTGGAATAAAAATGTTTGGCCACTACGTCCACCGGAGCGGTAACGCCGGACACGAAGGTTGGCAAGTAAGCTTCAGGGGCGCCCGCAAGTTCGACAGCCACAAACTTGATGGACGGGTCCACCTGGGCCATTTGGGGCACCACCGTGTTGTAAAGCGTCACGTATTCCGGCGCCGTCACGTTGTTGATGTCCGGCTCATTGAAAATGCCCCACCAGGTAACCGGGTATGGAGTGGGGCTTTGGTAGTGCTGCCCGGCATCGGTGAATCCGCCGGTGTTGTAGTAGCGGACCAGATTGGCGCTCATTTGTGCGAAGCTCGCGATGCTGCCAGGAAGGATCTGATTGAGGGAATTGCTCAGGAAACTCGGCGCCGTGCCGATCTGAAATTCGGGGCTGTGGTCGCCGGTGCTCTGAATGGGCGTGAGCATGGTGTTGAGTTCGCTGAAATCCCAGGTGTCGGGCGCGGTGAGCGGGATGCCGTCCGAAACCACCTGCACCCGCGTATGCCATGGGTTGAGAGCCGTCATCTCCGCCGGAGCGGACGGCGCACCGCTGAAGAATTGGTCGTCCCAAGCGGCCAGTTGGAACGAGGTGGACATGGCCAGTTGAAGGCGGCCCTTGACGCCCACCGAGGTATTGGTTTGATTGCCGACCGTGACACTGACGGTGGTGGACTGCGCCGCGGCGCTGGCGGCAGCCAGCAGAACAACCGCAGACGACCGGATGATGGATAAAGGAAACTTCATGTTTCCTGCCTCCACCGGTAAATGTATCAGGCCGCGCGCGCGACAGCGAGCGCTATTGGAGTCACGGCGCGTTGAGCGCCCATTCCCGTGAATCGTGTTAATGCGCTTTGCCGCCGGATTGATTCGCGTCCTGTTGGGCCTTGAGCTCCTGAACCACCGCCCGCTCACGGTCGCCATCGGCCTTGCGCTTCAAGCGGTAATAGACCTGGGCGAGCGAGACGTGCGCTTCGAGGAACTTCGGCGACTGCTTCACCACCTTCTCTAAAGTGGCGCAGGCGCGGTCCATGTCGCCGGCCGCGAGATCGATCGCGCCCACCTGGTACAGAGCGCCCGGATCTCCCGGGCGGACGCGAAGGGCGCGCGCCAGCAAGTTGCGCGCGCGATCGTAATCTCCGTCCTCTTTCAGCAGCACCGCCAGCCGCAGGTTCGATTCAAAATCGTTCGGATTTTGCGCCAACTCTTTCTCGAACGCCGCGCGCGCAGCGGTCATATCGCCGCTCGCCATCTGCGCCTGCCCGAGGTAGGAGTAAAGGTCGGGCAGGTCAGGGTTCAGTTCCACGGCTTTGGTGAGATCGGCAATGGCGGCAGGGTATTCGAGGGCTTCGAGCTTGGCCATCCCCAGCAGCAGGCGAGCCTCCGCCGAGTCGCCATTGCGCAGTATCCGATCGATGATCAGCTGCCCGCGCTCGATCTGTTTGTCGCGCAACAGTGCCATGCCCAGCATGTAAGCGATCGCCAGGTCGCTCTGGTTCGGCGTGTCGAGCGGCGCCAGCAGGGCGATCACCTGGCCGTTCTCTCCCTCGCTGAGCCAGCAATCGGCGAGCAGCAACACGACTTGCGAATTGGCGGGCTGGATCTCGTGCAGGGCCGCCAATTCCCGGGACGCATCCGAAATCCGGCCTTCCTTGTAGAGGGCCAGCGCGAGATTCAGCCAGATGCGCGGATCCTTCGGCCCCTGCTTCAACGCCGCCTGGTACTCGATGATAGCCTCGGTGTAGCGCCCAGTGCTGGCCAGCGCGGCCCCCAGGTTGGAGCGCACGTCGGGAGAATCGGGCCGCAGTTTCAGGTATGCGCGGTATTGCCGGATGGCGCCCTCGGCGTCACCGGATTGATGCAAGGCAATGGCCTGCCGAAGAATCTGCTCGGGCGAATTCTGGGCGGAAACCGGCCACTGCAGGAAGAGCAGGGCCAGCACGAAGTAGCATCGCAGCGCCATCCAAGCTTATGGTAAATGCATCGGGAAAACCGAGGCAAGCCGGCAGGGGTTGGTTACTGGGCCGGCTCTTCGATGGTGAGAATCCGGTCGGCCGCGACGTTGTGCAACACCTGGTGGATGCGGCTGGGCCACTTGATATCGATCTCGCGAATGGTTTTCGAGGCGCCCAGTCCGAAGTGCACGCGCGAGTCGCTGGCGCAGGCATAGCCGACGGCCGTTGTGGCCTCGTTGTACTGTTTCGTGCCGTCTTCGGCGGTGATACGAATTTGGGCCCCCAGCCCCATGCGGTTGCTCTTCGTGCCGACCAGCTTCAGCAAAATCCAGTGGTTGGAGTTCTTCGAAATGTTGTGAAAGTACTTCACTTTTCCGTTCAGCACAGCGACCACCGCATCGATCCGTCCATCGTTATCCATGTCCCCGAAGGCCACTCCGCGATGTGCCGCCGCCTTCGCGAAGTCCGGACCTGCCTCCGCGCTCACATTTTGAAACTTGCCGTTCCCCAGATTGCGGAAAACCGCGTTGGGCTCCTCGTACCGGCGGTTTGAGAACTGTGCCACGTTGTCCAGCACGTTGCCGCGCGCTACGAACAGGTCCTTCCAGCCGTCGTTGTCGAAATCGAAGATTCCATTTCCCCATCCGGACATGTCGCGCGTCCCTTGCAGATGCGCCTGCAGCGTTCTCTCCCAGAACTGGCCGTCCCCGCGGTTGAGAAACAGCGGAAAGGACTCGTTCTCCACGGCCGTGTGCCAGATGTCCGGACGGCCATCGTTGTCCACGTCCCTGAAGTCGGCGCCCATGCCGGAAATTGCGCTGCCGCTCTGTGTGTATGCCACGCCGGATTCCAGCCCGACCTCCTCAAATCTCTTGCCACCCAGGTTGTGGAACAAAAAGTTGGGACGGTTGTCATTGGCAACGAAGATATCCATGAATCCGTCTCCGTCGTAGTCGGCGACTGCCACGCCCATGCCCTTGCCGAAATACTTGGCGACGCCCGTCTCCCCGGACACGTCGGTGAAGGTGCCATCGCCGTTGTTGCGGTAGAGCGTGTTCGGCAGATTCGCGTAGTTGTTCGGATGGCAATACGCACGCAGCTCCGGTTTTGGGCCGCAGAAGGGGTCCTTGTTCACCTCCCACTTGCAGTAGTTAGAGACAAATAGGTCGAGAAGCCCATCGTTGTTATAGTCCACCCAGGCAGCCGAGACCGACCACATTTTCTTGCCATCGAGCATGCCTCCGCCCACACCCGCCTTATCCGTGACGTCGGTGAAGGTGCCGTCCCGATTGTTGTGGAAAAGCTGGTTTTTCCCGGTGTTGACCACATAGATATCGGGCCAGCCATCGTTATCGTAATCGCCGATCGCCACGCCCATGCCGTAGCCCTCGCCGGCCACGCCGGCTTTCTCGGTCACGTCGGTGAAGGTGCCATCGCGATTGTTGTGGTACAGGCGATTCCAGTACTTGGGGCTTTCCTTACGAAGTGACGGGATGGCCGCGCCATTCACCAGGTAGACGTCAAGATAGCCGTCGTTGTCGTAGTCGAACAGCGCTACGCCGGCCACCATGGTTTCGGGTTGATTCTTGTTCGGGGTGGGACAACTGTCGGAGACGAAAGTCAATCCGGATGGTTGCGCGATCTCTTCGAAAACAATGGGGCCCGCGGCGGACCCGGCCAGAAGCGCGCCGACTCCGACTACAATAGGGACGAAGACCTTCACGTTTCGGAAATCCAGTCTAACATGCGGCGCACGATCGCCTCTCTCGCTTTCCTTTCCGGCGCCTGTCTGTCGATGGCCCTGTTCTCCGCTCCATCCGGGCAGCCACCCAAGCGCCCCGGTTTCGTCGACGTTGCTCCGCGCTCGAAGATCTCTTACCGCAGCAACAACAGCCCGGGGGGCCACAAATATTTTCCCCAGCCGATGTGCGGCGGGGTCGCGCTATTCGATTTCGATAACGACGGCCGCCTGGATATCTTCTTCACCAACGGCGCTCAACTGCCGGAAATGAAGAAGACGAACCCCTCCTACTTCAACTGCCTGTTGAAGCAGCGTCCCGACGGCACCTTCGAAGACGTAACCGCCCGGGCGGGCTTGCAGGGTGAGCAACTGGACTTCAACTTCGGCGTCGCCGTGGGCGACTACGACAACGACGGTTATGAGGATCTGTTCATCTGCAGCGCCGGCAGAAACGCTCTCTATCACAACAACGGGAACGGTACCTTCACAGATGTCACCGAGGCTTCGGGTATCGGCCACAAGCCGGCCGATACGCTCAGCGTGGTAGCCGCCTGGTTCGACTATGACAACGACGGCCTGCTGGACCTGATCGTGGACAATTACACTTATTGGACCCCGCAAACCGACCTACGCTGCGCCATGGGCGACACGGAATATTACTGCGATCCGCGGCGCTACAAGAGCGTCGCGCCGCGTCTTTACCACAACCTGGGCCACGGGAAGTTCGAGGATGTCACCGAAAAATCCGGGCTGGCCAGATCGCCCGGCAAAGGGATGGGCATCTCGATCGCGGATTTCAACAACGATGGATGGCAGGACGTGTTCATTGCCAACGACACGGAACCCAATTCCCTGTTCATCAACCAGGGCAACGGCACGTTCGAGGAAAGAGGGCTCGAGCTGGGAGTGGCTTATAACGACAACGCGCACTCGGGATCTTCCATGGGGTCGGACGCAAAAGATTACGACAACGACGGAAAAGTTGACATCTTCTACAACAACCTGATGGGCCAGGTCTGGCAGCTTCTCCGCAATCGCGGCAACCTCTTTACATTTCCATACGCCTCCAGGATCCAGACGCTGAGCGTCCCCTTCTCCGGCTGGAGCAACGGGTTCATCGACTATGACAACGACGGGTGGAAAGACATTTATTCCGCCAACGGCGACGTGGACAACGTCAACGAGAAGTCGCCGCAGCATGACACGATGTTCGAGAACGTGGATGGAAAGTCGTTTGTGGACGTCTCCGATCAGATGGGCAAGGACTTTCTGCACAAGGGCTACCAGCGCGGCTCGGCTTTTGGCGACCTGAACAACGATGGCTCGCTCGACATCGTGGTCACTTCGTTGAACGAATCGCCGCGCATCCTGATGAACACTGCCGACAGCGGCAACCACTGGCTGATCTTGAATCTGGTGGGGCACAAGAGCGCGCGCGACGCGATCGGCGCCAAGGTGAAGCTGACCACAGCCTCCGGCCGCGTTCTATACAACCACGTCTCCATCAGCGTGGGATTCATGTCCTCCAGCGATAAGCGGGTTCACTTCGGCCTGGGCCCGGAGACCCGGATCAGTTCCCTGGAAATTCGCTGGCCAAGCGGGACGGTGCAGATTTTGAAGGATGTATCCGCCGACCGGATTCTGAAGATCGACGAGCCTTCAGGCAAGTAGAGTCCGGCGGGCGGCGGCGCTAGCGGGTCATGATACTCTGGGAAAAAAGCGAGGGGTGCTGGTGCAGAAATCCCTAGTGGCTTTCTGGTTCGCGCAGATTCTCGTTCCCGCACCCGGCAGGCTCATTGCCCAGGGCACGATGATGACGCCCGCTCCCTCTGGCTCGGCCTTCTGGGCGGTGCGCGGCCGCTACATCGGATCGAGGCAGTGCGCGGTCTGCCATCCGGCGGAGTCTAAAAATTTCCATCAGAATAGCATGTCGCGCGCTTTGGAACCGGTTAGCGCTTGCGACATTCTGAAGGGCCGCATCCATTACACATGGACCGACGGAAGGTACTCGTACTCGATCACCCGCGCGGGCGATCAGGTGCTCTACCGCGTGACCGACGGGAAGGAGACGTTCGAGACGCCGCTCGAGTTCGCTTTTGGCCAGGGCAAAGCGGGACAGACTTACGTCTACGGCCTCGAGGGGCATTTTTACGAAAGCAGGGTGAGCTATTACGCGAAATTGCAGGCGCTCGACCTCACGGTCGGCGCGGTCAATTCGACTCCGTCGGACCTGCGCAGCGCGGCCGGCCGCATCATGAGCAACCAGGACGCCCGCGACTGTTTCGGTTGCCACACGACGGGTGCGCGCGTCGGCAATACGCTGCAACTGACGAGCTACGAGCCCGGTGTGCAATGCGAGAGCTGCCACGGCCCGGGCGGCGCGCACGTGGATAGTCTGCGGAACGGCAAGCCTGCGCCCGGCTCCATCCGGTCGTTGAAAGGCATGGACCCGCAGGAAACCAGCGAGATGTGCGGTGTGTGCCATCGCACCTGGGAGACGGTGGTGATGATGGGCTTGAAGGGCATTAACACGGCCCGCTTTCCTGCGTACCGCCTGGCCAGCAGCGCCTGCTTTTCGCTGCAGGATCGCCGTATTGCCTGCACGGCCTGCCACAACCCCCACGGCGGCTTGGAGAGTGACGATCTGCGCTACGACTCGAAGTGCACCGCCTGCCATAATGCGGCGAATGCAGCCCTCAAACGGCGGGTCTGCAAAGTGGCGAAAAAGAACTGCACCTCGTGCCACATGATGCGCGTGGAGCCGCCCGAATCGCATCACGCCTTCGTGGACCATTGGATTCGCCTGGTTCGATCCAAAGACGACTACCCCGAGTAAACCCGAACGCCAAAAGGGGGGCCGGCGGACAATGCGGGGAGGGCCGGTCGCTGACGGCCGTTCCGGGTATTACCATAAACGCTGCATGAGGAAATTATTGACCTGCGCATTCTGCGCCCTGCTCGGCTGCGGCGGTGCTGCGGCCATCGACCTGGAGGGGCTGCGGTCCATCGGCCCGGTATCGGACTGGGTGAAAACCGCTTCGTCGGTCACGCTTACTTCGAGCGATGGGTCCCAGGTTCGCATCACCGTGCTGGCGCCCGACCTCATCCGGGTGCGCGCGGCTTTTCTTGGCAAACTGCCCGAGCGCGATCATTCCTGGGCGATCGAGAAGACTTCCTGGGAGGTGCCGCGATGGGATCTTACCGAAGATCCCGGCGCACTCCGCATCTCGACTGCTGCCCTGGAAGTAGTGGTCAGCCGCGCGCCGCTTCAAATTGAGTTTCGGGACGCGGCGACCCACCAGACCATCAACGCCGATCAGTCACCGATGCGATTCGATCCCCATTCGGGTGCGGTCGCCGCCACGAAAAAGCTCGGTTTCGATGAGCACTTCTATGGCCTCGGCGAAAAGGCGGCGCGCCTCGACAAACGGCGCGGTGAGTTCGCAATGTGGAATTCCGACACCTTCGGCTACCAGGAAGGAACCGACCCGGTGTATCAAAGCATTCCGTTCTACATTGGTTGGCAGCACGGCGCGGCTTACGGCATTTTTTTTGACAACAGTTACCGGACCCACTTCGACTTCGGCGCCTCCTCGCAGGAGTATGTGGCTTTCTCCGCGGAAGGCGGAGAGATGAATTACTACTTTTTCCAGGGGCCGTCCATCAAGAAGATTCTGACGCGCTACGCCGATCTAACCGGACATATGCCGCTGCCGCCCCTGTGGGCGCTGGGAAATCAGCAAAGCCGCTACAGTTACTATCCGGATTCCCTGGCGGAAGAAGTGGTTCGGAAATACCGCGCAGACGATCTGCCGCTCGATGTTCTGCATCTCGATATCCACTTCATGAACGGATTCCGGCCTTTTACCTGGGATCCTCAACGTTTCCCAAACCCAAAGGCCTTCACGGACCGGTTGCGCGCGCAGGGCGTCAAGGTGGTGACCATTGTCGATCCCGGCATCAAGCTTCAGCCTCCCGTCGAGGGCGCGCGCGACGCAGCCAGCCATCCCGAACTGGGGCCGCAGGACCAAAGCTACTACGTTTATAACCAGGGCAAGGCACAGGATTTCTTTCTCAAGCGCAAGGATGGCCGCACTTACATTGGCCGCGTATGGCCGGGTGACGCGGTATTCGTGGACTATACAATCGACCGCGCGGCAGCATGGTGGGGAGATCTGCACCGCGCGTACACGGATAACGGAGTGGCGGGGATCTGGAACGACATGAATGAGCCGTCGGATTTCAACGACCAAACCGGCAGGTCGCAAATGGACGTGGTGACTTACGATGGTGGAACCTATTCTTCTTATGCCGGCAATCGCAACGTGTTCGCGCTGAACGAGGCCCGCGCCACCTATCGGGGCCTCCAGCGGCTGCTCCCTAACCAACGGCCTTACGTGATCACCCGCGCGGCTTATGCCGGCATTCAGCGGTACGCCACCATGTGGGCCGGCGATAATCGCAGCACGTGGGATGCATTGGCCCTCAGCCTGCCCATGTTCATGACGCTCGGTCTTTCGGGGGAGCCCTTCGTCGGTTCAGATATTGGCGGCTTCGTCGGTCGCACGGACGCCGACCTTCTGGTGCGATGGTATGAGGTAGGCTTCCTCACTCCCTTCTGCCGCAATCATGCCGCCATGGACTCCCCGGACCACGAGCCCTGGCGCTATGGAAAGTATTACGAAGACATCATCCGCAAGTACTTGAAGCTCCGCTACCGCTTACTGCCATTCCTCTACACCGTCCTGGAAGAATCGCACCGCACCGGCGTGCCGGTGTTTCGGCCGCTGCTGCTCAACTACCAGGATGACGAAAACACCCTCGGCATCGACGACGAGTTCATGATCGGTGACGACCTTCTGGCGGCGCCCATCCTCAGGCCCAATCTCACCGCCAGACTCGTCTATCTTCCCAGCGGCGTTTGGTTCGACTATTGGACCGGTGCCCGTCAGGAAGGAAGCAGGATGGTCCGCGTGGATGCGCCGCTCGAAACCGTTCCCCTCTTTGTGCGAGGAGGAGCCATTCTCCCACTGGGGCCGGAGCAAAACTATGTCGGCGAGAAAGCCGCGGGCCCGTTGCAGTTCGAGATCTACCCCGATACGCGCGGCGAAGCCTCCACATTGCTCTACGAGGACGACGGACTAACTGAGTCATACCAGCAGGGCAGCTTCCGCCAGACCAGCTTACACTACCGCCATACGCCCGCAGGGGCGCAGATCGACGTCCGGGTCCCGAAGGGAGAGTATCATCCGGCCCCTCGAGACCTGGTGTTCACGGTACGGCCCACGGCCGCGGCCAGCCAGGTGCTGATCGATGGAAAACTCCAGGGCAGCGCAGCAACAATTCGCATCAGGGACGACGGCCAAAACCACCACATCGAGCTGCGTTAGCGAAAACAGGAACGCCCGGAGCTCACTTTCGTTGTGGCTGCGGCTGTTCGGTAATCTTATCGTTGGGCAGCGGCGCCAGGTCCCCGCTGTCGAATTTGATCACCGCGTCGGTCGAGAACCGTTGGTAGAGCCGGAATTCCTTCACGTTCTTCATTCGCACCTTGCCGCTGAACATCTGGACGTTCATCTCCAAAGTGGCAGCCAGCGGCAGGAAAAACTCGCTGTCGCCAATCTTGATAAAGTCATAGTCCAGCGTTTCCCTTGCCTCGCGCACGGGAAAGGAAGGAGGGATACTCAGGGCCTCCTGGGTGATCCGGACAATCGTGCTCAACTGCTCGTCCACCAAGACCGATCCACGGTAGGCCACATTCGTTTTCTGCTCATCCTCCTTCCGCTCGCCCTGGTACTGGATGGTATATAGCCGCAGCGGGACGCGGTAGGAAAGCACGTGGGTGCGGCGTCCGCGCAGCGTGGTCCATTTCTGCCAGGCGAAGCGGGTATGGGTGGATGGATCAAAGATGTCGCGCATGGTGGTGCCGAAATCGCCCATCGAAAAAACCCCGGCTACCGACGCGTATGACGTGCCTTTGACTTCGTGGCCGTTTTGCAAAACCAGCTTGTAATCTTCCTTCTGATTGAAATAGCTTAGTTGCGCCACAAGTACATCCACCGGCCGCCAAGATCCGTTACCGGCGACATAGCGGCGGGTCTGCTCCAGGCAGATGAAGTCGGGGAGCCCGTGTGTGTAGTTGAGGGCGTATTGGCGCACTTCGTCCAGCAACTTCGCCTGCTCGTCGGCCGAGGGCGGTCTCGCATCACCGGTCTGAGCGGAGGCTGTAGGGGCAATGAACAGCAGGGGGCAGAAAACTGTAGCGAATCTGAGAAACCGAGCGTTTCGCATCTCAACTTTCCTGGCTTTCTACGACCGTGTCGGGATCGCCCCATACTCCGCCGTGCGCAACACGCGGGAAGCGTTCTGCGCCTGCACGGGAAGGGCAGCGCTGCCGTAGAGCGCGGCTGCGAATGAAAATGTCAGCAGCCCATTCATTTTGAAACAAACCCTACGTTATGGTATCTGCCGGCGTAAGGCAAGGGCGCGTACCGGTTAGCCGGGGCAGAACGGGCGCGGTACATCGGTGGCCTAAGAACTGGCCGGCGTGGTGTTACCCGGACGTCAGGCCGGACCGTGTTACAGTAATCGTGGCGTCTGCCCCATATGAGCGCTGCATTGACCCCCCTGCGGTGGCCGGGCGAGTGGAAGAACGATTCTGCCCTGGCGCTGCTGGATGGCACTCCCATTGACTGTCTCGTGGCAGACCCGGGCGCCCTGCCTGACTCCGTTGCTGCGCTGGCGAGACGGAAGGGGCTGACGGTGGTGGACCCGGCTGCGCCTCCGGCCGGCGTCTTCATCACCCAGGGCGAGTGGCCCGGCGTGCAGGCTCATCAGGGCGACGCCACCGTCGCGGGTCCGACGGGAAACCCTTGGGTGGATTCCAACGGCTGGAGGGTCCGGCTCGAGTCGGCTCGCCACCGAGGCTCCCGCGTGTGGATTGACGCCCAGCCCAAGGGGCAGGCTTCTCCGGATTCCTACGCACTCGCGTTCGCCGACTCGGCCGCGTATGGCGGCCGCTGGATCATCTCGCTGCACAGCCGGTTCGCGGCGGAGCTCTTGCAGGGCAAAGCGGACGCCTTGGCTTCCTGGAGGAAGATCACCGCCGCCGCCAGGTTCTTTGACGACCGGGGCGCGTGGTCCGCCTATACGCCGCGGGCTGTGGTGGGCATCGTTTCCGACTTCGCCGGCGACAATGAGTACATCGGCACGGAACTGCTCAACCTGGTTGCGAGAACCAACCAGCAGTATCGTGTCCTGTTGAAGAATGAACTTTCCCCGTCCTCGTTCGCCAATCTCAGGGCCGTGATCTATGCCGACGGCACCGCTCCGGATCCGGCCGTCAAGAGCAGCATTATGGCTTTCGTCGAGGCCGGAGGGTTGCTCATTACGCACCCGAAGTGGGGCACGCCGCCCGGCGATCGCGCCAACAATCAGGACAACGACCGGTACGTGTGGCGCACCTCAGGCAAAGGCCGGATTGCGCTAGCGAAATCCGCGTTCGACGATCCCTGGGCGCTCGCTCAGGAATCCGTTCTGCTCATCAGCCACCGTTACGACCTGCTGAGATTCTGGAATGGCGGCTCGGTGGGCTCCTATTTCACCATGGCGCCCGATCGTAAGCAGGCGCTGGTGCAGGTGCTGTTCTATGCCGACCGCGGTCCCGACAGCGCCGGTGTGCGCGTTGCCGGAAACTACCGCTCCGGGAAGTTGTGGACGCTCGATGGGACCAATTCCAGGATCACGATGGTCGCGAAGAAAGATGCAGTGGAAATGGATTTGCCGGGGACGGCACAATACGCCGCCGCGGAGTTGGAGGTTTAACCGCATGCATTCAAATTACACCCGCCGGGACTGGCTCAAGGCTGCGTCCATTCTGGGCGGCGGCTGCCTCGCGGGAACGCGGTTCGCTCGTGCGGTCGCGGTTTCCGCGCCCACAGCTCCTGTTTCGGTGGCCAGGTGCAAGACTTACCAGCCCAAAGAACTGCTGCCCGTAATGGCGCGCATGTTCGACCAGCTCGGCGGAATTGGCAGACTGGTGAAAGGCAAAACCGTCGCCGTCAAAATCAACTTGACCGGCATGCCTGACTTTCGACTCGGAGGCCTCCCTTTGGCCGAGACCCACTTCACGCACCCCGCCGTGGTCGCGGCCGCGGTGAGCCTGATGGCCAAGGCCGGAGCCGTGCGGATCCGCGTCCTCGAGAGCGCCTGGTCGACGACGGATCCGCTGGAGGAATTTCTCCTTCAGGCGAATCTGGAGCCCCTGGACATTCTGAATTCCGCTCCCCAAGTAGAGTTCGAAAACACCAACTTTCTCGGTAAGGGGAAGAAATACTCACGGCTGATGGTGCCCACCGGTGGATACATTTACCCCGGGTTCGACCTGAACCACTCTTTTGCGGACTGCGACGTCTTCGTCAGTATCGCCAAGATGAAGGAACACACCACAGCCGGCTACACCGCGGCAATGAAGAACTGCTTTGGAAACGCGCCCGTCACCATCTATGGCGACGGAGCCGGCGCCGCTGAACCCTCGGCCGCGCCCCGTGGAGGTCGGGGCGACTGCTTCCACGACGGCCGGAGGCAGCCTTCCAGGAGCGCGCCGCAGGAAAAAGACACGACTACGCCGCGGGAGGAAACCTACCGGGTGCCCCGTATTGTGGTGGATCTGGTTGCCGCCAGGCCCGTCCATCTTTCCATCGTTGAGGGCATCCAGTCAATGACTGGCGGCGAAGGGCCTTGGGCTCCGGGAGCAGCTCCGTGCAGCCCGGGCGTGATCGTCGCCGGCTTGAATTCCGTCTGCACCGATGCCGTCACCCTAGCGCTGATGAACTTCGACCCCATGGGACGCTCCGGGTCGGCGCCGTTTGAGAACTGCGACAGTACTTTGAAACTGGCTGAGGACATCGGGATTGGAACGCGCGACCTGCGCAGAATCGAAGTGGTCGGCGTCCCTGTCCAGAGCGCCATCTTCGATTTCGCAAAGATTCGCGCCGCCAGGCGGGCGAGGCAGTTGCAAGAGCAACCGGCCAAGAGAGGCTGAGCGGCGCGCAGCCCGGCCGGCTCAGACAAGCAGGCAGACGCGAGAATCACCAGCGAACGATGACGAACCCCGCCCATGGCTATACGCGATGGATCCTGATTGGATGGGTGTGTGCGCTCAGCGCCATCTCGTACTTGAACCGCGTCAACATCTCCATTGCCGGCGGTTTTATTCAGCGGGATTTTCATCTCAGCCAGATTCAGTTGGGCTGGGTGTTCAGCGCCTTTGTGCTGGGGTATGCCTTGTTTCAAGCGCCGGGAGGCCGCTTGGCCGACCGTTTTGGACCGCGCAAGGTGATCGCGCTGGGAACGGTATGGTGGGGAGTGTTCGCGGCCCTGACGGGCCTGGCGCCCGCGAACATCCCCGGAGCGCTGGTTGTCCTGCTGGCAGTGCGCTTTTCCTTGGGTATGGGAGTCGCCGTCATTTATCCCGCTTCCAACCGGCTGGTGGCAAGCTGGATTCCCTCTCAAGAACGCGGGGTGGCTAACGGATGGATCTTCGCTGGAGTCGGCATCGGCGCCGGCATCGCGCCGCCCCTCATCACCTATATCCTCCTGCATTCCGGCTGGCGCTGGTCCTTCTGGGTCACCGCGGTCATCGGCCTGGTGGCGGGTGCGGTCTGGTTCCTGCTGGCGCGCGATCGCCCCGGGCAACATCCTTGGGTGACTCCCCAGGAAGCTGCCAAGATACGGTCCGGGCTGCCGCTCACGCCCGGACCCTCTGCGGCAAAGATCGTCCCATGGAAGACGATCCTGTCGAGCAAAGAGGTGCTGCTGGTCTCGTTGAGTTATTTCTGTTTCTGCTACGCCGCCAATATCTTCTTCACCTGGTTCTTCATTTACCTGACCACAGTCCGTGGGCTGAACCTCCAATCGAGCTCCGTTTTCGGTGTGCTTCCGTTTGTGGCGATGGCCACATGCGCGCCCTTGGGCGGCTGGATTAGCGACGGCCTTACCAAGCGCTATGGGAAGCGCATTGGCCGTTGCGCGATCGCCGTGGCCGGGCTCGGAATGGCAGCCTTGTTTATCGCACTGGGCACGCTGGCGCGGGATGCCCGCCTGGCCACCATCGTGCTGGCGGGCGGCGCCGGTTTCGTCTATCTTTCCCAAAGTTCCTTCTGGTCGGTCACGGTCGGCATCGCCGGTTCTTCGGCCGGATCCGTCTCCGGCGTGATGAATATGGTGGGGCAGTTCGGGGGTGTCGCTGCGGCCTCCCTCACCCCGTGGATCGCGACGCACTTTGGCTGGCCGGCGGCGTTCCTGCTGCCCGCCGGTCTGGGTGTGGTCGGATCGCTCGCGTGGCTGGCGGTGAATCCCGAGCGTACGCTGACCGCGGATCTCGCGCCGGCAGCCGCCCCAGCGGCCGGAAGCATGAGTTGAGCGCCTTGATCTGAAAAGGAGTGTTTCATGAAGCGAACATTGTTTATGGCCGGCGGGGCGGCGATCGCGTTGTCGGTCTTTCTGATGGTGAAACTGCGGGCCCAGCCCGCGGCCGATCCTCTCGTCGAGGGGTTCCGGCTGGTGGAGGTCGCGTCGGTTTCCGACGCCATGGAACAGCTCTACCAGCAGCGCGCCTATATGACGCACGATATGCGGGCGCTTTCGACGACGAAGTTCGCCGGGCCGGCAGTGACGGTCCTGCTCAAGAAAGAAGAGCACCGGGAAGGGTCCAAGGCATCGGAAGGGATGCTGGACGCAATCGACGCTGCGAAGCCGGGATCGGTCTACGTGATGGTGCTGGAGGATGGAGCGGACTACGCGGGCATCGGAGCGCTGATGGCGACCGCCATGAAAGTCCGTGGACTGGCGGGCGCGGTGATCGACGGGAGCGTGCGTGACACGCCGCAGATCAGGAGACTGCAATTCCCGGTATTCAGCCGCGGCGTGGTGCCGTCAACCACCATCAACCACTACCGTTTTGCCGGCGTCAACGTCCCCGTCATGTGCGCCGGAGTTCGGGTGAGCGCCGGCGATATCGTCGCGGCGGACGAAGATGGAGTCGCGGTGGTGCCGCGCGCGAAAGCGGAGGAAGTTCTCAAGCGGGCCCAGGCTCTCGATGACACCGAGCACAGCATGCTCCCGTTCATCGAGAAGTACAAGTCGATCAAAGAGGCGGTGGCTAAATTCGGCCGGATTTAAAGACTGCGCCGGCTCAACTGCGCGGACCGCGGCTTGGTCTCGCAACCCGTCTAGACTGACAGGAGAGCCGCCTGTAGCATGGCGCGCGTATAGCCGACCTGGAATGCAAAGGACGCATATCCGCCGCCGCCCGGATAGCCGCCGATGCGGCCGCGATCGCGGTCGTAATCGAGGGCGCGGGGATGCTCCGGGTAGATCTCGCGCGTGTACTTGTGCTTGACCAGCTCCCTCATGATGAGAAACATGTTGTTCTCGCCCTCATCGATGCACACTTCCGAGTATCGCTGGTAAGGCTTCTTCACTTTCACGTTGCGGAAATGCACGTGGTTGATGCGGTCGCGCGATGCGAAGTAGGCGCACACTGCGACAGGGTTCTGGCCCATCTCGCGGGTCACGCCGCAATCGAAAGTGATGCCGTTGGCCGGACTCCTGACGATTTCGATGAGGTGTTTCCAGCCTTCCACGTTGCCCATAATCTGCTCCGATCCGCGGCTGATAGGGGCGGGCGGATCGTTGGGATGCAGCGCCAACCGAACCCCGGCCTTTTCGGCTTCCGGGATCACTCTTTTCAGGAAGTAGGTGATGTTGTTCCACATCTCGGCCAGCGTGTGGGACCCCTCGCTGGCTAATGGAGGCAAATCGCGGAACTTGAGGGAAGCTTCCCCGGCGCGAATCGCACCCATGTATTGACGGCCCGGCGTGCGCACCAAGTCGTAATCGAAGCCGGTCCAGCCGACGCCGGCGCGAACGTCGTCGGTCTCCTCGAAGTAACCCTCGATGGCGCGGTGGGCGTACCAGTTGTATTCGATCACCGGGAGTCCCGCCTTGCCGGCCGCCCGGATGGAGGCGATTACCTTTTCGATCTCCTCATCGCGTCCCGGCCTCCCATAAATAGCGCTGCTGAAGCCTTGGATCATGAGGTTGCCAAGGTTGAGGCCGCTGGCCTTGAGGAGCGCCATTTGTTCTTTGAGGCGCGTTTCATCCCAAGGGATGGGGCCACCGCTCGAGAGCACCCAGTCGACGCCGAGTTGACGGATGCGGCGCGCAGAATCCAGGGGCGGATGGCTTTCCACCCCAGGCGGCACGCCGTTGGGCGTGGTGTCCTTTGGCGCGCTTCGCTCGCCGCCCGCTGCTCCCCCGCCGCTCCCCGCGCGCCCGCCGGCGAGGCCGCCGCTGCCATCGAAAACGGCGATCGCGATTTTGGGCGTGTCCTTTCCCTCAAAGCGGGGCGCGGGCATATCGCCCCCGGCATTCGCTGGAGATGCGAAAGCCGCGATGCCCGCAGTTTCCAACAGTTTTCTTCGTGAGATTCCGAAGTTCACGATTCCTTCCTCCTTCGACGTCAGCCTTTGGCGCGCCATGCCATGGCTTGCGGCGTTGGCCCAGGGGCACGGGCGGCGGCATGGACACTCCATCTATAACTCAGTGGAGGGATACACTGGTGATTCTCCGGGTGGGCCGGGCATGGCCGGCCCGCTGGAAGCAGGCACGGAGAGCGAACTGAGGAAAGGAAGGCTGCCGGGGCAGCCCGGCTGAGAAAGGGGACAACGCTGATGTTAAAAGGCAATGGCAAGATAGGGCGGCGGGATCTGTTCAGGACCTCAGCCGGGATCATGGGGGGCGCGCTGTTGTCGCGGGAAGCCGCGGCTGACCAGGCGGAGCAACAAAACGTCAACCGCAACTCGAGGCCGTCCGCACTCAAGATCACCGACCTTCGCGTGGCCGTGGTGACGAAGCCGGGGCCCGGTCCTTGCCCCATCATTCGGATCGACACCAACCAGGGCATCTACGGGCTGGGAGAAGTGCGCGACGCCGCCAGCCCCACTTATGCGCTGTTTTTAAAAAGCCGCCTGTTGAATGAGAACCCGCTCAACATCACTTACCTGTTCCAGAAGATCAAACAATTCGGCTTCCATGGCAGGCAGGCCGGCGGGGTGGTAGCCGTCGAAGAGGCGCTTTGGGATATCGCGGGTAAAGTGTACAACGTGCCCATCTACCAGATGTTGGGCGGCAAGTTCCGCGACCGCGTCCGAATCTACGCGGACACCGAGGAATCGCAAGACCCGATGGTGTTCGCGCAACGCCTGAAGGCCCGCAAGGAGGAGATGGGCCTCACCTGGCTGAAGATGGACGTAGGCATCAACCTGGTACAAAGCATTCCCGGCACGGTAACCGCGCCCTCGGAGATGACTGCGTGGGAGCGAAGAGTGCTGCCCCATCCCTTCGTCGCCACCGAGGTCACCGAGAAGGGGATCGAGAAGCTTTCCGAATATGTGCAGGCAGCGCGCGAAGCGGTTGGCATGGAGATTCCACTGTCCATGGATCACCTTGGGCACCTGGGCGTGAACTCCATCATCCGGCTGGGAAAGGCGTACGAAAAGTTCAACCTTTCCTGGATGGAGGATGTGATCCCGTGGCAGTACACCGACATGCTGAAGCACATCACCGACAACAGCCCCACGCCGATCCTGACCGGCGAAGACATCTACCTGAAAGAAGGCTTCATCAACTTGTGCGAAAAACATGCCGTCAGCAAGATCCATCCGGACATTTCCACTTCCGGCGGAATCCTGGAGACGCACAAGATCGGCGAAGCGGCGATGGAGTTGGGTGTGCCGATGGCGATGCACTATGCCGGCACTCCCGTCGGCGCCATCGCCAGCGTTCATTGTGCAGCCGCCACGGAAAACTTTCTCGCCTGCGAAAATCACTCCCTGGACGTGCCGTGGTGGCAGGACCTGGTGGAGGGCATCGATAAGCCCATCATCAACAAGGGATTTATCAAGGTGCCCGAGAAGCCCGGTTTGGGCATCACCTTAAACGAGGAGGCGGTCCGGCAGCATCTCGTGCCCGGCACCGGCTATTTCGAGCCCACGCCGCAGTGGGACCACGAGCGCTCCGGCGACTGGCTATGGAGCATGATAAAGGCGGAAGAAACAGACCGCCGCGGTTGATCCGCAAGGAGGCATACTCACCATGATTCGCTACCGAGACTTTGCCTGCGTGGCCTTCGCTCTAAGCGCCTGGGCTTTGCCCGTGCTGGCGCCCTTGCCCGCCAACGCTCAGTT
>Ga0335078_10003715_pt1 | contig 22708 bp, 22 predicted proteins | sample Lox_Sample_32_FD_206711 | JGI IMG/M metagenome (GOLD analysis project Ga0335078, IMG submission 206711) | Soil microbial communities from Loxahatchee National Wildlife Refuge, Florida, United States - Lox_Sample_3.2 | ecosystem: Environmental > Terrestrial > Soil > Wetlands | place: USA... | reverse complement strand
CCCAGCAATCCGACCCTCAACTTCTTGCCGGCAGGTGCCGATTTTTTCTCGGCGGGCGAATTCTGCGTCTTCTTTGTGCGCTTCGACGAACGCGGCTTGGGCAACGGTCGCTTCCTTCTTAAGGATCAGACGAAGATATGGGCACACATCCTACCAAAGCTCGCGCGGGAGATGCAGAGAAAGCGTCGCCGCTTCCAAAATGGACTCGGTTTGACCGGCCCCTGCGCGCCACTTAGAATGAATATCGAGACCAACGAATGTTTGAAACCTTAACCGACCGGCTGCAGCGCGCATTCAAGAATCTGCGCGGGCAGGGCAAGCTCACCGAAGAACATCTCGATGGCGCGCTCGGCGAAATTCGCGAAGCGTTGCTTGAAGGCGACGTCAATCTCGGCGTGGCCGAAGAATTCATTGCGCAGGTCAAGCAAAAGGCGCTCGGCTCGGAAGTGCTGCTGCAGCTTTCACCCGATCAGCAAGTCGTAAAGATCGTGCGCGACGAGCTCGCCGATTTGCTCGGTCGCGAAGCGCGTCCGCAGTTTGCGTCACGCCCGCCATCGGTTTGGCTGATCGTGGGTTTGCAAGGCTCCGGTAAGACGACCTCAACCGGCAAACTCGCAAAATGGCTCGGCGAACACGGTCATCGCCCGATCGTGGTTTCGACCGACGTCTACCGCCCTGCAGCGCGCGAACAATTGGCGCAGGTGGCGAAGGCCGTCAGCATTCCGACCTGGCCCGGCACGGGCACGGACAAGCCGCTCGAGATCGTGCGCGGCGCCACCCGCGAAGCGAAGCTTTCCGCCTATGACGTGATCCTCGTCGATACTGCCGGCCGCCTGCACATCGACGACGAGCTGATGACCGAGCTTCAGATGCTGAAACGCGAGCTGAATCCCGCGGAGATTCTGTTCGTCGCGGACGCGATGATTGGCCAGGATGCTGTCCGCTCCGCCGGCGAATTCCACAAGAGGCTCGGCGTCACCGGCATCATCCTCACGAAAATGGATGGCGACGCGCGCGGCGGCGCGGCGCTTTCGATCCGCAAAGTCACGGGCGCGCCCGTGAAGTTCGTCGGCGTCGGCGAAAAATACGACGCGCTCGAGCCGTTCATCCCCGATCGCATCGTCGGCCGCATTCTCGGCATGGGCGATGTCCTCGGCCTCATCGAGCGCGCGCAGAAAACCGTCGACGAGAAAAAGGCGCGCGAGCTCGAACGCAAGCTGCGCCAAAACGAATTCACGCTCGAAGATTTTCGCGATCAGCTGCGCCAGATTCGCAAGATGGGCTCGGTCGAGCAGTTGATGGGCATGCTGCCGAAGGTCGGGCCGTTCGCGAATATTCCCAAGGATGTACAGATCGACGACGGTCAGTTGAAACGCACCGAGGCGATCATCAATTCCATGACGGCCGCCGAGCGCGCCGACGACGGCATCATCGACGGCAAGCGCCGCAAGCGCATCGCGCGCGGCAGCGGCACCTCCGTGCAGGAAGTGAACCAGCTCCTCAAGCAGTACGCGGACATGCGCCGCATGATGAAGCAGTACGGCAGCATGGCGAAAATGAAGATGCGCGGCCTGGGCAAATTCGGAAAACTCGGCGGACTCGGCGGCGCGTGATTCGATGCCGCTGAGCGTACGCACGATCTTCGTCGAGCTGCTGGATGAAGGCACGCCGTGTTGGCAACCGGTCTCGGCCACACACCTTGGTGACGGCCGGTACCGGATCATAAGCCGGCAGCCAGACGGCGAAAAGTGGGCTTTTGCGACGGACGACATAGTGAAATGCAGTCTGCATACTTTTCAAGATGGAGGTTCGGGATTGGTAGCCACTGAAAAGTGCCCGTAAGAACCACATGCCGATTGTCATGGATAACACGCTGAATCAGATCCGCACCACGGCCGCGAGCGGTGGCGATCGTGCCCAGCGCGCAAAACGGCTTGCCGAACTGATTCGCAAGCTCGGCGAATACCGTTGGGTCGGCGTCTATGACGTGGGAGCGGAAAACGTCTCGATCGTTGCGTGGAGCGGCCCAAGCGCGCCTGAAAATCCCACGTTCTCGATTACGAAGGGGCTAACGGGCGCCGCGATTCAACAGAAGAAAGCCGTCATGGTCGGCGATGTGCGCAACGATCCGCGCTACCTCACGGCCTTCGGCGACACCCTTTCCGAGATGATCGTCCCGATCCTGGCTCCCGCAGGCGACCGGGTGATCGGCACCATTGATGTCGAAAGCGGGCAGGGGAACGCCTTTTCCGCCCGCGATCAGCAGATGATCGAGCAGTGCGCCCAGGCAGCCCTCCCGCTCTGGCTGATCCGATAAGCGCTGCGAAATCGAAAGGTTCCGGCGCTCGAACCATCCCGTCTACCAAGGCATCATGGCTCACCTTACAGTCAGAATGGGATTGGTGAACCGCGCTTGCTTCGCTATACTGTTCCTCCCAGGAGGATAGAGTGTTAACAATACGTCTTGCCAGAATAGGCAAGAAGAAGCACCCGTTCTATAGAGTGGTCGTCACGGAAAAGACCCGGCCCCGTAACGGTCGATTCGTCGAAATCGTCGGTACGTACGATCCGCAAAAGAAACCCGCGGCCGTGCAACTCGACAGCGAACGCGTCCAGTACTGGCTTGGAAAAGGCGCGCAGCCGAGCGACACCGTCCGCAGCTTGATACGCAACCCCAAGCCTGCCTGAGGCGTCCTACTCGAAAGAGCCCCCAGCTCCTAATTCTTGTACGCGCTGGAGCACTTATGCCTGTTACTGAGCAAGTTCAAGTGGGGGGAACGATGAAGGAGCTGGTGGAGGCGATTGCCCGGGCGCTCGTAGACCATCCCGACCAAGTGCAGGTGAGAGCCGTTGACGGTGAACAGGTTACGGTCCTTGAACTAAGAGTCCATCCCGAAGACTTGGGCAAAGTGATCGGCCGCCAGGGTCGGACGGCGAAATCGATTCGCACCCTGCTCGGCGCTGCGGGCATGAAACTGAAAAAGCGCTATACACTCGAAATCCTCGAATAAGTGCCAACTGACGATCCGGCAGGAGTGACCGTTGCTCGCACCTTGCGTCCTCACGGAAGACGCGGCGAAGTAGCCGCCGAGATCCTCACCGATTTTCCAGACAAGCTAAAAACTCTTCGCGCCGTCATGCTTTGGGACGGCAAGACTTCGCCTCGCCGCGTCCGAGTGCGTTCGTGCTGGCTCAGCCAGAGTCGCGGCGGTCAGGCGATTTTTCATTTCGAGGGATCGGATTCTATTTCCGACGCGGAAAGGCTCGTCGGCCTCGACGTACAGATTCCATTTTCCGAGCGTGCCGCGCTGCCGGTGGGGAGTTACTACGTCACGGATTTGATCGGCTGTGAAGTGCGCGAGCGCGGCGCGGCTTCGATTGGGCGTGTGCGCGACGTGCAATTCGTCGGCGACGAAGGCGTAGCCGGCACGTCAATTCTGATCGTCGATTCGGCCAAAGGCGAAATCCTGATTCCCCTCGCTGAGGAAATTTGCGTGCGCATCGATACCGCAGCGCGCGACATCGAAGTCGTCCTCCCCGAAGGGCTCCTCGACTTGAATCCATAGGACAAGCCTTCCCGCTGCGGTACGATTAGCCCGATGCGGTTCGACCTCATCACCATATTCCCAGAATTCTTCGGCGGGCCGCTCGATTACGGTATTGTCCGCCGCGCTCGCGAAGCACGTTTGATTGAGACGCACGTCCACGATCTGCGCGATTTCACGCACGATCGCCATCGCACCGTCGATGATCGTCCGTTCGGCGGCGGCGAGGGAATGGTGATGAAGCCCGAGCCGGTCTTCGAAGCCGTCGAAACGCTGCTCGGCGTTTCGGCGCCGCAAAGTGCGCCACGAACAGCGATCGTTCTGCTATCGGCCGCAGGGAAGTTGTTCGACCAGGAAACCGCCCGCAGATTTGCCGCTCTCGATCGCATCGTACTGATTTGCGGCCGCTACGAAGGCGTCGACGAGCGTGTCGCCGAGCATCTCGCCACAGATGAAATCTCCATCGGCGATTTCGTTCTGTCCGGCGGCGAATTGCCGGCGGCGATGATTCTCGATGCCGTTACGCGATTGATACCCGGCGCCCTGGGAAATGAAGACTCGGCCGTGAACGAGTCCTTTAGCGCGAACGATCCCGCCGTGCCCGTTGAAGAAGCGCGGTTGGCAACAAAGTGCCCAGAGAATGGCCGAGGCGGAATTCTTGATTATCCTCATTACACGCGGCCTCAATCCTTTCGCGGCTGGGACGTCCCCGAAGTTTTAATGAGCGGAAATCACGAGCAAATTCGTCGCTGGCGCCGCGAAAAGGCCCGAGAAAAAACGCGTCGCAATCGCCCTGATCTCTGGGGAGTCTGGTGAACGCTTGGCTGTGGAAATGGCAGACGCATCTCTGAATTGACTCTACCCGCCGATTCGGATACAAGTTGTGGCCTCTCAGGCTTCTTGATCGACGGGTGGCGTTCAGGCGGTCCGGTGGGATTTCCATCAGGGGGATGAAATTGAAAAGCAATCGCTGGCTTATCGCATCTGCGTGTTCAATTGCGGTCGCGCTCTTATTTGCACTCGCGCCATCCGCGGCGGCGCAGTCGTCGAAAGCAGCCGCAAAACCGGCCTGTGACCGCGCGTGTCTTGAAAGCATTGCGAGTAAATATCTCGATGCGATGGTGGCGCACGATCCGTCGAAGGCGCCGCTCGCGCCCGACATTCAGTATTCGCAAGACAACGTCCGCCTGAAAATCGGCCAGGCGCTCTGGGCCACGGCCAGCGCGCGCGGCAAATATGTCCACTACTTCGCCGATGCGGAGCAAGGCGACGTGGGACTGATCTCGGTGATTTACGAAGAAGACGTCGCCGGTATTTTTATCCTGCGCCTCAAAGTCCAGAACGGCCTGATCACGGAAGCTGAGCAATTCATGGCGCACGACCCGCACGGCGCGGCGAATTACGAAAAGATGGGCGCGCCTGATCCGCTCTGGCTGCAGCCCGTGCCGCCCGATCAACGCGAAACGCGCGCCGCGCTCGACCAGGCTGCCTGGATGTATTACGAGGGCTTGCAGCTCAACGATGGGAAGGGAATCTACGCCTTTACCGACGACTGCAATCGCATCGAAGACGCCGTCCGCACCACGAATCAGCCCCGGCCACAGAATTACGGGCACTCAGACACCGACATCAGCGACTTCACCATGATGAATTGCACCGACCAGTACAAGCTCGGCTTTCTCGGCTTCACCACCGGCTGCCGCCATCGCCGTTTTCTTGTGACCGATGTCGAGCGCGGAGCCGTCCTCGCGAACGCGTTCCTCGATTTCGACGGGACGATTACCGAAGCGCACCTGACCGACGGTCGCGTGTGGAAAGTGCCGCCCTATTTCATGGTTCCGCGCACGAACCAATCGAACGAGGCCTATCGCATCGAGAAAGGAAGCATACGCCTCATTGAAATGACGATGTACGAGATCCCCTTCAACATGGAGCCGGCATTCCAATGAGACGAGCCCACATCATGCGCGCGATTCTAGGCACTTCGATTCTGGCTTTCGCATTGCTTGCCTCCTTCGGCGCCATTCCCCGCGCCAACGCCGCGCCAGACGAAGGCAAAAATCTCACTCGGGCGCCGTATCCACTCGCTCCTGCGATCCCGGGCGAATGCAACCGCGAGTGTCTCTATCAGTTTGTCGACAAAGTCTTCGATGCGATGCTTTCGCGCTGCTCCTGCAACCTCGCACTCGCACCGGAAGCGAAGTACACGGAAAACGAACTGCCCGTGAAATTCGGCGAAGGTATGTGGAAGACATTCTCCGGCCGCGGAACCTATCGCGTCTATCTCGCTGATCCGGCGAATGGCGAAGCGGGCTACTACGGCGACGTCACCGAAGACAACGGCCTGCTCGTCGGCATGATCTCGTTGCGATTGAAAGTGAAGGACCATCGCATTAGTGAACTGCAAACGATCACCGTGCGCGAGCAAAAGCGCCCGAGGGGCGGGCTCGGCCTGAACACGGCCGGCATCATGACGCCGCACATGTTCGACGAGCTCGATTCCAAGGGCACCGTGGCACCCGATGCGGCATTGGTCGAGCCGATCGGTGAGGCCGAAACACGCGAGCAGCTGGTGAAGGCGACGAAGGAATATTTCGACGCCTACTCGCAAGGCAAAGGATCAGTCGCCCCGTTTGCCGCGCAGTGCGCACGCCGCGAAAACGGCTTCGCCGCAACAAACAACGCGGACGGACCCGCTCCGGATAAGGCACAGCCGTCGTTTCACGTCTTCAGCGAGAGCTGCGCAGGAGAGATCGATCGCGGATATTTCAGCGGCTTTGCGAAGGTGCGCGATCCGCGCCCGCTCGTCGTCGACGAGAAGCAGGGCCTCGTGCTGAATCTCGCGTTTTTCGACAACGAAGGTAACGTCAAGTCGGTCGCGGTCGCGGGCGTCGGCAATGTCGCTGTGCCGGTCGAATATCGGCGTTCGTTTTCGTTTCTGGCGCCTCAGCTCTTCAAAATCGAGGGCGGCAAAATCCGCGAAATCGACGGCCTCTCCTGGGCCGTCCCTTTCGGCCTCCCGCCCGCCACATGGTGAACGTGGGCGTAACGGCTCCTTGATAACCTCCCCGATCATGAGAGGGATGTTATCCGTCTGTACATTCGCGCTGCTTTGGGCAGCGCCGACAAGAGCGGTTTGTAGTATCCGCAGCCACGCCTCTTGAAAGATAGCCACTCTTCTTTCGAGTAGGAAGAATGGGCCGATTTAGCTATACTTGGTGGGTTGCTTGCGTGTGCTGGCCCCACCTGAGCGGGTCTGCCTGGACAAAGAGACATGAAGCCGATCATCGCCAAGGTGCAAGAGTCACAACTGCGCAAAGACATCCCCGCATTTCGTCCCGGAGACACGATTCGCGTCCACGTCCGCCTGAAAGAAGGCGAGGGCGACAAAGAGCGCATCCAGCCATTCGAGGGCGTCGTGATGGGCCGCCGCGGAGAGCTTTCCGGTGCCAGCTTTACCGTGCGCCGCGTGAGTTTCGGCATCGGCGTCGAGCGGATTTTCCCTCTGCATTCGCCGATGATCAGCTCGATTGAAGTCGTGCGCCAGGGCCGCGTGCGTCGCGCGAAACTGAATTATTTGCGGACGCGCAAAGGCAAGGCCGCGCGCATCAAGCGCGCCGAGACCACGGAATTGGTCGGCGCTGCCGCAGCGGCAGGAGCAGCGAAAGAATAAGCGCGTAGGATTTTTCAGATTTGCCCGCTTCGATTTCTCCGAGGCGGGCTCTTTTATTTGCGCTCAAATCTCGCCAAAGAAACGATCCCTGACGAAATCGTCGGTCGGCAGATCGGGCCCACCCGCAGTGTGATCGGGAACACGCGTAGGGTCCTGCGCGATCAGGGGCATTGCCTTTTGTCGCTGACGCGCCGCCCTAGGAGTCGGATCCTGAAAAATGAAGCGGAGCCAGCTCGAAGCCTTGTGACAGCGGCCGAAGTAGGAATCGTGCTCGGCAGCGTACGCATGACCGGCGCGATTCCCATCGGAATCCGCTCTCAGGTGATCGCGCAGCACGCGGACATCTCGTAGGGTCAGCCCCATGCCCTGGCCATAGCAAGGATCGGATGTCGCCGCGGCGTCGCCGATCAGGGCGAGGCCTTCACGATACGGATGCTCGATCCAACTGTCGCTAGTTTCAAAAGAGGCCAACGGGCCGCAATCCTTGGCCTTTGAGTAGATGTCGGCGAAAATCGGAGCGCTTCGGATCGATTCAGAAAAAAACAGGGGCAGTTTGTCGCGCCGCTGGATTCGGTAGGCTGCGGACGTTTGGTAGCCAAAATACGCTCGGGCCCGCCCACCGCCGAAGGGAAAGGCCGCGGCAGCGCTGCCGAGGTCCGGATTGTAAATGACGAGTCCCAAATCTTCCCTGCCGCAAAGATCGCCAACCAGCACGCCCGCGATCAGCGAAGGATGCTCATCGCGCTGCGATTTGAACCCGCCCTCAATTTTCCTCAGAGCGATGAAATCTCCGCGCGCGGCATGTGCTAAGATTCCGAGCCGATGGGACGGCTCTGCTCCGCACGGTATGAGCGCGAGGCGCGCCAGCGCGGCTGGCTTCGCATCGCCGGACTCGACGAAGCAGGCCGCGGCTCCCTCTTCGGTCCCGTCGTCGCAGCGGTCGTAATCCTCAACCCCCGCCGCCGGATCGTCGGACTCGATGACTCCAAGAAATTAGTCGCTGACCGCCGCGAGGAACTCGCCCTCCGCATTCGCGAACACGCGCTCGCCTGGGCTGTCGCCGAAATCGACGCCAGCCGCATCGATGCCTGGAATATCTATCAGGCCAGCCGTCAGGCGATGGTCGCCGCGCTCTCGAAAATCGATCCTTTGCCCGATTTTCTTTTGCTCGATGCTCTGGAACTCGATCTTCCGATCGAACAAAAAGCCTTGATTCATGGCGACGCACGATCCGTTTCGATCGCTGCCGCTTCGATCCTTGCCAAAGTTGAACGCGACCGCCGCATGGCCGAATTCGACGAGATGTATCCGCAATACGGGCTCGCGCAAAATAAGGGCTACGGCACGCCCGACCATTTGGAAGCGTTGCGGCAATTCGGCCCGACGCCCCTTCACAGATTTTCGTACGCGCCGGTGCGCGAGTCGCGCTGCTGGGCCAGCGGAGCAGAGCAAACACCTCTGCCGCTCGAGCCCGCACCGGCGCACGTGGGCGTTTTGGATTCTTGACCGCCGATTACCGGTCACACTAAGGAGAGCGACATGATCAAGGTGGGCGTCTTCTACCCCTATAAAGAAGGTGTCAAATTCGATATGGCGTACTACCTGCAAAAGCACCTGCCCATGGTGAAACAGAAGGTCGGCCCGGCGCTGAAGAGCGTCGCCGTCGAGCAAGGAGTGTCCGGCGGCATGCCCGGCGCGCCGATGACCTATATCGCCATCGGCCATCTCGCCTTCGATTCGGTCGAAGCGTTTCAAGTCGCCTTCGCGCCGCACGCCTCGGACATCATGGGCGACATCAGCAACTACACCAACGTCCAGCCCGTGGTTCAAATCAGCGAAGTAAAGATGTAGCACTAACCGCCTTTGGTACCCCAGTACCACCGGCAGCCTCTGCCCTGTTATCCCGTTCGGCACCAGCCCAGCGCCGGTGCATAGACCCCCCTTTTTCGCGCGTGCTAACCTTCGAATTCGAGTCGCGGGGGTAGTCCCGGCCTGCTTCGCGGCAGCGCCTGCTAGACCGCTCGAACAACATCCATGGCCTTCAATAAAACGAAAGCGCTCGAGAGCGCGCTGAAGTACCTCAATCAGGGCAAGGTCGCCCAGGCCATTGGCGAATACCAGCAGATCCTGCGGCACGATCCCAAAGACCAAGCCACATTGATGACCGTCGGCGATCTCTTCGCCCGCCAGGGAGACATGAGCCAAGCCGTCGAATACTTCGAGCGGCTCGCCCAGGTCTACCTCAGCGACGGTTTCAACAGCAAAGCGATCGCGATCTACAAAAAAATCGCCAAACTCGCTCCGGCGGAGCTCGCGCCGCTCGAACGGCTCGCCGACCTCTATGTTCAGCAGGGCGTGCTCAGCGAAGCCCGTCCCTTGTTCCTGCAAATTGCCGAAGCGCACCTGAAGGCGAATCGCGCGCCCAAGGCAGTCGAGGTGTTGCAGCGGCTGCTCGATGTCGAACCCGAAAATCCCCGCGTGCAGATGCGCCTGGCCGAGCTGTACAACGTCATGGGCCAGAAGAAAGAAGCCGCCCAGACCTATTTCAATTACGCCCAGCGCGTTTTCGAGCGCGGCGAAACCGAAGAAGCGGAAAAGCTCATCGAGCGTGCACTCGGAGTCGATCCCGCCTACTCGGCGGCAACACTCCTGAAAGCAAGGATTCTCGCGGCGGCCGGCAAGAACGACCAGGCGATCTCGATCCTCGAACATCATCCCGAAGCGGACGCCGGTGGCGAAGTCACCACCCTGATTGTCGATCTCGAATTGAAAGCGGGGCACTACGACAAAGCTGCCGATCGTGGCCGCAACCAGTTGGTGCGGGGGGCCTCCCATTCCGCGTTGCTGCACAAGGTCGTGGAGGCGTCGATCGAAGCCGGTCGCGCGAAACAATCCCTGCCCCTGCTGCGCGAGCTTCGCGATCCGCTGATCGAAAGCAGCGAGCACGACAAGTTCGTCAAGCTACTCAATACTGTCATCGACAAGATGCCGGGCCAGACCGAAGCGCTCGAAATGCTCGCGGATTTTTCGCGCCACACGAGTGATCCTTTCCAGCTTACGAGTTCTCTCAGTCGGCTCGTCGATATCTACGCGGATGCCGGCGATTTCTCGCGCGCCGAGAATTTGATGCAGGAGCTCGTCGACCGCAACAAGGACGATGAGCGCCTGATCGCCAGGCTCGACGAACTTCGAGCGCGCAGTAGCGGCAAACCAGTCCCCGCCGCAAAGCGTGAAACGGCTCCGACCGTCGCCGAAGTGATTTCCCGCGAAGAAGCGCCTATCGACGAAGCGAAAGTCCAAGCGGAAGCGCCCGCACCCGTCACGACAGCTGCGGAGGAGCCGCTTGACGAAGAAACCCGCAAGTATGTCGCCCAAGCACTCACGGACGTGGATCTTTTCTCGAGCTACGGCCTGACGCAGAAAGCCACTCAGCTGCTCGAAAACGTTTTGCAGCGCGCCCCGCGGCACACGCCTACTCTCGAGCGTTTGCTTGATCTCTATCTCGGCGCGAGCAACGACCGCCGCACTGCCGAACTCGCGTCGCAGCTCGAACAAATTCATCGTGAGCGCGGCGATTCCGTGAATGCCGAACGCTTCACCGAACTGCGAAAGAGATTCCAGAAAGTCGCCGGAATCAGCGAAGCGGAGTTGCCTGCCGCGCCGGCCGCAGCTGCCTCAGCAGCGCCCGTCGAGATGGCATCGTCGACCTCGACCTTGGAAACGCAAGTTGCAGTGTCTGCTGCTCCGGCGTCTGGCCCGGCCGAATTCGAGATTCCACTCACCCCACTCGAAGCCGAGTCGCCTGCACCTGCAGCTACTCCGGCTGAGGCATCTGCGGTCGCACAAGAGGCCGCGCCCGCATCTGAGCCCACGGAAGTCGATCTCTCCGATGAATGGGAAGCGATGGTTTCTGAGGTCGGCGATGCTCCGGCTCAGGCACCTGTGGAAGCTGCGCCTGTCGAAGAGATCGCGGCAGTGCCTGCCGCCGAGCCTGAGCCCGAGCCGATTTCGATAGAAGCTGAGGCAGCGCCCGTCGAACAGGCGGAAGCGCCTGCTGCTGAGCCAGTCGAGATCGAAGTCCCGGTCGCAGCTCCAGAGGCACAGGCCGAGCAAGCGCCCGAGCCCACATTCGAATTCGATGAGGAAGCCGCCCCCGCAGCCAGAATCGAGGAAGCGCCCGCGGCGAAGAGCGAAGAATTCGAGCTGGAGTTGGCTCCTGAGCCAGCCCCGGCGCAGGCCAAATCCGGTCCGGCGACGACAGAAGATTTCTTGAGCGAGCTCGCCGCCGAAATCGAAGACATGGATGTGCCGACCGCGCCGCCCGCTCCTGCGGCTGCGCCTCCGGTTCACGCGCCAGTTGCGTCCGCCGCGCCGAAGATCGAAGCTCCCGCACCTGAGCCCGAGCCGGAACCCGCTCCCGAAGTAAACGCCGCGACGTTGAATGAACTGGCCGAAGTCTTCCAGGAATTCCGCAGCGAACTCGGCGAGATGGAAGAGGAAGAAGAGGATCTCGAGACCCACTACAATCTCGGGATTGCCTATCGCGAAATGGGTCTTCTCGACGAAGCCATCGGCGAATTTCAGAAGGTCGCGAAAGCAGTCGACAAGGGCAAGCCGTTCCCCTATGCGATGAACTGCTCCACGCTTCTCGCGCTCTCATTCATGGATAAAGGCGAGCCGAAAATCGCGGCGCTCTGGTATCAGCGTGCATTGAAACTTCCGAAGCTCGATCAGGAAACCGTGCTCGCGCTGCGTTACGATCTCGGCATCGCGCTCGACATGGCGGGCGAAGCAGATGCCGCGCTCGATAGTTTCCGCCAAGTCTACGCGATGAATATCGACTACCGCGATGTCGCGGACCGCATCGCCACTCTTCAGAAACACTAATCTCTGCCCACGCGCTGACTTTTGTTGCGGCTACGGGAAGAATCTCCCATAATTCTACTTCCACAATGAATGGTCTGCTCCGAGTGTTGCTTCTCTTATGTTGGATCATGTTCGGCCTCGTGCTGATTCTGGTGCCGTGGTCCACCATCTGGGAGGCCAACTATTTTCTCTATCAGTACCCGGGCCTGGGAACCTTTCTCCGCAACGCGTATTTGCGCGGCGCGGTTTCAGGCCTGGGCTTCATGAACGTTCTGCTGTCGCTCGAAGCGTTCCGCCATGGGACAGCCACCGTTGCCCGGCGCAGCTAAAAATCCGCACAAAATCCTCTGCTACGTCACCGATGGGAACACTTTTGGCGCCAATCGAACCGAGCGCGTCGATCGTGTGCTGGAGAAGGTGCGAAGCGCCATCAGCGCGGGCGTCGATTGGGTGCAGATCCGCGAAAAAGACCTGCCCAGCCGCGATCTTCTGGCTCTCGCGCGTTCAGCGTCGGGCATAGCCCACGAGATGCGCGCACCTGGAGTGCGCGCCATTGTTAACGACCGGCTTGACATCGCGCTTGCCGCAGGTGCTGCGGGGGTTCATCTCGGCGGAGAGTCCGTGCCTCCAGCAGATGCGGTTCGCTGGTGCCGGTCAGGCCATGCGCCGCCGGACTTCACGATTGGAGTTTCGTGTCACAGCCTTGAACAAGCGCGTGAAGCCGAGGCGGCCGGCGCGAACTATATTTTCTTCGGCCCGGTGTTCGACACGCCCTCGAAACGCCCCTTTGGCCCGCCGCAGGGTATCGCCGTGTTGCAGCAGGTTTGCACGTCTGTGCGAATTCCCGTAATCGCCATCGGCGGCATCGCCGCAGCCAATGCACGCGAATGTTTTCAGGAGGGCGCTCGCGGCATCGCCGCAATCCGACTGTTTCAGGATGCGACGGCGAGTGAACTTGCAGAGATCGTCAAGACATTGCGCGAAAACGCCTGAGTTCAGGAGCCGAGCCAGCGCCCCACCGGCTGCATACTCTCCACGTGGTCGCAAATCACTTTTAGAACCGCGGTAACTGGAATCGCCAAAATCAGCCCGATTGGTCCCCAGATCCATCCCCAGAATAGAAGTGCGACCGTCAGCGCGAGCGCATTGAGCCGAACCCGCCAGCCAACCAGCGCCGGAATCAGCAAATTTGCCGTGACGATGTGGAACATCGTCAGCATCGCAAAAATGCCGGCAAATGCACTGATGGTATGGATTTTCTTCAGCCCGATCAGAAGAGGAGGGATCCACGCCAGCACGGCGCCAAGGTAGGGCACCAGATTGCAGACGCCCGACACGAGCCCCGTCAGGAACGGGAAGTCGATCCCGATAAACCAGAAAAAAAGCCAGCTGGCGAGCACGAGAATCAATCCTACGAGCGCCGTTCCCATCAGGTAGCTTCGCAGTACCTGTGTGACGTCTGAAAGCGCGTCCCGCACTTGCGTCCGTTTGTTTGCCGGGAAAAGCTGCATGGTCGCGTGCCACACCTGCCGTTTCGCCGCTAACATGAAAAATACGAGGAAGGGCATGAACGTCAGCGAGAGCATGAACTCGGAAAGAGTGCTGATCTTGCCGAAAAGTTCGTTGCGCACAGGATGCGATTCGGCAATCGTTACGATCTGCTGGCCGGGATTGGCGTTGTTGCCCGGCTCGATTTCAGAGACGTGCTTCTCCACCGTCTCGAGCTTCGATTCGATCGTGGACGCAGCCTGCCGCAGCGGCTCGCGGTATTGCGGCCAGTCCGCGCCGAATTGGTCGGCACGCTCAGTCAACATCCACCCGAGCACAGCGAAAAGAGCCAGCGTGCACAAGACGAGAAGCAGCGCGCCCAGCGGCCGCGGAATTCGGATTCGCTCCAGCCAGGTAACCACCGGATCGAGGAAATAGCTGATCAGCACCGCGACGAGGATTGTTACGAGAATCGTCGACGCCCAATAGCAAAATGCGATCACGATTCCGGCCGCGATGATGCGAGAGCTGACGGAGCTGCGGGCGCTGGTTGAGGAGAGCTGTGTTTCCTCGACAGACATGGCGATAACATAGCACATGCATGGCGTACGAACGATGCTGGCTGATCGAAAATGTCTGCCGGTAACGCTTCCGGTGTCTAGGCCTAGCCCGAAACTCGTCTTGCAGACCGCGGTGCTAGAATCGATCACGGACCCAGCACGTTAGGAATTTCCTCTTACATGCCTAAACAGCTTTTCGGTACCGATGGGATTCGCGGAGTCCCGGGGACATACCCGCTCGACGACCAGACGCTCGAACGCGTCGGCCTGGCCCTCGGCCAATATTTGCTTCGGGAGAAGACCGCCCTAGGAACTCCCCGTGTCTTGATCGGCCGTGACACGCGCGAATCCGGCCCTCACATCGTCGAACGGATTGCCAGCGGTTTGATTTCAGCTGGCGCCGATCCGCACTCCGCAGGCGTCTTGACCACGCCCGGCGTGGCATGGCTCGTCAGCCGCGAGGGATTCGCCGCGGGGGTTGTGATTTCTGCTTCGCACAATCCCTACCACGACAACGGCGTAAAGCTCATCTCCTCATCCGGCATGAAATTCCCCGATGCCACCGAGGCTTTGATCGAAGCAGTTGTTCTCTCCATGAATGGCGCGACCGCAAAGCCGCCGCAAATCGCCCTTCACGAGGAGGAAGGCCAGAAGCTCGATGACGATTATCTCGCCGGCCTGCGCGCCGCGATTCTGCCCGGCGCAAAGATCGCCGGAATGAAGATCGTGCTCGATTGTGCGAACGGCGCGGCCAGCAAGCTCGCGCCCAAGCTCTTCCGTTCGCTCGGCGCCGATGTGATCGCGATGAATGACGCGCCGGATGGAAGAAATATCAACTTCGGCGGCGGTTCCCTTCATCCGGCGGAGATGCAAAAGCGCGTCGTTGAGGCCAGCGCAGCCTTGGGCGTCGCTTTCGATGGTGATGCCGACCGCGCGATTTTCTCGAGCGCCTCCGCCAAGCTCGTCGATGGCGACGGCGTCTTGCTCGCCGCTGGCCGCTACATGAAATCGACTGATACGCTAAAGGGAAACGTCATCGTCGGCACCAGCATGGCCAATCTCGGCCTCGAGCGCGCGCTCGAAAAATCCGGACTCAAGCTCGCGCGCACCGATGTCGGCGATCGTTACGTCCTCGAAGAAATGCAGCGCATCGGCGCGAATCTCGGCGGGGAACAATCCGGCCACATTCTTTTCCTCGACGATGCCACCACCGGCGACGGCATGCTCACTGCGCTTAAAATCGCATCCCTGGTTTCCATCGCCGGCCCACTCGACGCGCTCGTCGCCGATCTGAAAATCTTCCCGCAGAAGATCGTCAACGTGAAAGTGACTTCAAAGCCTCCCATGGATTCGCTGTCCGAGGTAAGGCGCATGCTCGCCGAAGCCGAATCCGCCCTCGGCACATCCGGCCGCGTCGTCCTGCGCTACTCCGGTACCGAGCCGCTGGCACGCGTCATGGTCGAAGCTGAGTATGAAGCCGACGTCGTGCGCTGGACCGACTCCATCGCCTCCGCCATCCGCAGTGCCATCGGCGCCTAGCCGCCGCAAGAATTCCCGGCTGCTCCGTTCTATCCATAGCCTAGAGGGAACTTTTTCGCCTCTGGCGACATTCCCATAGGGAAGCCGAGCGCATGGATAGCGACGCCCAACTGATGCTGCCGCAGTCCTCGCATTGGCTCTGACAGTCGGCCTGATCGGCATTCGAAAGGACCTTGGTAGGCCCGGGCGTTTCGCCGGGTACTCAGGGTTGGCAGCTGTATCGCCGAGTGATCGCGCCAATGAAGAACAAGCAAGGTCAGAGTGGGACTTCGAGCAGTCCAACAGTCTCGAGAAAGCAGGACCCGCCACTCTACCTCCGCCGCCACCGCCCATGCCAGCACCACGGTCTGGCCGCGGAACATTCGGCGCCATCGAAGCCCCTCAGCCCTCAGGACTGATGATCGCGCAAACGGCCGCGCTCACGATCCTCGCGAACAATTACGATCAGGCCATCGCTGCGATCGGGCCGCTCGTCGAGAACCTGGAAGAAGGTGTCCTGGACATCCTTCTTTTCCTGCTGAATTACGGCCTGTCGATCGTGTTCTGGACCGCGCTAGTCGGCATCCCCGCTGTACTGATCGTGCGAGCGATCCGCGCGCGCTCGGCAAAGCGCAGCTGGTAAAAGCGGCTCATTCTTCCAAACAATGTAGGAAACTATGTCCGCAGTTTTCATAAACTGGATTCGTTATTCATCCGATTACACTTTTGTCGGAGTGCTCAAGGCTTAAGTCCGCCAAATCATAGACTTAGGCTCTTGCGGAAATCCGATTAGGGCTGGCATCACGCGTGCATTTGATCCTTTCGGCTGTCTCTTATCCCGGGGTGGGCCGGTTTCGTCGCGCCGAAACCGGAATTCTGGGGGTAGAGCAAACAGGGGGCTCGGGTGGGCCCCCTATTTTTTCGCCCGCACGCCGACGCCAGCGCCGATATCAAGTCGCCAAAAGAAAAAGGGCGCCAGACCTAGCCAGCGCCCTGTTCCTAGCCTGAACTGGTCTAGCGTCTCAACTGCAGCCCGAAGTCGAACCGCAGTTCGAGCACTTGTAGCAGCTGCCATTCGGCGTCATCAGCATGCCGCACTCGGAGCAGTACGGCGCATCCTCGATCGCCGCGCGAGGACGCGTCACGGTCTGCACCTCGCCTTTTGGATCGGCCTGTGCTGCTGCAACCGCCGCTAGGGGCGCGGGATCGTCCGCGACCGAACCATCGTGATCGAGGTAATCGGGCGAGATGAACTTCCCGCCGAGCCAGCGTCCGATGTAATCGACTACGGACTTCGCATAGCGGATCTTCGGATTGCCGGTGTAGCCGGAGGGTTCGAAGCGCGAGTTGCAGAATTTATCGACCAGTGCGCGCAGCGGCACGCCGTATTGCAGCGAAATCGAAACCGATAGCGCAAAAGCGTCCATGATGCCTGAGAGCGTGGAGCCTTCCTTCGCCATCTTGATGAAGATCTCGCCGGGCCGCCCGTCTTCGTACATGCCGACGGTGATGTAGCCTTCGTGCCCGCCCACGGAGAATTTGTGCGTGATCGAATTGCGTTCCGCAGGCAGCTTGCGGCGCTTCGTTCCAGGGAAGAGATCCTGCTGGCGCGGATCGGCTTCGGGTACGGGCGAAATCGCCGCCACCGGAGCAGCCGCTGGTGCCGGAGCTGCCGCGGGAGCCGCGGCCTTCTCCTCTTCCTTCTTGCCCGCCGCCGAAAGTGGCTGCGAACGCTTTGAATTGTCGCGATAGATCGCCACAGCCTTCAACCCGAGCTTCCACGATTCGGTGTAGGCATCCATGATGTCTTCCACCGTGGATTCTTCCGGCATGTTGATCGTCTTGCTGATCGCGCCGGACAGGAAGGGTTGCGCTGCCGCCATCATGCGCAGATGCCCGCGCCACGCGATCGAACGCCCGCCGCCCATGGGCGCCAGCGAGCAATCGAACACCGCGAGATGCTCCGGCTTCAGGCCTGGAGCGCTTTCGATCGAGCCCTGCGCGTCGATGTAATCGACGATCTTGGCCACGTTTTCCGGATCATAGCCGAGCCGCATCAACGCCTGCGGCACGGTGTTGTTCACGATCTTGATCACGCCGCCGCCGACGAGCCTCTTCTGCTTCACAAGCGCGAGGTCAGGCTCGATGCCGGTGGTATCGCAATCCATCATGAAACCGATCGTGCCGGTGGGAGCGAGCACTGAAACTTGCGAGTTCTTGTAGCCGAACTTCTCGCCGAGTTCGAGCGCCGTGTCCCACGCATCCTGCGCTGCGCGCAGCAAGGACGGTTGCACGTTCTCTTCCTTGATCGGCCGCAGCGAATCGCGGTGCATGCGGATGACTTCAAGCATCGGTTCGCGGTTGCGAACGTAGCCGCCGAACGGTCCCATGCGCTCTGCGATGCGAGCGGATTGCGCATAGGATTCGCCCGTCATCAGCGCGGTCACAGCGCCGCAGAAATCGCGCCCCCCGTCCGAGTCATATGGCAATGCGAGCGACATCAGCAGAGCGCCCAGATTCGCGTAGCCGATGCCGAGCGGCCGGTAATCGTGCGAATTTCGCGCGATTCTTTCCGTCGGATAGCTCGCGTTGTCGACAAGGATTTCCTGCGCCGTGATCGTCACGTCCACCGCATGTCGAAAACCATCGGTATCGAACTGCCCGTGCGGCCCGAGGAATTTCAACAGGTTGAGCGAAGCGAGGTTGCACGCCGTATCGTCAAGGAACATGTACTCCGAGCACGGATTCGAGGCATTGATGCGGTCCGTGTTCTTGCACGTGTGCCAGCGGTTCACGGTCGTGTCGTACTGCATGCCCGGATCGCCGCAGCGCCACGCCGATTCCGCCATTTCTCGCATCAGATCGCGCGCGCGGAACTTTTCGACTGGCTTTCCGTCGGTCACTTGCCGCGTCCACCAATCGCGGTCTTCCTCCACGGCCCGCATGTAGTCGTCCGTAACGCGCACGGAGTGGTTCGCATTCTGGAAGAACACGGAGGCGTATGCTTCACCGTCGATGGACGAGTCGTAGCCCTGCTCGATCAGCACGTGCGCCTTGCGCTCTTCTTTGGTCTTTGATTCGATGAACTCCACGATGTCCGGGTGATCGATGTTCAGGATCACCATTTTCGCAGCGCGGCGAGTCTTGCCGCCGCTCTTGATTACGCCCGCAAACGCATCGAAACCCTTCATGAAGCTCACCGGACCCGATGCAATTCCGCCGCCCGAAAGCGTCTCGTGGCTTCCGCGAAGCGACGAAAAATTGGTTCCCGTGCCGGAGCCCCACTTAAAGAGCATGCCCTCCGTCTTCGCCAGGTTCATGATCGAATCCATGTTGTCCTGCACGGAATTGATGAAGCAAGCCGAGCACTGCGGCTTCGGCTGCACGCCCACGTTGAACCACACCGGCGAGTTGAAGGCCATCTTCTGCTCGACAAGCAGATGCGTCAGTTCGTCGCGAAACGCGTTCTTCGATTCCGTCGAGGCGAAGTAGCCGCCTTCGTGTCCCCAGCGCACGATCGTATCCACTACGCGGCCGATCAGTTGGCGGACCGACGTCTCGCGCTCGGGTGTATTCGGCTTTCCGTGAAAATATTTCGAAGCCACGATGTTCGTCGCTGTCTGCGACCAGCCCTTGGGGACATCGACGTTTTCCTGACGAAAGATCACCTGGCCCTTATCATTGCCGATGAGTGCGGTTCGCTTTTCCCATTCAACCGTGTCGAAAGGGGAGACCATTCCGTTGGTGAACCGGCGCTGGAACTCCAGCCCGCTCGCTTGGCGCGTTGTCGGTTGAACCTGCGTATTGGGATTCACGGCCGTTCTCGTCTCTGCCATTTCAATTATCTCCCCTCGGCAAAGCAAAAGGCAAAAAAGGGCACACCTGTGCCTTTGCCCTAAGCCCTCAGTTTTGTTCTACTTTCGTGAAATCGAGGTTTTTTTAGTGCGAAGCTCGATCAGCGGAAGAGTTTCCTTTGTCGAACTTCGTGCCCCCGCACTACGTTTCTGGCTAAAAAATTCCGAAGCGTTGCGGTGTTGGAGATAATAGACCCTTGCATTTTTCTGTCAAGGGAAAAGTACAAAATATGTCGCAACTGGATGCCTTGACATACAAGATGTAGTGGTGGATTTGCTGTGGACGCATTGTGGCTCGCGTGGATAAAAATCATCCGCGCGAGAGGTTTTAGCTCTTGCTTCTCAAAACAACAGCGGACGATTGACAGCAGCCCCGCATCGAAAAAAAATTGATAATACAACACATGAGCGCGCCAGCTATTGAGATCGTGGGACTCACAAAGGACTACACAGTTGGCTTCTGGCACAACCGCACCCGCCGTTCACTCGACCATCTCACGCTTCAAGTCGAGGACGGCGAGACGCTCGGCTTCCTGGGTCCAAATGGCGCCGGCAAGACCACGACACTAAAACTGCTGACCGGTCTGATTTTCCCAACCTCGGGGACAGCTCGTATTCGTGGCCGTTCCATCGACGACGTGAACATGCATCGCGAAATCGGATTCTTGCCCGAGCAGCCCTATTTCTACGATTACCTCACCGCGCGAGAACTGCTCGACTACTACGCACGTTTTTCGAATTTCACAAAAGCCGAGCGGGGTGAGCGTGTCGGCCGCCTGCTCGAACGCGTGGGCCTTACGTCCGCCGCAGACATCCAATTGCGGAAATATTCCAAAGGAATGTTGCAGCGCGCTGGAATCGCCCAGGCGATCTTGCACGATCCGCAGGTGGTCTTTCTCGACGAACCGATGTCCGGGCTCGATCCGGTCGGCCGCCGCGAAGTCCGCGACATCATTCACGATCTGAAGAAACAGGGCCGGACGGTTTTCTTCTCCACGCACATTCTTTCCGACGCGGAGATGCTTTGCGATCGCGTGGCGGTACTGGCGGGAGGCAAACTTCAGGGTATCGGCGCGTCCGGCGAAGTCATGTCTCTCGAAGTCCATGCGATGGACGTTCTTTTCGAGCTGCGGCCCGGCCAGGATTTGCCTCCGGGTCTCGCCGCGAAGGTCACGCGCATCGGCGCGAGATGCCAGATGGAGGTGCCGGAGTCCGAGCTTTACGCCGCGCTCGATCGTCTGCGTGCCTGGGACGCGCGCATTCTTTCCGTCTCTCCCGTCCGACCAACTCTCGAAGACTACTTCCTGCGTTTGGTGGGTGGCGCGAGCAATCCAGCCGAGCCTCGCACTCATGCCGTCGAGGTGATCGCGCCATGAGTTCCGCACCCTTCCCCGTAGCTCTGAACACCTTTCGCGAAGCCGTGCGCGATCGCGTGCTCTACAATCTGATTTTCTTCGCGCTGTTGCTGATCGGCGCCGCGATTTTCGTCGGCCAGATTTCAATCGGCATCGAGCGCCTCGTTATCATAAACCTCGGCCTGTCCGCCATTTCACTTTTCGGTCTCGTGATGGCGATCTTCATTGGTGTCGGTCTCGTCTCCAAGGAGATCGAAAAACGCACGCTGTACAGCTTGCTCGCCAAGCCGATCCGCCGCTGGGAATTCCTGGTCGGCAAATACGCGGGTCTCGTCCTGACGCTCGTGGTCAACACCGCCTTCATGACCATCGGCCTGTTGATCGCGCTCTTTTACGTCGGCCATCCCTTCGTTGCGTCGGACGCGCTGATTTTTGTCGCCGTCTACTTCATCCTGCTGGAGCTTGCGCTGGTCACCGCCATCGCGCTTTTCTTTTCCTGCTTCTCGAGCCCGATGCTCTCGACGCTCTTCACGCTCGGCATCTACATTACCGGTTGCTTCGCCGGCGACATTCGCGATTTCGGCGACTTCACGAAAAGCTCGGCGATGAAGGCGATCACGCGCGTCATCTACTATCTGGTTCCGAATTTTCACAACTTCAACGCCATTACGGCCGCATCGCACGCGGATTCGGTCTCCCTTTCGCTCGTTCTGCAAAATACGCTGTACGCGGCGCTCTACGTCGCCGTTCTGCTCGTCGCTGCTTCCGCCGTGTTCTCGAATCGCAATCTGAAATGAAACCGACGAGTCAATCTCGCGCCATCCAGACCGCGGCCATCGCGCTCCCTCTACTCTTCGTCGCTATCGCCGTCACGCAGATGCGCATCGATTCGCGCGCTACGTCCTCGGCAGAGCGGCAGGATGAGCTCATCCTCAGCTCGCCTTCCGCCATCAAAAAGCTGAGCCTCGGCTACGATTCGCTCATGGCCGATATCTACTGGACTCGTGCCGTGCAGTATTACGGCTCGCGCTTCGCCAAGCATGGTGCGAAATTCGATCTGCTCTGGCCCCTTCTTGACATCACCACCACGCTCGATCCCAATCTGATCGTCGCCTATCGTTTCGGAGCGGTGTTTCTTTCCGAATCCGGCGCGGGGGGAGCAGGCCGGCCCGATCTCGCCATCGAGTTGGTCGAGCGCGGCATCGCCGCCAATCCCGACGACTGGCATTTGGATGTCGATCTCGGCTTCCTTTATTACTACCGCCTGAAGGATTATCCATCCGCCGCGAACGCGTTCCTCGCCGGAAGCAAGAAACCGAATGCGCCCTCGTGGATGCCGGTGATGGCGGCGCGTGTCGCGCAAAAAGGCGGCTCGCTTGAAACGTCGCGTCTCATCTGGGCGGGAATTTACGAATCAAATAAAGATCCGAAAATTCGCGAACGCGCCCTGCGCGAACTAAAAGGCCTCAAAGCCGCTGAAGACGAATCTCAGCTCAATCAGCTCGCCGACCAATATCAGCGGCGCTTCGGCCGTCGACCAGCCACCATGGAAGATTTGCGATCTACCGGGCTACTCCAAGCCACTCCCGTTGATCCCGAGGGCTTCCCTTACGTCTGGGGACTCGACGGCCAGGCGCAGCTAAGTCCCGCTAGCCCGGTGGTGATTCCACAAGCCCCGCAGGACCAGCCTAAGCCGAAGCCTTAGCCTGTTCTTCAATCCGCGACTCTTCGGGGCACGCGATGTTCTCAAACACGGTTAGAATGTTTCTAGCATCTAATTCGTCAGGTCAACCGATCGCCACGTTGGCCACGCGGACTCCTATGCGGCATATCGTCCCAGTGCTGTTTC
>Ga0335078_10003714_pt1 | contig 22708 bp, 22 predicted proteins | sample Lox_Sample_32_FD_206711 | JGI IMG/M metagenome (GOLD analysis project Ga0335078, IMG submission 206711) | Soil microbial communities from Loxahatchee National Wildlife Refuge, Florida, United States - Lox_Sample_3.2 | ecosystem: Environmental > Terrestrial > Soil > Wetlands | place: USA... | reverse complement strand
CGTTAGCGGAGACACCCCGCATGCTTCACGGCTGCGCGGCGCGAGGCACCTGGGCCCGCACGTGTTCTCCGCGGGGAGTTAGCGGGGAATCTATTATCGGCTTAGTCATTCGTGCCGCCGCGGCGCGCAAAGGGGGGCGCCCATGTCGAGCTGGTTCTTCGGGCAGATCGTGCATACCGGGCGGTTGCCTTTGTTCTGTTTCTTTGTCGCGTTCGTATTCGGCTTCGGCTGCATCCGGCTGTCCGTGCGGCTCATCCGCGCCAAGGTCCGATGGTGGCCGGGGAACGTCACGGCCGGCGTCGTGCACGTTCACCACATGGTCTTCGGCGTCGTATTCATGGCTGTCGGCGGGGTCGCTGAACTCGCCGCGCCCATCCATTCGCTGGCCTGGCGATCAGGACCTGCCGCCCTCTTCGGCCTCGGCACCGCCCTTGTGCTCGACGAATTCGCGCTCATCCTGCATCTGCGCGACGTGTACTGGGCGAACGAGGGACGGCTGTCGATCGATGCCGTCTTCGTCGCCGCCGGGGTAACGGCGCTATTGCTGCTTGGCGCAAGTCCAGGCGGCGTCGGGCGGGTGAGCGGCTACCATCTGCTGCCGCGCACGGCGGGCGCCACCGCGACGCTCACCACAACGGTCGGCGTGCTCTTCGTGCTCGCCGTGATCACCCTGCTCAAAGGCAAGATCTGGACGAGCCTGTTCGGCCTGTTCATCCCGCTGCTCTTCGTCGTGGGCGCGATCCGGCTCGCCCGCCCCGGTTCGCCATGGGCCCGCTGGAGATACCACGAACGCCCGCGCAAGTACTGCAGGTCCATGGCGCGAGAAGAACGATTGCGCCAACCCGTGATCCGGGCGAAAATCCGTGCCCAGGATCTGCTCACCGGCCGCCATGACCAGCCTCATTCGCCGGTGAGCCGGTGAGCCGGTGAGCAGCGCGCAGGACAGGACCCGGCCTCAGCTGGAGGCTAGGACCTCGGCGACGGCGCGCAGCCTGATTTCCTCCAGAACATGTGACTGACGATCAGCCGCGGCGATCAAATGATCAAGCCGCCACCGGTCGAGGCGGCTGTCGTGCTCGGCGAGCGCGCGCAGCGTCCGCCAAGCGGCCGTCTTGCCCGCCACACCTATCTGCAGCGCTTCGATCTCCTCCAGCGCGCTCAACGGAGATCGCCGGACAAGATGACCGTTGAGCTTCACCCGGCCCGCCTTCTCCCCCAGCCACGCCGCGTAGACCTTGTAGTGCCTGACCGGGACGCCGAGTGCCCTCATCATCTCGATCATCGCGGCCTTCTCCTCGGCCATTTCTGCCGCCAAATGTTCAAGCGGCTCGCCGATCCGCGTGTTCCGGTTGGATGCGGCGGCGCGCTGTGCAAGCTGCACTCCCGCGGTGGCGCCCGCCAGATGATCGTTGAGGTAGATGCCGAGCAGGGCTGGCGACAAGTGCCATCTGCTCGCCTGACGGTCGCCTGCTGCCATGACGCCTCCCGTCGGGGCAAAACAGTCCTAACCCTTCTCATCCCAACTTATGGTCGTGGTCATGCACCGCCACCGGCTTTTCCTTTGGCGATCCTTCTCGTGCCACCCCGGCGGGCGATGGCATCGCCCGTGACCACCTGCACATGGCCACGGATGCACACCCCGGCGTGGGCGACCTCACAGTGCTTCGCGCCAGCGATCGGCGCGACGGAATCGGCTAGGACCAGCCCGGCCGTTGCACCAGCTCGATAGCGTCGAGGCGGGGATAGCAAAATGGACAGCAAGCATCCGCCCGGCGCGGATAGCAAAGTCCAGGTCGATGATCTCGAGGAGGGGTGCGCCCTCGTGCGGATTCGGCGGCGCGATGGCGACCGGGTCCCGTGCGTCGGAAGGTTCGGGCTGTGGCCTGCGAGGAACCTCGAACAAGCGGTCACCTACGAGGACTTCGCGATACGCGCCTCGCCTGGCCAAACGCGGCATCCGCGCACCCGGCCGGTTAAAAAGAAGGAAAGATCATGAGCAACAAGCGAAAGCCGAAGAAGGCCAGCAGCAGCAACCGGAACCGGGGTGCCCTGGTCAACGAGGCGGGCCCGGGGAGTTCGAGCATGACCTCCCCCGGTCTCCAGGGCGACTGGCGAGACACGTGCATCGCATGCATGCGGCCGGCAGACACCGCACTCGGGCTGATCGGCGAGGCTGAGTGGCACATCGCCGTACTTGGACTGTGGGGCATCCCCGAGGATCAGGCGGTGTGGCTGCTGTGCAACCACCTCGGGACCCCTCATGACGGCCGCGTGCCGGGCGGCGAGCTGGTCATGGCGTGGCGGGTGTGCGAGAAATGCGCGGCGAAGGCGAGCCCCGCTATGCGCCCCGCTATCGTCCCTCCGGGCGGTGTCATCAACGGAAAGATCCCCTGCTACCACGCACCCGACGACGAGCAGCCCGAGCCTGCCATCGTCACCGTGTAGCTGAGGTGACACCGTGCGAGGGGGCGGTACGCCGGCGCACGGTGCGCGTCGTGCGGGTCATTTTCCTAAAACGAGCCGCCCCCGCCGATCATGGTGATGGGATCATCCTGGTCGCGGAACGCGGCGCGGAACCACTCGGGTTTGGGCCGCCATACGTGGGCAAAGGGTCAGTGGCGGCAAGCAGGGATGGGGGTGATAACGCCTGGTGGGGTCGGATTCGAATTCGAATAGTAGGTCCACCCGCCGTACCGTGCTCATCGCGGGCGCGGCGAACCTCTTCGTGGGAGCGATCAAGCTGGCGGCCGGTATCCTCACCGGCTCGAGCGCCATGCTCGCAGAAGCCGCCCACTCGGGTGCGGACACGCTCAACCAGGCCTTCCTGCTGAAGTCTGTGCAGCGGGGTGACCAGCCGGCCGATCAAGGTCACCCGTTCGGCTACGGCCAGGAACGGTACTTCTGGTCGCTGCTCGCGGCGTTCGGCATCTTCATCGCCGGTGCCGGATTCTCCGTCTTCGAAGGACTGCTCGCCCTCAAGCGCGGCGGCGACCACGACCCCACCATCGCCTACGTGGTGCTGGCCGCCGCCTTCATCGCGGAGGGCACCTCGCTCGTGCGGGCCGTCAAGCAGGTCCGCGGCGAGGCGCGGGGTCGCGACCTTGACCTATTTGATCATGTGAAGACCAGTCCTGACACCACGGTCAAGGCGGCGTTGTTCGAGGACAGCGCGGCGCTGGTCGGCCTCGTCCTCGCCGCCACCGGCCTGGTCTTGCGCCAGGTGACCGGATCACCGGTCTGGGATGGCGCTGCGTCGATCGCGATCGGCGGCCTGCTCGTCGTCGTGGCGTTCAAGCTCGGCATGGACAGTAAGGAACTGCTCATCGGCAGGGCGGCCGATCCGAGGGAGCAGGAGGCGATACGAGCCGAGATCGAGCGCACGCCCGGCATAGACGCCCTGCTTGAACTGCTCACCATGCACATGGGGCCCGACCATCTCATCGTCGCGGCGCGCGTGGCCTTCAACGACGAGATCAGCGCCGACCGCGCAGAGGACGTCGCCGACGACATCGATCGCCGGCTCGCCGGGCGGCTCGCACAGGTTCCGCACGTGTTCATCGATCCGACGCAGACCGCGTCTCACCGTGGCACCGGCACCGGCCCCGGCACCGGCACCGGCGATGACGCGGCTGCGGCAAGATCGCTCAGCGCCGCAAGCCAGCCCCGGGCGGACTGATACCGGCTGGACCGCCGTCGGATCACGGCGCCGCCACGCTCACCCACTGGAGCGTCCACCGCCCGTTGCCCACTCATTGTGACTGGCCGGTCGAGAGGGCACCACGAACGAAGGGGTGGCACCCAGAGGGGGCGGTCGTGACCGAGGAACCAATGCACCATGGCGGACTGCAGGCCGGCAGCCCACTGCGAACGCCCCGCGCGGCCGCCGTCGCCGGGATCGTCTTTTCCGTGCTCCTCATCACGGCACTCGCGCTGCTCAAAGTCTCCGTGCCGGCCAAACCCGCCGTCGCGGGCGCGTGGCTGACCGAGTCAGGGCGAAGGACCGCTGTGGTGGTCGCGCTGAACCTCGTCCCGTTCTCCGGCATCGCGTTCCTTTGGTTGATCGGTGTGCTGAGGGACCGGGTCGGCGTCCGCGAGGATCGCTTCTTCGCGACCGTCTTCCTGGGCAGCGGCCTGCTGTTCGTCGGCATGCTGTTCGTGGCCGCGGCTGTGGCCGGAGGGCTTATCGCGGAGACGGCGTCCCGGGTGTCCCACCCGCCCGGCCCTGACACGCTGGTGCTTGGCCGCAACGTCACCTCGATCCTGCTGAACGTCTACTCCATGCGGATGGCCGCGGTATTCACCCTCACCACGGTGACCATTGCGCGCCGCACGCAGATCGCCTCCAGATGGCTCCTGGCGGCCGGGCTCGCGACCGCTGTCGTGCTGCTGGTCGGGAACGGCGTCTCAGCCTGGGTGGAGTTGCTGTTTCCCGCGTGGATCCTGGCACTGAGCATCGACATCCTGGTCTCGGGCCCGGGCACCTCGGCCACGGCCTAACGGGCACGCGGCATGTCCGCTTTTACCCTTTTCGTTCGCGATTGCGACGGCGTTCAGTCGGGCCGATTTCTCGGCAATTACGCCATAGCGAAGCCGATGATGGCGGAAGCGGCGATATCGCTCGTGGTTGCCAGCCGTCGCCCGCGGTGTCAATATCTTGAAGTAGTCATATTTAGTTGTCCGCAGTAGTTGCCCGTGGTGAAAGCGCTGCAGGCCAGGGCTGCTGCTTGCCATTCAATGGTCTCTGTTATATAAGTGCTAGATAGCGCCAAATATCTGGGCTTCCGCGACCTTGCTACCGACCCATTCGTATGCCTTCTGGTCCGCCCGCCTCATGCGCGTGGCGGCGCAGCGGACCGGTTCACAGCGCGGCCATACCCGCGGGTACCCGCGGGCCGCCCTCCAGGGATGAGATCACGTGTGCGAGTACGCAACGCAGGCAGCAGATTAATGGCGCGCGCCACCGCCAGGAACATTTCCGTGCTGGTGGCGGGGGCGTCCGCTGCTGCCCTCGTGGCGGGTCAATTCGCGGCGAAAGCCGCCGCGGCTCCCGCCGCGATGGCGGCCACCCGCCTAGCGCAGCAGCCGATGTCGCCCGGGCTGGCCGCCCAGCTATCGAAGAACGTGAGCCAGCACGTGATCGTCATCATGAAGGGCCAGCTCGCCGCCGCGCACGTGGGCAGCCACGCCGCGGCGATGCGCGCCGCGGCGATCGCAAGCAATCAGGCACCGGTGATGAATGAACTCCGCCAGGTGCATGCCACCCACGTCAGCTCCTACCGACTGGTCAACTCCTTCGCGGCCACGGTGTCGGCGGGCGAAAGGACCCGGCTCACGGCCAACCCGGCAGTGGCGGAAGTCATCCCCGACGTCACCATTCATGGTGCCTCGCCCGAGCAGCAGGCGGCCCCGCCCGGTACCGCCGCGGCCAGCGCCGCGGCCCGCGCGACCTCGCTGACGCCCAACGTGATCCCCGGTGCCTGCGGCCCGAACGGCAAGGTGCAGCTTGAGCCCGAGGCCCTGCAGCTGACCAACACGGACTCCGACAACCCGAATGCCAAGACCGCCCATTCGCTCGGCATCACGGGTAAGGGCGTGAAGGTCGCCTGGATCGCCGACGGCCTCGACCCGAGCAACGTGAACTTCATCAGGCCGGACAACACGTCGGTCTTCGACCCGGCCACCGGTGGTGACTACCAGGACTTCAGCGGCGACGGTCCCGGCAAAGTCACCGGTGGCGACGAGGCATTCCTCGATGCCAATTCGATCGCCGGCCAGGGCATTCACGTCTACAACGCGAACAACTTCAGCGCCCAGCCGGACCCTGCCGCGTGCAACATCCGCATCGAGGGCGTAGCTCCCGGCGCGAGCCTGATCGGCCTGGACGTGTTCGGCTCCGCCGAGGACACCACCGAGTCCGGCTTCCTGCAGGCCATCAACTACGCCGTGCAGACGGACCAGGTGAACGTGCTCAACGAATCGTTCGGATCCAACCCATTCCCCGACGTCACCGCGCTCGATGTGACCAAGCAGTTCGACGACGCGGCGGTCGCGGCAGGTGTCACGGTCACCGTCTCGAGCGGCGACGCGGGCTCCACCAACACGATCGGCTCCCCTTCGACGGACCCGAATGTCATCTCGGTCGGCGCGTCGACGGACTTCCGCTTCTACGCCCAGACCAACTACGCTTCCGCGCGCTACTTCGCGACCACCGGCTGGCTCAACGACAACATCAGCTCGCTGAGTTCCGGCGGATTCAACGAGACCGGCGGCACCGTGAACCTGGTGGCACCCGGCGACCTGAGCTTCGCCTCGTGCAGCACAGATGTCGCGATCTACACGGAGTGCACCAACTTCGCCGGCAAGCCGTCCCCGATCGAGGAGGTGGGCGGCACCAGCCAGTCCGCGCCGTTGACCGCGGGCGCCGCGGCACTAGTCATCGAGGCGTACCGGACCACCCATGGCGGGGCCAACCCGACACCGGCGCTGGTCAAGCAGATTCTGGACAGTACCGCGACCAACCTGAGCACGCCCGCGACCGAGCAGGGCGCCGGCCTGCTGAACGCCTGCAAGGCGGTACAGCTCGCCGAGTCCATCCGCACGAGCGATGGTTCGCCGAAGGCTGTCGGCAACACGCTGCTGACCTCGGCCACCCAGCTCAACGCGGCCGCAGCCACCGGCCAAACCGAGAACTGGCACGTCCGGGTTACCAACACCGGCGCGCAGGAACAGTTGGTGCACCTGCGCGGCCAGACCTTCGGCGCTGACCACGGCGTGCAGACGGGAAGCGTCACGCTCAACGATGCGACCAGCCCGCGGTTCGCGAACTACCAGGGCCTGCAGAATAACTACGGCACGTTCACCTTCCATGTCGCGCCCGGTCAGGACAGGCTCGATGCCTCGCTCGCCTACCCAGGGGACCCGAACTATGGCCTCAATGCCCGGGTGCGGCTGATCCTGATCGACCCGCTTGGCCGGTTCGCCGCGCACTCCCTGCCGCAGGGCCTGGGCAACTTCGGCAATCTGGATGTCAGGTTCCCCGCGCCGGGCACCTGGAAGGGCGTCATCTTCGGAGACGTCAAGTCGCTCGGGGGCACCAACGGGAACGTGCCGTGGCGCGTCGCGACCCAGCAGCTCGTGCCCTTCGGCTCGGTCAGCCCGAGCACGCTGCTGCTGCCCCCGGGCCAGGGCGCGACCGTCAACGTCTCGGCCACCACGCCCGGCACGCCAGGCGACGCTGCCGGATCGATCGTGCTGACCTCAGACCTCGGCCCGGGCGGTGTCACCTCGATCCCCGTGACCCTGCGCAGCCTGGTCGACGTGGCGCGCGGCGGGGTGCTGCGCGGCGTCCTGACCGGCGGCAACGGACGGCCGAACGGTGAGGGCCTGGTCGCCTACTACGAATTCCAGGTCGCAGGCGGCACCAAGAACGTCACCGCGAACGTGTCGCTCACCAATGACGCGGGCGACCCGGTCGCCGCTTACCTGATCAGCCCGGACGGTGACACGCTTGGCTATGGGCAGAACTCGCTGAACGGCACCCAGGGGACCTCGCTCGCGGTCTATACGCTCGACCCGGCGGCGGGCACCTGGACGCTCATCGTGGACTTTGCCGAGCCCATCGTGGGCGACGAGGTATCCCAACCCTTCACCGGCAACATCCAGTTCAACAAGGTCGGGGCGAGCGCGTCCGGGCTGCCGGACACGAGGAGCAAGCTGCTGGCGGCGGGCTCGCCGGTGACGGTTCCCGTGACCGTCACGAACAACGGCGCAGCGCCCGAGGACTTCTTCGCCGACCCACGGCTCAACGCGACGACGCGCCTGCCGCTCGCAACATTCACGTCCGGCACCGGGCTCACATCACCGCTGACCGGCAACCCGCCGATCTGGCTGGTGCCGACCCAGACCACCAGCGTCTCGGTCTCGGCCAAGGCGAGCCTGCCGGTCATGTTCGACTTCGGCCCCAACGTTGGCGACCCGGACCTGGCAAGCAGCAGCTCAGGCACATCGCCGCTGTGCACCACCACACCGGCGGGGTCCTATCACCCGCCGGGCGGCACCGTGACGGCGGGGGCGTGGTTCGCGACGCCCGACGAGTGCGGGCCTTTCTCCGGCCCAGCGCCCGCGGGCACCGTTAAGATGGCCATGGTCGCGACGACCAAGGCGTTCGACCCCGCGGTGACCTCCGGCACGAGCGACGCCTGGCTGGCCGCGACCAACCCGGCGGCCACGTTCTTGCCGCTCCTTCTCAATCCTGGTCAGACCGGCACGATCAACGTGACGATCACGCCGTCCGGCGCCTCGGGCACGGTGGTCAGCGGCACATTGTACGTCGACGATTTCGTCGGCGGGGTGCCCCCGTACGGCCAGATCACCGATGACGAACTGGCCGCGCTCCCGTACACCTACACCATCAAGTAGCCACCACCTAGCGGGTCCTGCGGTCCGGTAGCCGCAATGCGCCTGCCGCGACGAACACCGCCACGCAGGCCTGGATCGCGAGCACTGTCAGGAACGCGTTGCCTGCCCCGGCGCCGTCACCGGCCAGGGCCAGGAACAGGCTCCCGAGCGTGGCGACGCCGAGAGCGAGCGCGGTTTGCTGGGTCGTGGCGAGGACGCCGCCGCCCACCCCTGCCGATGACGGTGGCACGTCGGACAGCACGACGCCGAACAACGGGCTCATCACCAGCCCCTGTCCGAGGCCTGCCAGCGCGAGCCCAGGCCCGAGCGCGGCGATCGGCAGGCCCGGCCACCAGGCAAGCACGGTGCCACCGAGGATGAGCAGCCCGGCGGCCTGGACAGCGGCACCCGCGGTGAGCACCCGCGGGCCGAAACGTGCGACGAGCCTGGAGGTCCACAGCGACGCCAGCAGGAACGCCGCCGCCATCGGCACGAGTCCTGCCCCGCCGCGAGCGGGCTGGCGCCGAGGCCCTGCTGGACAGCGAGCGGGTAGCAGAACATGAAGGCACCGAAACCCGCGAAGAACGGCAATGCCAGCGTGAGTCCCTGCCGCATGGTCGGCAGGCGGATCAGTGACGGCGGCACGAACGGAATCCGACCCGCGCGCTCGGCGCGGGCCTCCACAACCGTGAGGGCCGCGGCGACGGCCGGGGAGGCGGCGAGCAACACAATCGCCCACGCCGGCCAGTGCAGCGAACGCCCCTCGGTCAGCGGAATCAGCAGGGTGAGGACGAGCACGCCGAGCAGCAGCGTGCCTGGCCCGTCCACCCGGGCAGCGACGGCCGCCCTGGTGACCGGCATGTAGCGGCGGGCGAGCACGAACCCTGCGATGCCGATCGGGACGTTGACGAGAAAGATCGGCCGCCAGCCGGTGCCATCCAGATTGGCCGATACCAGCAGCCCACCGAGCAGCTGACCGATGACGGCCGCGATCCCGCCCGTCGCCCCGTAACGGGCAAGTGCGCGGGCGCGCTGCTGGCCGGCTGTCGCCGACTGGATCGTGGCAAGCACCTGCGGCACCATCAGCGTCGCGGATGCGCCTTGCGCGGCGCGGGCCGCGACAAGCGTGATCGCAGAGGGAGCAAGGCCACACGCGGCCGAGGTGATCGCGAACGCCGCCATCCCGGCGAGAAAGAGGCGGCGCCGGCCGAAGCTGTCGCCGAGCCGCCCGCCGACGACGAGCAGCAGGGCGTACGCCGTCGCGTAGGCGGACACAACCAGCTCAAGCAGCGGCGCGCTGGCGTGCAGGTCCTGGTCGATGCTGGCCAGCGCCACGTTGACGATGAAAAAATCGACCATCGGCAGCAGCACGCCGATGAGCACGCACGCAAGGCCGACGGCGGAAAGCGAGGCCCCTGCCGTGGCTGGGCGAAGAGCACGCTCGGGGGTGGCCATGGCGTCCCCGACGATGGGAGCGCCGGCCACCGGAGCGCCGGCCACGGGGGCACGATAAGCAGTGTCGAGTTCTGCAGACATGCAACCATCGTGCGGCAGCCATTAAGGTGGTACCAGTGTGTGGTTATCCTAGTAGTGCCACTGCCTGGCAATCGCATCTTAGGTAGTGCATTATGGGACCATGAGCACTGCGTTCCGTCAGACGGCGCTCGACGAGCGGGACGCCGCGCGTACGCGCGGCGCGGCGGCACCCACGGCTACCGCGCCTGCCCCTGCGCGCGCCGCGGATGGGCACCTGCGCAGGCAGGAGCTTGCGGCATTCCTGCGCAGCCGTCGTGAACGCATTGCGCCGCAGCAGGTCGGCCTGCCGCTCGGAAACCGGCGCCGCACCCCCGGCTTGCGGCGGGAGGAAGTGGCCACGCTCGCGGGAGTCGGCGTCACCTGGTACACGTGGCTCGAACAGGGCCGCGACATCAACGTCTCGCAGCAGGTTCTCGACGCGGTGGCCCGCACGCTGCTGCTCGACCCGCACGAGCGGGCGCACCTGTTCACCCTGGCAGGCACGGCCGACGACAGCGCCGCCGCCGAATGTCAGTCGCTGCCCCCGACCGTGCAGGTGCTGCTCGACCGGCTCGACCCGTACCCGGCATGCGTCCGCAATCCCAGGTACGACATCCTCGCGTACAACTACACCTGCGGTCACCTGTTCGGTGACCTCGACGAACTGCCCCTCGGAGAGCGGAACTCGCTCTGGCTGATGTTCACCGACCCGGCCCGGCGGACGGCGATCGTGGACTGGGACGACACCGCACGACGGATGGTTGCGGAATACCGTGCCGCCATGGCCGAGCATGTGGCAGAGCCGACGTGGAAGTGCCTGGTCACCAGGCTCACCAGGGCATCGAAGGAATTCACGGAACTGTGGGACCGCCGCGAAGTCGCCGCCCCGGAGAACCGCACAAAGCGCTTCCTGCATCCACGTGCCGGGCTGCTCAGCCTCGATTACACCCACCTCTGGCTAGGCCAGCGCCTCGGCACTCGCATGACGACCTACACACCCGCGGACGACGAGACCCAAGCCAGGCTGAGTCAGCTGCATCAGATCCGGGTCAGCGGCACAACGGCCCACGCGAACCGGTGAAACTCCCGCGGCGCCGACGCGAGCCAATGGGCACCGCGGTGCGCACGGTCGACGGTTTCCCCGTGGTCTTCCAGTACGGTCAGCCGGTCCCCTCGTTCGACGTTTGCACCGACCGCCCGGACGGACGCGAGTACCTCGATCTGGATGAGTGCTGGCGGTTCGCGTTCGACCCTGACGACGCCGGTACTCGCGGTGGCTGGATGTCACCAGGTTTCGACGACGGCGGCTGGCCGGTCGTAGCGGTCCCGCTGCCGTGGGATCTGTACGACACGCCGGGTTTCGGTGCATACGCGGGCGGCGCCTACGGCAGCGGCACTGCGTTTCGCGACGGGCACGGGTGGTACCGCACCCGGCTCTGGATTCCGGGCACTTGGTCGGGCCGGTTCGTCAAGATCTGTTTCCTGGCGGTGAACTACGCGGCGCGTGTGTACCTCAATGGTGAACTCGTGGGCGAGCACGAGGGCGGGCACACCGCGTTCGCCATGGACGTCAGCGCCGCGATCCGGCCTGCCGCCGCCAACGTGCTTGCGGTGCGGGCGTACCGAAGGCCGTGGTACCGCGACTCCCCGGCCGGGCCGGCGGAGGTGGGATGCGACACAGAACTGCCGCACAAGCCAGTCGACTACTGGCCCTACGCGGGGATAACCCGCGGGCTGTTCCTCGAGGCCACCGCCCAGGCCACGGTCAGCAAGCTGGTCACGAGCGCAGCGGATGGCCGGCTCGCGGCCGCGGCGGTCGTGTATCAGCACGGAATCGAACCGGCGCGCGGGCGGCTGATCCTTGATCCGGGTCCGGGCACCGGCGGCGTCCCTGTCGCCACGGACCTCGAGCTTGCCCCCGGCGAGGTACGGGTGGTCCGCGCGGATCTGGCGCTGCCCGAAGCGCTGCCGTGGTCACCCGCGGACCCCCGGCTTTACCGGCTCACCGCGCGCCTCGAGATCGACGACGCCGCGGCGGGCGGCACGCAGGACGCGAGCACGCAGCACGCGAGCACGCTCAGCGCCGATAGCCTGGCGGTGCGGTACGGCATGCGCAGCGTGGACATAGCCGGGGGCCGGCTACGCCTCAACGGCGAACCGATCTTCCTCAAGGGTCTCAACTGGCACGAGGAAACCCCAGCACGCGGGCGCTCGATGCGGCGTGAGGACTACGCGGAGATGCTCGGCATCGCAGCTGACCTGGGCGCGAACTTCTTGCGCAACTGCGGCTACACACGCCACCCGGATTTTTACCACGCCGCCGACGAGCGGGGCATGCTGGTCTGCGACGAGCCGGACAACTTCTGGGTCCAATCCCGCCAGCAGCGGATCCAGTGCCGCTACGGCCTGTCGTCCGCGCTGGTCGCCACGATGGTGTGGAACCAGGTCAACCACCCAAGCGTCGTTCTGTGGTCACTGCACAACGAGTCACAGACCAGTGACCAGCCCGTTTACCGGCGATGGATTTCGCAGCTGCGCGCCGCGGCTACCGGTGCCGACCCCCAGCAGCGGCCGGTGACCTGGGCCTCTGCGACCAACTGGGACCCCGCCTTCGACCTGGCCGACGTCATCGGCTTCAACGAGTACTTCGGCTACTTCTATGGCCACGACGACGATCTCGGCGCCACGATCGACGCCGTCCATCGCACCTACCCGGCGTCGCCCATACTCATCACCGAGAACGGCAGCTACGCGGACCCCGGCCGGCACGGCGGCGCCGAGAAAACCGGCACACAGGAGTGGCAGGCCGACAAGCTACGCAGGCACTGGCGCCAGGTCGCGGCGCGGGCGGGCTACCTTGCCGGTTACACGTACTGGCTGCTCAGGGACTACAAGCAGCGAATGAACTACAACCACCGTCTCAACGGCATCTCGGCCATGGGGCTGATGACCTTCGACGGCCGTCCCCGCGCCGCCGCTGCGGCCTTCCGCGACTGCCGGATTCCACCCAGCTTGCCGTCGCGCCCGCACCCGCCCGGGCAGAGCTGAGATCTCCCTGATCGTGGTACCGGACCCGTCAAAAGCGCGGCTCATGCACCGTGATCAAGGAACCGCTCCGCGCCACCGACGCACCCGAGACCAGGTAGCCGAGACCAGGTAGCCGAGACCAGGTAGCCGACCGACCCGCATTCGCCGCCGGAATAGTCGTTTACTGCGGAATCAGTGGGCAGACATCACCTTGACCGGATGAAGATCCAGATCCCCAGGGAGACGATGACGGACGATGAACGCCCCGACGGATGACCCACCCCAGCCCCCGGTCGTGGCCGTCGCCAACCGGCTCCCGGTCCAGGGCGGCGCCGACGGCTGGGAGCTGTCGCCTGGCGGGCTCGTCACGGCGCTGCGGCCAGTGATGACGACCCACACCGGCGCCTGGGTCGGCTGGGACGGCGGCACGAAGGGCATGCCCTCGACGCTGCCGGATCTCGACGTGCGCGTGCGGCCGATCAGCTTGTCCGCCGCCCAGGTCAGGCACTACTACCACGGCTTCGCCAACGCGACGCTCTGGCCGCTGCTGCACAACGCGATCGAGAAACCCAGGTTCGACCGGGCCTGGTGGCAGGCCTACCAGCAGGTGAACGCCGCGTTCGCCGACGCGACCATCGCCGCACTCGATGACCTGCCCGGCGCACTCGCGTGGGTCCACGACTACCAGCTCATGCTTGTCCCGCAGCTGATCCGCAAGCGGCGCCCCGGCCAGCCCGTCGGGTTCTTTCTGCACGTGCCGTGGCCGTCACCTGACATCTTCGCCCGCTGCCCTTGGCGGGAGGAAATCCTGCGCGGGCTGCTCGGTGCGGATGTCGTTTCGTTTCATACCGAGGACTACCGAAAGAACTTCGTCCGCGCCTGCGACCGGCTGCTTAGCGGCGGGGGCATCAAGGCGCATGGGCCGACCATCGCGCTGCCCGACGGGCGGACGGTGCTCACCACGGCCGCACCCATCTCGATCGACGCGGCCGAGTTCCGCCAGCACGCCACCGACCAGGCGACCGACCGCGAAGTCGAGGCGCTCCGCGAGCAGTTCGCCGGCCGCACCCTGCTACTCGGCGTCGACAGGCTCGACTATACGAAGGGCATCATCGAGCGCCTGCTTGCCTTCGAGATGCTGCTGGAACGACGCGAAGACCTGCGCACCACGCTCGCGTTCCTGCAGATCGCCGTCCCCAGCCGCGACGACGTGCGAGAATACCGCGATCTGCGCGCCGCCCTGGAGCGGCACATCGGGCGGATCAACGGCCGGTTCACCGAGCCCGGCCACGACGTGCCCGTCCACTACCTGTACCGCGGGTTGTCGCGGCAGCAGATCGCCGCCTATTACGCGGTCACCGCTGCCTTGCTCGCCACACCGCTCATCGACGGGATGAACCTCGTCGCCAAGGAGTACGTCACCGTGCAGGCAGAACGCGGCGGCGACGGGGCACTCGTCCTCAGCGAATTCACCGGCGCCGCCGTTGAGCTCCGCCAGGCCGTGCTGTGCAACCCGTTCGACATCGAGGGCCTGTCCCACCGCATCGAGCACGCGCTCCAGCTGCCTGCTGGCAGCCGCCATGCCGCACTCGCGGCTATGGGCCGGCGCGTCCGGACCCACGACGTGCATCGTTGGGTAGCCGATCAGCTCGCGGTGATCTCACCGGGCGGCCGGCGGGAAGCCGTGCTGTCGGGTAGCCGCCTCGCGCGTTAGGCTGTGCGGGATGATCGAGATCATGAGCTTCCGGCTGGTAGCTGGCGCCGACGAAGCGGCGTTCATCGCGGCCGACCGCAAGGTTCAGACCGAGTTTGCGTACCAGCAGGCCGGCCTGTTGCGCAGGACGACGGCTCGCAGCGACGACGGCGGCTGGATCGTCATCGACCTGTGGCGATCTCAGCGGGACGCGGACGCCCGCGACGAGCGCTGGGGCCACGATCAAGTGACCGCCGAGTTCATCTCGTTCATTGACGCGGCCACCGTCAGGACCGATCGCTATGCCACGCTCGACTGACACGAGATGCCCGCAGGCGGCTGTGGTGCGGCCGTACCGGCTCGCTATCCGGCCGGGCTATTGCTGAACGAGCACCAGCGGGACGCCTTCCGGATCGTCGATGGCGGCCAGGGTCGGGCCGCCCGGAACGTCGAACGGCTCGACCACAACCCGGCCGCCAAGCTCCACCGCCAAGGCGAGGGACGCCCGCAGGTCACGTACCTGGACGTAGAGCGTCACACCGGCGCGATCTCCTCGGCGCAGATGACCCCCGGGCCCAGGCTCGGGACCGCCAAGCCCGGCCGGAATCTGCATGACCGGTCCGTCCCCGATCTCCCAGTTGCATAGCTCGCGGTAGAACGCGGCCTGGCGTTGCGGGTCCCTGGCCACCATCTCCCAATGCACCACTGGCCTGGCCCAGTCGCCGCCCACGGCATCCTCCGATCCCGCGCGTCCTAGTGGTCTGCCAGAAGCGTCCTCGTGGTCTGCCAGAAAGAGACCCTAGAGATCCGGCATCGAGATCACCATCTCCAGCGCCTGCTTCGCTTCTGACTCGGCCACCAGCCGGACGGCGAAGCCCGCATGGACCACGACGTAGTCGCCGATCCGGACATCGGGCGTGTAGGCAAAGCAGACGTCGCGGGACACGCCGCCGAATTCAGCCTTGCCCGTCGGCAGGCCCGCCACCTCAGCTATCTGCGTGACCCGGCCGGGTACGCCGAAACACATCGGGTTCACTCCCCCTGCGTGCGCCTGCTGCCAATGGGATCCGCGGCCGGTGGCAGCCGTTCGGGATCATCGGGATTACCCAGCTGCGAACCGGGCTGGCTCACCCGCGCCGCCCGCGCGCCGCGGACCGCCTCGTGCAAATGCGTGGCCCACGACCTGGTGAGCCCGCGCGCCTGCGCCATGCTGCGCAGGCCGGCGGGTTCGACCGGCAGGTTGACGGAACGGAACGGACCAAGATCCGCCATCTCAACACGAAACACCGTGCGGCGGCGCCCGGCGAGCTCAAGCATATCCGGGAACTGATCATCAGGCGGAAACGCGAGCCCGTTGATTGTCCAGGGCGCCAGCAGCAGCACTGTGGGGGTGTCCGCCACCACGACGGGATCAAGGACGTCCACGAGCAGGCGAGGATTCGCCGCCGGATCGCCGAGAAAATGCTCGCGGTGGACGTGATCGAACGCGCGGCGCACGTTCGCGGTGAGATCCTCAAGCTGGCCCATGGCCACAGTGTCGCCACGAACGGCACAGAACACAACGCCTGAAAACGGCCGGAATTCGGTACCCCAAAGGACCCTTGCCGACCCGTTGGACCCAACGTACTCTCTCCCTTACCGCGTTTCAGGGTCGATTCGACGGCTCAGTCGCGGGCTCGCGTGAGGCGGTGAGGCCATGACGAGCGGTGACCGGGCGACCCCAACGTCAGCTGGGACTGATGCTCCGTTTGCGCCCAACATGTTTGCGCCCAACATGCCAGACGGGCCGGGTGCGTCCCGTGAGCCCTATGCGTCAGAGCCCAACGTGGCTGACGGGGACGATGACTCATCGCTTACCGCGCGCCTCGCTAACGCGGGGGTCGGCAGGCGTGCGTTCCTGCAGTTCTGCGCGGGGGTCACCGCGACCCTCGCGCTGCCGGCCCGCTTCGCGCCGCGCATCGCGTCCGCGCTGGCAAAGGTGGACAGACCCATTGTGGTCTGGCTTGAGTTCCAGGACTGCGCTGGCGACACCGAGGCGTTCGTACGCTCACGCAACCCATCGGCGGCCAACCTGGTGCTCGGGCTGATCTCGCTCGACTATCACGAGACCTTGATGGCAGCCGCAGGCACGGCCGCCGAGAGCGCTCGAGACCAAGCTGTCGCAACGGGCGGGCACATTCTCATCGTCGAGGGATCGGTGCCGACCGGCATCCGCGGATCGTGCACGATCGGGGGCCAAGCGGCCGACGACATCCTCACAAACGCTACCCGCGGCGCTGCCGGGATCATCAACGTCGGCACGTGCTCGGCGTTCGGCGGTATCCCCGTCGCCAAGCCCAACCCCACCGGCGCCACCTCGGTCGCGGACATCGTCAGCGGCGTTCCTATCGTCAACCTCTCCGGGTGCCCGGTCAACGCGGACAACCTCACCGCCACCATCGTCCACTACCTGACGTTTGGTGAGTTCCCAGCGGCTGACGATCTCGGCCGGCCCCTGTTCGCCTACGGGGAGCGGATCCACGACAACTGTCCGCGGCGTGGCCAATTCGACGCGGGACAGTTCGCGCTCGAATGGGGCGACCAGGCGCACCGCGACGGGGCGTGCCTGTACCGGCTCGGCTGCAAGGGCCCGAGCACCTTCCACAACTGCCCCAGCGTGCAGTACAACGGGGGGACATCCTGGCCGGTGGCGGCCGGCCACGGCTGCGTGGGGTGCTCTGAGCCCGCCTTCTGGGACACGGACACGCCCTTTTACGACCGGCTGCCGCATGTGCAGACCGCGGGGCTCGATCTCACCGCGGACCGGCTCGGCATCGCCGTCGTCGCCGCCACGGCCGCCGGGTTCGCATTGCACGCGGTCGGCAAGGGCGTTCAGCACCGGCTCGCCGCTGCCCATGACGCCCGGGCGGCAGGACCATCGGACTCCAGTACCCCGAGTGGTGGCGAAGGCGACCGTGGCGAGGAGAGCCCCGCGGCCGGCAGCAGCGGCGATCCCGCCAACGGCAGTGGCGGCCCCGCGGCCGGCAGCGGCGGCCCGCCGGCCGCCAGCGGCGGTCCCCCGGCCGGCGCCGGCGACGACACTGGCGAAGGCGGCGACGCGCACGGCTCCGGTACATCAGCAACCTAAGAGGCGGGTAGGTGGGACATGGCACGGCTCGTCGTCGACCCGGTGACCCGGATCGAAGGGCACTTGCGCGTTGAGGTGCAGGTCGCCGGTGGAAAGGTCACCGAGGCGTACTCCTCGGCGACGATGTGGCGCGGCATCGAGACCATCCTGCAGGACAGGGACCCGCGGGATGCGTGGCTTTTCGCGCAGCGGATCTGCGGTGTCTGCACGACCGTGCACGCGCTTGCCTCGGTGCGGGCGGTCGAGGACGCCGTCGGCGCGGTCCCGCCGCTGAACGCGCGGCTGCTCCGGGAGCTCATCGCCGCGTCGCAGTACGTGCACGATCACGTCGTGCACTTCTACCACCTGCAGGCGCTGGACTGGGTCGACCCGACGTCCGCGCTGAAGGCCGATCCGGCGAAGACATCCGCGCTCGCGCAGTCAATTTCTGACTATTCTCGTTCGTCGACCGGGTTGTTCGCTTCGGTGCAGGCCCGGCTCAAGGCATTCCTGGCCAGCGGCAATCTCGGCCCGTTCACGAATGGGTATTGGGGGCATGTCGCGTACCGGGCGAGCCCGGAGCTTAACCTGCTCGCGTTCAGCCACTATCTCGACGCTCTCGACTTCCAGCGTCAGTACATCAAGGTGCACGCGCTCCTCGGCGGCAAGAACCCGCACCCGCAGACCTATGTCGTCGGCGGCATGGCGTCTCCCATCGACCTGAACAGCCAGGACGCGATCAACGGCAACACTCTTCAGGAGCTATCGGAGCTGCTGCAAAATGGGCAGCAATTCGTCCAGCAAGTGTATATTCCAGACCTGTACGCCATCGGCGGAACCTACCTGGATTGGACGAAGATCGGCAGTGGCCTGACTTCGTATATGGTGTTCGGCGACTATTCGCCGTCGCCGCCGCGCCGGCACCAGCCTGCGTCCGGTGGCCTGTTTCCTGGCGGGGTGATCCCGGCCGGTAAGCTGGCGGTCCAGCCATTCGATCCGACCGGCATCGCCGAGTCCGTCGCCCATTCGTGGTACCGCTACGACGGCGCGGCCGACGCTCTGCCGCCGTGGCAGGGCGAGACCATCCCCGACTACACGGGCCCGGACCCGCCATTCCAACAGCTCAACGTCGCAGGGAAGTACTCGTGGCTCAAGGCGCCCCGGTACAAGGGCACCGCCGTGGAAGTCGGCCCGCTCGCCCGGATGCTGGTCGGCTACCTATCTGGCGACCCTCGCATCAAGCCACTGGTCCAGGGCGCGCTCAACAAGCTCAAGGCCCCGCCGGCGGCATTGATGTCGACGCTCGGCCGGGTGCTGGCCCGGGGCCTGGAGACCGAGCTAATGGCGGCGTACTCCATCGAGGTGCTTGGGCAACTGCAGGACAACGTCAACAGCGGCGACCTGGCGATCGCGGATACCTCGAAATGGCAGCCCTCGTCGTGGCCTGCCGGGCAGACCCGCGGCGTCGGGTTCGAGGAAGCCCCGCGGGGCTCGCTGTCCCACTGGGTCGTCATCGGCAACGGGCACATCCAAAATTACCAGGCCGTCGTACCGTCGACCTGGAACGCGAGCCCTCGTGACATGGCGGGAAACCCCGGCGCATACGAGGCCGCCCTGGTCGGTACGCCAGTCGCCGACCCTACGCGTCCGCTGGAGATCCTCCGGACGCTGCACTCCTTCGACCCGTGCATGGCGTGCGCAGCGCACATTTATGACGCGGACGGCGGCGATATCGTCGAGGTCCGAGTCCAATGACCGCGCCCGCCCAGCGTCGGCCGCCTGTTCCAGCGGCACCCGCGGAGCAGGCCGCAAGTGCCGAACAGGCCACGGGAACAGCGCTGGTTCGAGTGCGCGTCTGGGACCAGCCGGTGCGATGGGTGCACTGGCTGCTCTTCGCCGCGATCGCCGTGCTCAGCGTGACCGGCTTCCTCATCGGCGACCCGGTCCTCCATCTGGCGCGCAGCACAGACTGGGTCACCTGGGTCAAGACCATTCACGAGTTCACCGCGTATGTCTTCATCGCGCTGATCCTCGCCCGGGTGATCTGGCTGTTCCGGTCGCCCAACCGCTGGTGCCGGTGGACCGAGTGGATCCCGGCCAGCAAGGAGCGCTGGCGCGGGATCGTCCCATCGCTCCGCTTCTACCTCTTCATCGATCGCGAGCCGCCGCCGGTGGTCGGCCACAACCCACTCGCCGGCCTGACCTACACCGTGCTGTACCTGATGTTGGGCGTCGAGATCCTGACCGGTGTCACGCTTTGGGGCGTCCAAGGGGAGGGCTGGGCCGCTAGTGTCACCGGATGGCTGATCCCGCTGGTCGGGTTGCAGGCGATCAGGTTCATCCACCACTTGATCATGTGGCTGATCCTGGGGTTCCTGGTTCACCACGTGTACAGCGCCATGCTCGTCGACCGGGAGGAAAAATCGGGCCTGCTCTCCTCGATCTTTTCCGGTTTCAAATTCCTCCCCAGGGACCGCCTGTGAGGAACGCGGCCAACTACGGCGCCACGGCGGACGGCGCCGCCCGAGCGGGCCCGCAGGCGCCGGTACTCGTGCTCGGTATTGGCAATGAACTGCTTTGCGACGACGGCGTCGGTGTGGTCGCGGCCAGGCGGCTGGCAGACCCGCCAGTTCCCGGTGTGGACGTCCTTGACGGCGGCACCCTCGGGCTCATGCTGATGCCATACATCGCCGGGCGTCAGGCGGTGCTCGTGCTCGATGCGGTCTCAGCTGCCCACGGGGCGCCGGGTGAGATTGTCGTCATCCGCGACAGCGACGTGCGGCGCGGCCACGGTGTGCGCGCGACGGCACATGACGTCGGGCTCGTGGACGCCCTGTCTGCCGCGGAACTGGCCGGCTGCCCGCCAGCACGAATCGCTCTGGTGGGAATCGTTCCCTCATTCATCACCGAGCACTGGGGGCTCAGCCCGATTGTGGAGGCCCAGGTCGACGCGATGGTCGCCGCGGCCCGCGCCGTCTTGGACGAGTGGGGGGTCGAGGCGACGGGCAATGCATGAATCCGGTCTCGTGCGGGCAACGGTCGCCGCCCTTGTGGATGCCTCTGCCGGGCGGCCGATGCGTACGGTGGTGCTGGCCGTCGGCGCCGGCGTCGACGTCGACTCCGCCGCCGCGGCCTGGCAGGCTGCGGCGGCCGACACCTCCCTGGCAGCGACCCGCGTCGAGTGGCAGCGCGCGCCCGACCGGCTCCGCTGCTTCGCCTGCGGCCTCGAATACGACGGCGAACCGCTCGACCTGTGCCCGTCCTGCGAGGGCACCGGAATCGTCATCACACCCGCGCCTGAACTCGCAGCGGTCGACTGGACGCCCTGACGCGCGCGACGCAGCCTCGGCCGGCGAGATAACGCACACTGGCCTGATGACCGAGATTACGCGGACTGGCCCGATGACCGAGATCACGCACACTGGGCTGATGACCGACAGCACGATCGTTGATCCGCGCGATCCTCGGGGGCTACGGGCGGACGCGCCGCTGCTCGACGCGTGGCTGCGTTTCACCAGGCTGGCCGAAGCGGGCCTGCTGACGCCGATGACCGTGCCCGGGCACAAGCAGCGCCACGATCTGGTCGGTGCCGTCGTGACGGGCGACGCGCCTCTGTACGGCGGGCTGGACTCGATCAAGCACGCCGACGCGTTGCGGATCGAGGCCGAGCGGCGGGCCGCGCAGCTATGGGGCGGCGACTGGTGCCGGTTCTCCGTCGCGGGCTCGACCCACGGCAACCAGGCGCTGGCGCTGGCGGTGGGCTCACCCGGCCAGGAGGTGATCATCACAAGGACCCTGCACCGCTCGCTGCTTCTTGGCCTGGTGCTGGCCGGGCTGCACCCGGTGTGGGTGCGGCCCGAGGTAGATCCCGCCTCAGGTCTTCCCGCGGCCGTCGCCGTGGACACCGTCCAGGCCGCGCTCGCGGCTCATCCCCGCGCCTGTGCGGTGTTTCTCGGCGATCCGTCCTACGTCGGCGCCATCGGTGACCTGGCCGGGCACGCCGCAGCGGCCCATGACGCCGGTGTCCCGCTGATCGTGGACGCCGCCTGGGCCGCGCACCTGGGCTTCCACCCTGACCTTCCGCCGCACGCCATCGCCGCGGGTGCCGACGCCATGGTGACGAGCGCGCATAAGGCACTGCCCGCCTACACGCAGGGCGCGCTGGTCGTAGCGCGGACCGAGCGGCTGGATGCCGCCCGTCTTGACCGCGCCTTCGAGGCCACGCACACCACCAGCCCCGCCGGTTCGATCATGGCGAGCATCGACGCCTCCCGCGCCCTGCTGGCACGTGACGGCGGGCAGTTGTGCGCGCGGTTGCTGCGCGGCGTTGCCGCCGCCAGGCAACGGCTGCGCCAGGTTGCTGGCGTCAGCGTCCTTGACGGCCCCGGCGTCGATCCGGCCAAGCTCGTGGTGCTGCTGGCAGGGACGGGTGCGCACGGGTACGCGGTGGAGAATGAACTGATCGCGGCGGGGATGCCAGTCGAACTGGCCGATCGCGACACCATCGTGCCCATCGTCACGGTCGCCGACGACGAGAGCCACGTCGCGGCGTTCACCGGCGCCCTCGCCGCCGCGATCGAGCGCCACCGGGGACCGCCCCGCCATCCCGTCGCGGCGGCCGCATGGACCGTCACCCCGCAGCAGGTGCTCGGGCCCAGGGAAGCCTTTTTCGCGCAAACAGAAACCGTCGCCGCCGAAGCCGCGGTCGGCCGGGTCAGCGCGGAGCTTGTCGCGCCCTACCCTCCGGGTGTGCCCGTGCTCGCCCCCGGTGAACTCGTCACAAGGGCGGCGCTTGACGCGCTGCGCGAGGTGCGGGCCGACGGCGGCAGGATCGCGTACGCCGCCGATCCCACCCTCGGCACCTTCCAGGTCGTCATCCCGTGAGAGGTCAGGAAAGTATCCGAACGGCTGCGCGGGCGACGCGCCCAAAGACGGCACCGCTTGCGCGGCGCCTCCTGCGCGGCGCCTCG
>Ga0335078_10003713_pt1 | contig 22711 bp, 21 predicted proteins | sample Lox_Sample_32_FD_206711 | JGI IMG/M metagenome (GOLD analysis project Ga0335078, IMG submission 206711) | Soil microbial communities from Loxahatchee National Wildlife Refuge, Florida, United States - Lox_Sample_3.2 | ecosystem: Environmental > Terrestrial > Soil > Wetlands | place: USA... | reverse complement strand
AGGGCCGCCACAAGCAGAACAATGGCCACGTAGTAGTGCTCACGGAAGAACGCACCGAAAAGCCGCACCACGTCCGGGCCAAACTTCAGGGTCAGCAAAGCCAGCACAAGAAAGCGCACCATGCGGCCGGAGAAGACCGCGAGCAGGAAGCGGAAGAATCCCATCTCCGAAACTGCTGCCGCCAATACAAAAAGCTTGAACGGGGTGGGCGGCGGGAGCATGGCCGGAAACATCAGCGCCCAGAAGGGGTGCTGATCGAACGAGGTGTGAATCTTCTGAAAACGCTCTGCGGAAATACGCTTGCGGAGGAGTTCCTCTCCGCCAATGTACCCGACGACATAGATGACGATGCTGCCGACAGCCGAGCCAGCCGAGGCCATGACTACGTAAAGCAGAAACCGCCCGCGGTCCTGATAAACGTAACCGGCGACCACCGCGTCCATGGGCAGGCCCACAAAGCCTCCGTCCAGCGCGGCAACCACCAGGACTCCCCACACACCCAGCGGTTTCAGCAGTGCCCAAAGGAAGGCAGTGTAACGGATAAGAATGTGTTTGATCGTATGCAAGGGTGAAGCTACGAGTGTACGCGAAGTTTGCTCCGGCGATTTTGGTGGTCACTTCGAGGCGTGATGAGAATGCACAAGCAGGGGTGACAATGCGAACTATGGGTCGTGTTTGGTGTCGCCGCTAAGCAGCTGCAGGGCGTGAGGGAGCAGCTTGACCACTGACTCGAGCGACTCGATCGCGCCGTTGGGACTGCCGGGCAGGTTCAGAATCAAGGTTTTCCCCCGCACTCCGCATACGCCGCGGCTGAGAGCGGCGAAGGGAGTCTTTCTTGCGCCTTCAGAGCGCATGCGCTCGGCAACTCCTTCGAGCAGACGCTCGCACACGCCGCGGGTTGCCTCCGGTGTCACATCACGCTCGGCGATTCCTGTGCCTCCGGTCGTTACTACCAACCGGGCATGGGTTGACCAGCTCAGGATTGCCTTCTGAATGCTGAACTGCTCATCGGGCACGATTTCCGAACCGATGACGGAGAATTTCTGCCTTTCCAACGCCTGAGCGACGGCCGGACCGGAGAGGTCTGTCCGTTCTCCTTGCGCGCAGGAGTCACTGACGGTAATCACCGCTGCAGTAAGTATGTCTGGGGCAAGGTCAGGAATCGAGGAGGACATCTTCTTCTTCCTCCCCACTCTTGCCAGCATCCCTCTGAGCCTCGTCGAGCAGGCGGAGTCCTTCCATCAGCAGGCCTTGCGTGTTCAGGGTGGTGGATTTCTTGGACGTCTTGCCTTCGAAGTTCAGCTCGAAGTTGCCCTCCGTCCAGCGCAGCACCTTGAAAACGGCGGCATCGCCGGTGACCGAGCCGTACTCGGAATGAGTAACCTGGCCTTCAGCGAAGTACATCTCACACTGTTCGTTTTTATTGTTGAGGATGAGGGCGCAGCTCTTGCGGCCCATCTCCAGGGACTGCACCAGGTCGATGACATTCATCTGCAACAAACTGCCGCGCAGGACACCATCGGAGGGGGCGGTTTTGGCCATCTTTTCCAATGCGATCTTGTCGATCACGCGCTTGATGCGCTGGGTGGCGTCGCGCAGGAAGAAGGGTTTCTCGACGAAGTCGTCCACCAAGTGGTCCTGAGCGCTCAACTTTTCGGCGATATCGGCTTTGGCCGCCAGAAGAATGACCGATGCGCCGGCGGTGCGAGGACGCCCTTTCAGCTTCTCGACCAACTGGCGGCCATCCATGCCCGGCATTCGGTAGTCACAGACCAGCAAGTCCGGGGGATCATCGACCGCTTTGAGCATGGCGTCGGCGGCGTCAGTTGCAGTGGTTACATTGGCCAGCGGGGCCAACGCTCCGCGAAGCATCTGCAGAATCATCGGGTTGTCGTCCACCAGCAGGACTTTGACGTTGTTGGCCATGGATCCAGCTACTTTTTCTTCCGGCCACGCACGTAATCGCCACTCTTGCCGCCGGTCTTGCGTTCGAGGGCTATGTCGCGAATTTCGATGCCTTTATCGAGTGCCTTGCACATATCGTAGACGGTAAGCGCAGCTACACTGACCGCCGTCAGGGCTTCCATTTCTACCCCGGTGGCGGCAGTCGTCGTGACTTGTGATGTTATGGCGACGCCATTCTCGCACAGCCGCATAGTCACATCAATGTGAGAGAGCGGCAGGGGATGGCACAGGGGAATGAGTTCCGCAGTTCGCTTGGCCGCCATGATGCCGGCCAGGCGCGCCACTTGCAGGGGATCGCCTTTCGGGTTTTTCGGCAGGTTCTTCAACACTTCCGGCTTTAAGAGCACGAAGCCGCTGGCTTCAGCAATCCGCCGGGTCGGTGACTTGACGGAAACATCCACCATTCTGGCCTGGCCTTTGTGGTCGTAGTGAGAAAGCTTGCCGGGCATCGCGAAACTCTATCTTACATGGAGGCTGAGGGTCCCTGGCGGTCGAGCAGCTCGGGAAGCGCCGCAATTGGAGTAATTGATCAACCAGAAGTTGTGGCTCAGCGGATACGGTTGTGGGTAGCAAGACACGACCCGACGCTCCTGAGTCCTGCTAAGTTCCTTTCATTTCACACATTCATCATTCGGTCCCTGACCTGCCATTAGTTCGGTGCACGCACTTTTTGGTTGGGGGTTCCCATGCAACTCATTATGACCGCCGTGGCAGCCATTGCCGGGATGGTTTTCTCCCTGGCGATCGCAATCCTGATGGAAGAACTGATTTTTGGGAAAGTTCTTCCCCTGGTTCTGGTTCGGGAGCCGATAGCAGTTAAGCCCAGCCACGCCACCCGGCGCAAATGAAGGGTTGCTGGCGGAACGAAAGGAGGCGGTATGTTGTTCTTGAAATACTTGCTCACCTGGGGCGGCATCGGGATGATCGCCGTAGCCGCTGGAATTCTTATTCAAGACCTGTATCTGCAGAGGCGGCGGCGCCATGCGGCGGAAGCTGGCCAGAGAGAACTGCCGGAAGAACCGCCGGTGCGCTGGCGGGCTGCTCTGGCATTGGTCCTGCTGGCGTGGGGGCCGATTCTGCTGGCACTGGGCATTGTGGTGGTCCCCAGCGGCATGGCGGGCGTGCGCGTGAGCCAGACCAGTGGCACACTGGCCGGCACGCTCTATCCCGGTGTCCATTTCATCATGCCGCTGGCGGAGAGCGTTGCCTTGTTCGATACGCGCGATCAATTATTTACTACCGGGGCTCTGGATGATGGAGTGGCTGCCCGTATGTCGGCCAGAAAGTCCGAACCGCTGAACGTCCAGGCCAAGGAAGGACTGACCCTCGGGTTGGCGATCACCGTTCGTTACCGCCTTGATGCCCGGCGGCTGGCCTTCATCCAGGCCAACTTGCCGCAGCCCATCGAGAGAGAAATCGTTCCGGCGGTGGTGGCAAGTGCGTGGCGTGAACTGGTGCCCAACTATACGGTGCGTGAAGTGTTTGCGGTGAAACGCGAAGAAGTCCGCCAGCGCGCCGCCGCGGTCATTGCTCAGAAGCTGGCAACAGACGGGATTATCGTGAAAGAAGTCATGCTGCGCGACATCCAGTTGCCGCCCGAATATGCCAAGGGACTGGAGAGTCTGTTGCTCAAGGAGCAGGAAAACGATCAGATGGGAGTGCAGACCGAAATCCAGCAGAAGCAGGTGCGGATCGCAGAATTGGAAGCAGAAGCCAGCAAGGCGCAACAGGTCAAGCAAGCTGAAGGCGAGGCTCAGGTGCGGGTGCTGCAGGCAAAAGGCGAAGCTGATGCCATGCAGTACACATTGCCACTCAAACAGAAACAGATTGAGCAGTCGAAACTCGAGGCCGAGGCGCGCAAAGAAGCTACGGTGCAGAATGCGGAGGCACAGGCACAAGCCAAAGTCATAGACAGCAAAGCCGAAATGGAGCGGCGCAAATTGCTGGCCGATGCCGAGGCCGACCGCATCCGGGTGACGGCCTCGGCGGACGCGGAGCGGATGCAGAAAGAGGGAGCTATCCTGAAGCAGAATCCGCTGTTGATCAACAAAATCGTGGCGGAGCGGCTGTCCGACAAGCTGCAGATCATGATGGTGCCTGCCGACGGCAAGTTTTTCTTCGCAAACGATGTGCTGCGCAGCATGAACACGGCGAACCATGCCGGTCAGGCAGAAGAGCCGGAGGATGGTCAACCGAAATGATTTTCTTCCCCCGGGGAACGACGAGGAATCTGGGGTGATTCCCGGCACACACCAAATCCCTCGGCTTCGCTCGGGATGAGAAACAAATTGGTCCAGCGAGTCGAATCAGTACCAGACCTATGCTGAGCGTTTCCTACAACCCGGTTTATAATGCGCGCATTCCATCCATGTTTCCCTTGTCACGCTCTGGGTGCGGCGCCATTCTGGTTTCTGTCCTATTTCTGGCGCTGCCCGTTCTTGCCAGCCCGTGGCAGCCTTCCGAGATTCAACTGGCGCGTAAAATCGCGGCGGTCACCGGACCGGGCGCGATGGCCGTGGACATCTCGAACTCTTCGCCGCTGCGGAATGGTGAAGTGGAAGAGATTCGCCAGGGGCTACTGGACGAACTGGCGTTGTTCGGCCTGCATTCTGTTGCATCGGAGCAGGCAGCGGCTACGATCCGGATTACACTCTCGGCGAATTTGCAGGAATACGTTTGGGTGGCGGAGATTCGCCAGGGGAACAGCGAACCCTCGGTCGTGATGGTCACAACGCCACGGCCAGAGACGACGGCACCGGAGCACCCGGCTCCGGAATTGATTCTTCACAAAGCCCTCATCTGGACCGGCGACAACCGCATTTTGGACGTAGCCCTTACCGCCGGCAACCAGGCGCAGATGATCGTTCTGGAAGCGGAAAGCATCTCGCTCCATGTATTGCAAAGCGGCCACTGGCTGCCGGAAGGCCGGGTTCCCATCACGCATTCCCGGCCCTGGCCGAGGGACTTGCGGGGGAGACTACTCCTACGCAAGGATCATCTGTTCGACGCCTACTTGCCCGGGGTTCAATGCCGGAGTGTGGCGGTTGCACCGTTGGCGATCAGTTGTCGCGAGAGTGACGACCCCTGGCCGCTTTCTTACGATCCGTTGGCGCTGAGCGCCTTTTTTGCCCCCACCCGGAACTTCTTCACCGGCGTGCTTTCTCCGGGAATTCAGAAAAAGACGTCAACCCTGCCGTTTTACTCCGCCGCAGCCCTGCCACGAGACAGGTACACGCTGTGGGCTTTCGCCGCCGTCGATGGGCAGGTGCACTGGCTCGACGGCATGACGGAGCAAGTGGAAAAACTGGGATGGGGCGATGACATTGTCAGCCTGCACAGCGGGTGTGGATCGGGTTGGCAGATTCTGGCCACAGAAAAAAGCCGGGGGGCGCAGGAAGCGCTGGCTGCGTTTGAAGTAGCCGATCGCGAACCGATCGCGGTCAGCAACCCGGTGGAGTTCGAAAACAGCATTAGCGCGCTTTGGCCAGACGCGGACAGCGCTACCGCAACTGCGATTGTCCAGAACGCGGAGACGGACAAATATGAGGCTTACCGGATATCGCCGACTTGTGGCCAGTAGTCTGCTACTGGCTACGCTCGTCCGCGGAGAAACGCGTCCGCACTACGGTGGGACTCTGCACATCGCGATACAGTCTGCGCCAGCATCCCTTGATCCGGCGCAGGCTGACTGGATCGCCTCACGCAATCTTTCTCCCCTGATCTTCGATACTCTGATCACCCTCGACCGGCGTGGCCAACCGCTACCAGCGCTGGCGACATCGTGGCAAGAGGAACCTGGCAGTCAGCGATGGCAAATCGCGCTTCGTCCGGGGGTGACCTTTCAGGATGGCACTCCGGTTACCAGTGAAGCCGTGGCTGCCTCGTTGCGGACTGCGAATCCTACTTGGAAGGTGATGGCGGGGGAGCGCGCGCTGACAATTGAGCGTGATTCTCCAGCTTCGGACTTGCCGGCTGAGCTTGCACTGCCGCGAAACGGCATCGCGAAACGAGACAACGGCAAGATCGTTGGCGCCGGAGCCTTTGCCGTTTCTCAGTTTGACCCAGGGAAGCATCTCCTTCTGGGTGCCCGCGAGGATTACTGGGGCGGACGGCCGTTTGTGGACGCGATCGAAATCCAGTTAGGCCGCAGCCTGCGCGAGCAGATGATCGCCTTCGACCTTGGCAAGGAGCAAATCATCGAGGTGGCGCCGGAGCTGGCGCACGGCATGGCGGCTCAGGGGCGCCGGATTGAGAGCTCATATCCTGACGAACTGGTAGCCCTCGTCTTTCCTCACGACCCGCAGTCACCCGAGGATGCGCTTCAGCGCGAAGCCCTGTCACTTAGCATCGAGCGCAAGCAGCTGGCCAGTGTTTTGGTGCAAGATGCCGGCGAGGCATGCGGCAGTTTGCTGCCTAACTGGATGACCGGCTATGGCGTTATTTTTTCGCCAGAGATGGACCTGACCCGTGCACAACAGGAGCGTGCCGAGATTGCACGGGCTTCCCTGTGGAACCTTGGCTTTGACGCGAACGATGCTCTGGAAAGGGTCATTGCGGAACGGATCGTGCTGAATGCCCGCGAGGCCGGGCTTCGCCTGCAGCTGGCCAATGGCGCGTCGGCAGATTTACGACTGATGCGGTTTTCGTTGATGGGCCCTGAGGCTCAGGTCGCTCTCCGCGAGTTGGCTTCTGCGCTGGGACTACCGGTTCCAAGGTTCAGCAGCAATTCGCTGGACGATCTTTACACGGCGGAGAACTCTCTGCTGCAATCAAAGCGTGTGATTCCTTTGCTGTATCTCCGTTCAGCCGTTGCGTTGTCGGAACAGGTACGGGGTTGGGAAGATCACCCCGACGGCAGCTGGCGCCTGGCCGACATTTGGCTCAACCCGGAAAGACCATGAGTTTTCGCCGCAAACTGCTGGGAGTCTTTGTGCTCACAGTGGTTCTATGCGTGGCGGGTGTGGCTGGGATCATCTCCTACTCCGCGCGCAAAAGTTTCGAAAAGGCCAACGAACAACAGACCGCGGCGCTGGTCGCACAGTTCCGCCGGGAATTCGCTCGCCGCGGCGACGAGATTGTCAATCGCGTCGGAGATATTGCCGCGACCGAATCGGTCACGCACATGGCACTGGCCTTGAGCCATGGATCGCCGGACTATGCCACCTACTTCGACCAGGCTCGAGCCATCGCAGAAGAGCAGCAGTTAGGTTTTCTGGAGTTCGTCGACTCTCAGGGGGTCATTATCTCGTCGGCGCAGTGGCCGGCCAGATTCGGCTATCGGGATGCTTCCGTTCCCACCCATTCGCTTCCGAGGCAGGCGTTCCTGCAACGTGAGGAGTTACCAGATGGTGCCGCCCTGGGACTATGCGCAGTGCGGGAGGTGAATCTGGGGGACAAATCGCTGTTTGTCATCGGTGGACGGCGACTCGATAAAGACTTTCTCGCCAGCCTCGTACTGCCCGCCGGTACGCGGGTCCTGTTTTACCAGAATCTCGCGGGAGGGTTTGAGCCACAACTGTTGATCGACTCCTCCGGCAACGTGCCGCAAAACGACGCGATCGTTCCGTTGATTGCACAGGTACAGCAACAGGCTCGGGAAACCACGACGCTGGTGCATTGGTCTACCGATGCGGGCGATGATGAAACCATCGACGCCATCCCGCTTCAGGGTGTGGATCACGAGCTGTTGGGGATTCTGCTGGTGGGAACTTCGCGGCGTCCCTATGTTGAACTGCGCCGTCACATTCGCTCGGCGGGGCTGCTGTCCGCTGGCGCGGGCATTGTGCTGGCAATTCTGGTAAGCGGGTGGGCGGCGGCCCGGGTTACCCGGCCGGTGGAGGAACTGGCGCGAGCAGCACGGCAAGTGGCCGCCGGCAACTGGCGCACTGAGGTGGCGGTCGCGTCGCCCGATGAGCTGGGTGAGCTGGCCGAGTCCTTCAACCACATGACGCGAGAGCTACTGGATCAGCGGGAGCGGTTGGTTCAGTCGGAACGGGTTGCGGCGTGGCGCGAGCTGGCCCGGCGGCTGGCGCACGAGCTCAAGAATCCTTTGTTCCCCTTACAGCTGACGGTAGAAAATTTATTACGCGCCCGACAACAGACTCCGGAGCAGTTCGAAGAGATATTCAAGGAGAGCGCTTCGACGCTGCTGGCGGAAATCGCGAACCTGAAGACCATCATTTCACGCTTCAGCGAATTTGCGCGGATGCCGCAGCCGCAGCTGCGGCAGGTTCAGTTGAATGATGTCGTGAAGAGCACCGTCCAGCTTTTTCAGGCGCAACTGCAGGGAGAGGGACGGGCTGCTATTGAAGGCAAACTCGAGCTTGATACGGCGCTCATCCCGGTAATCGCCGATCCTGAGCTGTTACATCGCGCGTTATCGAATCTGGTGCTGAATGCGATGGATGCGATGCCGCAAGGCGGCACGCTCACGCTGCGCACCCGGCAGGAGGGAGAACGTGCTTACATTGAGGTTTCCGATAATGGTGTCGGGCTGACCCCAGAGGAATGCGCGCGTCTGTTTACGCCGTACTACACCACCAAGGCTCATGGAACCGGGCTCGGACTGGCGATCGTGCAGTCCATCATCAGCGACCACGGTGGAACGATCAGCGTGCGCGGCGAAGTGGGGCAGGGAACGACGTTTATCATCGAATTACCCCGCGCTGGAGCCAAGGCGCAAGCGGGAGCTGCTGGCAGTGCATTCGGCGCGGTAACATAAGAGGCGACTTGCCCCCCAGAGTCAATCTGCTGATCGTGGACGACGAGGCCAATACCCTGGCTTCCCTGTCGCGGGCCTTTCGCCTGGCCGGACATGAAGCAGTAGTTTGCGATAACGCCACCAAAGCGCTCGAGCTGGCCAAGACCCAGAGTTTCGATTTGATCTTCTCCGACGTCGTGATGCCCGGTAAAGACGGGATTTCCCTGCTTGAAGATTTGCGGGCGCAGGGGATTACCACGCCGGTGGTCATGATGTCAGGACAGGCGCACATCGAGATGGCGGTGCGCGCCACGCGGCTGGGCGCACTCGACTTTCTGGAGAAGCCGGTTTCCACCGACCGGCTTCTGCTCACGGTCGAGAACGCGCTCAAGCTGCAGCGGCTGGAATCCGAGAATCGCCAGCTTCAGCAACGGCTGGGAAAGCATGAAATCATCTGGTCGGGCGGGGTGATGCGAGCCGTAATGGATCAAGTGGAACGCGTCGCCGCCAGCGAGTCGCGAGTTTGCATCCTGGGCGAAACCGGCACCGGGAAAGAGCTGGTGGCCCGGGCTATTCATGAGCGTAGCCCGCGAGCTGACGGACCGTTTGTGACTTTGAACTGCGCTGCGGTCCCGGCTGAACTGATTGAGTCTGAACTCTTCGGCCACGAGAAAGGCTCTTTTACCGGAGCTGCCAGCCGCCACGCCGGCAAATTCGAGCAAGCCGACCGGGGGACGATTTTTCTCGACGAGATCGGCGATATGCCGTTAGCGATGCAAGCCAAGCTGCTGCGCGTGCTCGAGGAAGGGGAGATTGAACGCGTGGGCGGCGACAAACCGATTACGCTGAGCGTGCGGGTGGTGGTGGCGACGCATCGCAATCTGGAGGAATTGGTGCGCACAGGCAAGTTTCGCCAGGATTTGTTTCACCGTGTCTATGTCTTTCCTCTAGTTCTGCCTCCGCTGCGGGAACGGCGGGAAGATCTTCCCGCGCTGGTCGAGCATTTTGCTGCCCAGGTGTGCGCGCAGAATAACTGGAAGACGATGATTTTTGCGCCGGAGGCTATCGAGGCGCTGGCTGCGTACGGCTGGCCTGGAAATGTTCGTGAGCTGCGGAACGTTGTGGAGCGGCTCATGCTGCTGTCGAGTGGAGACCAAGTGACCGGCCAAACTGTGCGCACTGCCTTGCCGGCGGCTTCAGAATTGCCGGTGTCCGGTGTAGGCCTGGGGCCGCTAGCCGAACGGGTAGAGAGCTTCGAGCGCGAGGTGATCCAGGCTGAACTGAAACGCTGCCACTACCACGTCACCAATACCGCCAAGGCACTGGGACTGGAGCGCAGCCATCTCTACAAAAAAGCCGAGCAACTGGGCATTGACATGAAACAGCGGCGGGAGGAAGAACCCGCGCATTGATAACCACAGAGGACACAGAGAAACACAGAGGGTCAAAACCCAAAAGCTCCCCTGTGGTTGTGATTCCTTGCACGGCTGCGCTAAACTCGCGCTTCACCTCGGAGGAAGAACCTTGAAACCGTGTGCTCAGCGCAGCGTACGCCTGGCGACATTTCTTTGCATCTTCTTATTTGCCCTGCCGGCGTTTACCCAATACACCGATCCGGTTGTCATCAACGATCTGGGTGGTCCTCAGGAATTCGCCCGCCGCAGGCAGGAGTTGGCTAAGCAGCTCAAGAGCGGCTATCTGATCCTGTTCGCGCGTGTCGTACTGCCCGAAGCCACTCACTATCGCGAAGACAACGACTTTTTCTATTACACCGGGCTGGCGGATCCGGGTGCGGTCATGGTGATGGACGTGGGCAGCGGTGAAGTGACGATCTTTGAGCCGCAGCAGAGCCCACGCATGAAACAGGTGTACGGCGCCAACCTGCTGTCGATGTCGCCGGAGCAACAGGAGAGGCTGGGCTTCAAATCGGTGTACCCCCTCAGCGGTCTAGATATTGCCCTCGCGCGTTACCTCGTCCGGGAGACCGACCTCTGGCTGCGCCTGAGCTTTCCCGACAAAGCCGATGGGGCGCGGCCGGAGACCGGGCGCGACTACGCCGACGCGTATTCGAATCCCTACGGTGATCCGACACCCGGGGACCGCGCCGCTTTGAAGAAGCTGGCGGAGCGCTATCCGGCGGCGCACCAGCGTGACGCCACTCCCTTCATCGACGAAATGCGCAATATCAAGACGCCGCAGGAAGTCGCCATTCTGCGGCGCAACGGCAAGCTTAGCGCCGAAGGCATCAAAGAAGGCATCGCGCACGCCCATCCTCCCATGTTTGAGTACCAGATCGAGGCTCGCGCCGATTTCGTCTTCCGCAACGGTGGCGCCTCCGGGTGGGCGTACCCGGCGATCGTCAGCTCAGGCGAGAACATCAACACCTGGCACTATTTCAATGATCGACGGCAAATTCAGCCGAATGAACTGGTGGTCTTCGACTTCGCCGCGGATCTCGACCACATGACCATGGACATAACCCGCACTTTTAATATCAGCGGGAAATTCACTCCAGAGCAGGCCAAGTGGTACGCCGTCGACCTGGAGGCGCAAAAAGCCTCCATCGCCATGTTGCGGCCGGGAAACACATATGAGCAGGTGGCCGAAGCCGGCAAGGCGGTGTTCGAGAAAAACGGCATTGGCAAGCAGTGGTACGGATTCCCCGGGCATTTTGTCGGACTCGCCACCCACGACGTAATGATGGCCAAAGGCCCGGTCAAAGCCGGCCAGGTGGTCACCATAGAACCGATCGTGGAATTCCCCGACAAGCAAATGCACTTTCGGGTGGAGGACACTGTGTTGGTGACGGAGAATGGCCCAGAGATCTTGTCTTCCGGCGTACCGAAGGAACTCCCTGAGGTCGAAAAGCTGACAGGCAGCGCCCAGTAACTGATCGAGTACGTTACTTCGGAGACAAAGCCAGTTTGTTAACGGTTGCGGCGGAGCTGCGTCTTAACAAAGAATTGACGTGTTCAGCCGTTCTGTAAGCAACCTGCGCACCCTATAAGGAATTCTTAAAGACACAGCAACTAATCCAAAGTGATCGGGTTTTAATGCGATTGGAACCATTCCAGCCTGGCACGCATCTGAAGAGCGAGATATGAAAACCTTGAATCCACTGTCTTTAGTAGCCGCTTCCCTGTTGATGCTCGTATCCCTCCCTGCTTTTGCCGTTTTGGGCGGTGATGAAAGTTCGATCACCACCGACGCGGCGCAGATGAAGGCGAGCATTTCGATCACTCATAGCGATCTGTATTCCGTCCATGAGATGAAGATTTACTCCGGGACCGTGGTCAGAGAGTATGTTTCGCCAGGGGGACGGGTGTTCGGAATCGCTTGGCAGGGACCCTTCATCCCTGATCTGCAACAGTTCCTTGGGAGCTATTTTCAACAGTACTCGGCTGCGGCACAGAGCGGCACCAATAGGCATGCAAGCCGACGTTTCGTCAATGTTCAACGGCCGGGGCTGATAGTGCAGGCCAGCGGCCACATGCGTGCTTACTCGGGCAGAGCTTACGATCCCGGCCTGCTGCCCCAGGGAGTTGGCGCTGGCGTTATCCGCTAGAGGAGGAAGTGTGCTTAGATTGTCGGTTGTTGCCGTGTTTGCGAATTTGCTTCTCCTAGCTGGATGCGGCGGAGGAGGGGGGGGGACACCCAGTGGAGTACCGATCACGATTTCCCTTTCGGCAACCCTTAACTCCGTCAACCCTGGACAAGCCACTACGATCACGGCCACGGTAAGCAACGACACGAGCAACAAAGGCGTGAGCTGGAGTCTCTCGCCAAGTGGCGGTGGCGCATTGAGCAAACAGACCACGACTTCGGTGGTCTATACCGCTCCCGCCAACGTACCGACCGCGACAGCTGTAACCATCACGGCGACCTCCCTTTCCAGTTCTTCTGTGACCGCGAATATCCAGATTTCGGTGCAGAGTTCCGCGATTAGCATTTCCCTCTCGCCCGCCGCACCCCAAACTCTCAACCAGGGACAACAACTTGCCATCAATGCGGTGCTTACCAACGACACAGGTAACAAGGGTGTGACCTGGTCCTGGACAGGTGTGGGATCGCTTAGTAACAAGACATCCACCTCCGCGACATATGTCGCACCGAATTCCGTTGCCTCGAATTCCGCAGTGACGGTAACGGCTACATCGGTCGCTGACTCCAACGCGGCCGCGACCCTGGAGATTACCGTTTTTCCTTCCGGCGCTGGGCCCAATGTAGCGGTGCTCAATGTGAATTCAGGTCCGGCAGGGACCGTGAACCTGGCATTTGTCAGCCTGACAATCTGCGAACCGGGCACGACCATATGTCAGACGGTGGACAACATCCAGGTGGACACCGGATCGGAGGGCTTGAGGCTGTTGCAGTCGTCCATCCCGGTACTTTCTCTTCCTGTCCTGACAGATTCCACGGGCAACACGATCAACAATTGCGTGCAGTTCCTTGATACCTCCTACCTGTGGGGCCCCGTTGAGCAGGCGGACGTCAAGGTTAGCGGAGAGGTCGCAAGTCAGACCCTTGTTCAAGTGGTCAGCAGTTCGAATGCTGGGATACCAAGCGCCTGCACGAACGGAGGCACAGTCAACGAGAATACCCCGGCACTCTTGGGTGCGAATGGCATCCTCGGTGTGGGGCCGGAGCCGACGGATTGCGTCCTTCAGGGAAGCGATTTCTGTGACGGTAGCATTTCCTCTCCAGCGCCGGCTTATTTCTCCTGTCCGAATTCGGGTTGCAGCTCGACAGATTCGCCTATAGCGGTGGATGTGAGCAACCAGGTAGCGAACCCGGTGGTCTTGTTTGGGACAGATGACAACGGCGTGCTGATAAAATTCCCAGCCCTTGCCGGAGCTGCGAGTAGCGTGAGCGGGTCCCTGATCTTTGGTGTGCAGACGCAGTCAAACAACGATCTGGGTACAGCGACCCTGTTTGATATGGACGCGAACGACAACTTTGTGACTATGTACAACGGCCAAACGCTCACTGCGAGCTTTATTGACAGCGGATCGAATGCGTTATTCTTTCCGTCTTCCATCGCCGTTTGCGCCGATGATAATAATTTCTATTGCCCTCCGTCGCTTACCGCTCAATCAGCCACGAATCAGGGAGCCACGGTGGGAAGCAGCATAGTAAATTTCTCGATCGATAACGCGGATAGCCTCCTCGGTAACTTGAGCGATACTGCTTTCAGCACTCTGGGCGGACCTCAAGGCACGGCTAACACGTGCTCGAATGGCAACGGCTCGTGCACCTTCGATTGGGGAGTCCCATTCTTCTACGGTCGCGGTGTCTTCACTGCGATCGATGGTCAAGTCGTGTCCGGGGTCGGTAGCGGGCCATTCTGGGCGTACTAAAGACCGCGTGTGCGCGCACGGCGACGTTTGCGCCTCGCCCTAGCTGGTATGCCGGCACAAGGAGAACGAGGCTGACGGCCGCTTCCATTCGCCCTCTCCAGTTCCAGTTGGCACCCGGTCAAGGGCGGCTTACACTAGCGCGCATGAAGAACTTCGATTCGCTTACGGAGCGCGAGATTCTCGCCCTGGCGATTTCTCTTGAAGAAGAGGACGAACGCGTCTACGCCGATTTCGCGGAAGGATTGAAGCAGGATTTCCCGGCATCGGCTGCCGTGTTCGCCGGCATGCGCCAGGAAGAGTCCGGCCACCGGCGTCGCCTGATCGAACTGTTCAAGCAGAAATTTGGCGAGCACATTCCGTTGATCCGCCGCCAGGACGTGCGAGGATTCGTCGAACGCAAACCGGTCTGGCTGGTGCGGCCGCTGGGTCTGGAAATTGTTCACCGCACCGCCAGCGCGATGGAGGTCGAGACCCGCAGGTTCTACGAGAAGGCCGCGGCGCACAGCCGCGACGCCAGCATTCGTCAATTACTCGATGATCTGGCGCAGGAGGAGCGCTCGCACGAGGACCGCGCCCAGGAACTACGCGAGGAGGAACTGCGCCCCGAGGTAAAGCAGGATGAAGAGCGCGCGCGGCGCCGGCTGTTTGTGCTGCAGATTGTGCAGCCGGGCCTGGCCGGCTTGATGGATGGCTCGGTTTCGACCCTGGCTCCGGTCTTCGCCGCTGCTTTCGCCACCCGCAACAGCTGGGACGCTTTCCTGGTTGGAATGGCCGCATCCGTCGGCGCCGGCATCAGCATGGGATTTGCGGAAGCGCTGTCTGACGATGGCAGCCTCACCGGCCGCGGCCATCCCTGGGTGCGAGGAGTGGTGTGCGGCGCCATGACGTCGCTCGGCGGAGTCGGGCACACGCTGCCCTTTCTGATCCCGAGCTTTCACCTTGCCCTGCTGGTTGCGGCCGTGGTGGTGGTGGTGGAACTCGGAATCATCACCTGGATTCGCCATCGCTACATGGATACGCCCACGCTCTCCGCGGCCATGCAGGTGGCACTGGGCGGTGCGTTGGTGTTCGTGACCGGCGTGCTGATCGGCAGCTCATGATTGAAACTGGTGTCGCGACGGCCATGTGCGTCAGGCGATGCTCCTGGGCCGGATCATCCGGCGACGAGTGGCGGATGCGGTTTCGATCCGGTTGCGGCCAGCATGTTTGGCGCGGTAGAGAGCCCGATCCGCCGCCTGTACGACCTGCTCGACGGCCCGGGTGCGAGCCGTTTTTTCCGCGACTCCAATGCTCACCGTTACTGACCTCTCATGCTGGCCGAAGGGCAGCTCGCCCTGGCGCGGATCAGGCGTTCTGCTGCGACGCTTGCCCGCCGGGTAAGATCTGCGGTCGGAACCCCTGGGCTGGTTGCGGCGTTCCGCCACCGCGCGCACCAGGAACCTCGATTCCTCAATAGAAACTCGCAGCGACTCCAGATGCGGCACGACTTCCTTCACGGACTTGGCGGCAAACACGATGGAGAATTCCTCTCCGCCGACCCGGAAAGCCTGTCCGCCGCCAGTGACGCGCTGCAGTCGGGCGGCGACCATGCGCAACACCTGGTCTCCCGTCTCGTGTCCGAAGTCGTCATTGAAACGCTTGAAGTAATCGATGTCCACCATCGCGATTGCATATTGCCCTTCGAGCCCCTGCAGGGTTTCGTTGAAGGAGCGGCGGCCTGGGAGTGCGGTCAACTCATCGTGGTACGCCAGGAGATAAGAGTTCTCGATCACCGAGGCCACGACAATCAAGCCAGCCGTAGCGAAGTATCCACTTCCTACCCGACCCACGCCGCCGAATTGCAGCCCGGCGAAGGCCGCGATCAAGGACCACAGCAGTCCACTCTCGGTAGGCTTGCGGAAGAGAAGGAAGCGGGCCAGCAGGACGGTGAGGGCAGCCGCCAAAGCCAGCCAGGCAAGTTGTGGAACCGGAGTCCAGGCAAACCAATGCCGGCTCAGGAAAGGCAACTGCAGAAATTCAGGGCTATAGATTTCTCCGGGCCGGCAAAGCACCGCTGCAAAGACCGATTCCAGGAACAGCAACCCGAGCGGGAAAGTCATGGCGGCAACCGACAACCCCCGCTCCCGGGTCCCAGCGAAGGTAATGAAGTTGATGGGCACAAGCAGGGCAATCAACTGTAGCGCGATCTTTCCCGGGCCAGCCGCCGCGATTCGTCCAGCGGAGAAGAACTCAATTGCCCGGTGGGCCAAAATCAGGGTGAGCAAGACCAAGACAATTCGGCCAGAGCGAAAGCGCCATGCAAGCAGCAGGCCAGACGCGAATACCGCGTAGTAAAAAAAATCGATGGCTGAAGCGGAGATCGGCACCCAGGCGCTCTGCAGGGACACGGCGGCAACCAGCAGGAGGATTCCTCCGGGGAAGAAAAGCGATTTCAAGGTTGCCTGGCTCCAGTAATTCACGCGATCCTGCGAGGCCGAAATGCGGCGTTTCCCGATTATCCGCAACACCGGGAAGCCGCCGCGAGTGGCAGGGCAGGTTCCTGATGGAAGCGCGGCAGGCGAATGAGGAGGGTGGTTTGCCCCGCGGCTCGCCGAATCTCCAGGCTGCCGGCGGCAAGTTCGAAAGTGCGGCGGGCGATGGCCAGAGTCACGCGGCGGTGCAGGTCGTTAGTAGATGCTTTGCCTGGCCGGAGGACTGCAGACTGTGGTTCGGCGGGAACGGCCACGCGGACCGTGATGCTGGCGTCGCTTGGTTTCCGAGTGAGGCGGATGCGTATCTCGGATTGCGGTCGGGCATGATGGATGGCAAATTCCACCACATAGTGGAGCGCCTGCCGCAGACGCCCGGTTTCGAGCCTCACTTGACATAGACCCGCGGGGGTCCGCTTGATCGCGAGCCTGGCCGATTGCGCGACGGGCAGCAATTCCTCGACCACATCGGTCAGACAGGCGCTCAGATCCGATGCTCGGAGCGGCACATGTCCGGCTTCGCAAGCCAACAACTCCCGCATGGCAGCAGCCAGAAAGATCGCAGTATCAGCTTGCTGCAAAGCTACTTGCAGATTTTGGCGGGCGAGAAGGCTTGGCGGCGGCTGGCGCAGCGAAGCAGTTAAGGAGCCATGCAGCGCCGTCAGCGGCTGGCTCAGAGAATGAACAAGATCAGCAAAAACGTTCCCGTGCTCCCAGCAGGTTTGATCGAGCGCCGAGGGACTCATGCCTGAAGCGCCCCCCCATTGCCGCTTAATTCATAACCCACACCGCGAATGGTGTGGATCAAGCGGCACCCAAAGTTGTCGTCCACCTTCCGGCGCAAATAATTTACGTATACATCAACCACGTTGGTGGAGGTGTCGAAAGACAGGTTCCATACGTGTTCGATGATCATCGCGCGGGTGATCCGCCGACCGGCGTTACGCATGAAATATTCGAGCAGGGCGAATTCCTTGGAGGTCAGCTCGATTCTGTGGCCGGCACGCTCCACCTTCCGCTCCACCCGATCGAGTTTGAGATCGAGCACCGTCAACACAGATTCGGCGGGAAGATGGCTGCGCCGCAGCAGAGCGCGAATACGCGCCGAAAGCTCGGAAAAAGAAAACGGTTTGCTCAAGTAATCGTCCGCACCGAGATCCAGACATTGCACCCGGTCCTCCACGCGGGTTCGGCCGGTCAGCACCAGGATAGGCATGCTGGGCTTACGGGTACGCAGGTAGCGCAGGATGGAAACACCGTCCAGGCGGGGAAGGTTGAGGTCGAGAATTACCAGGTCGTAGTCGCACTCGCTGGCCAAGGCCCGGGCTTGCTCTCCGTCGGGCGCAATGTCGGCGGCATAGTGTTCGGCCAGCAAGCCTTTTTTTACGAAGCTGGCCACCGGCAGGTCATCTTCCGCGATCAGGATGCGCATGAAATTCCTCTCATCATTGGCAAGCCGATTGTAGGGGAGAATGGATGACGCACAAGACTTTTCAGCGCGCACGAAGGTCTCGCCCTTCCCGATCCGGGAAGGCGTGGGCGTCCTAGGGGAAGGGGAAACAGGGCAAAACTTTCCCATTTCCGCCCTCCAACTCCGAGAGCGGAACAATTTGCCGCCTTGAGAAAGTTTTCATCTTCTATTCATCTCCTTCTTATTTTTTTTCGATGAGATGGTAACCATGACAAGCCCAGTAATGCTACCCCCCGCCAGCCGAGGCGTACTGGTGGCCAGTCCCAGTCCTTCCTTGCGAGAACAGATTCGCCGCAGCCTGCAGCCGCGCCCCTGGCCAGTACTGGAGGTGAGTGGCGGCGCCGATGCTCTGGTGAAGCTGGAAAGCGGCGAGTGGCCGGTGCTCTTTCTCGACCGGCGTTTGCCCGATCTGGATGCGGACGAGATCCTCAAAATTATTAAGGTCCGCTTCCCGGCGACGGAAGTGGTGCTGCTCGATTCCGATGGGGCGCTGCCGGTCGCAACCCTTCTCGGGTCGTGGCTCAAACCGCTGGACCTGGCGCCGGCCGGGCCGGCCCCCTGCCCAGCGCTGGGTGCAGCGGCGAGCCCCGCCGCAGAGGACTGTGCCCCGTTGCCGGGAATGCTGGGCACGAGCGGCGCCATGCAGCGGCTTTACCGCCTTACCCGCCTGGTGGCTCCGCGCTTGACCACGGTGCTGGTGCTGGGAGCTACCGGCGCAGGCAAGGAGCTGGTGGCGAGAGCGATTCATCGCTTGAGTCCGCGAGCCGAAAATCCCTGGATCGTGGTGAACTGCGCCGCCATTCCGGAGACGCTGCTGGAATCGGAGTTGTTCGGCTACGCGCGCGGCGCTTTCACCGGGGCGGTGCAGTCCTATGCCGGTCGCATCCAGGCGGCGCAGGGAGGGACCCTCTTCCTCGATGAAGTCGGCGAACTGCCGCTCAGCCTGCAGGCCAAGCTGTTGCGCTTTCTGGAGCAGAAAGAAGTGCAGCGGCTGGGCAGCTCGGATGCGGTGCGGGTTGACGTGCGCGTGGTGGCGGCGACCAACTGTGACCTGGAGCGACACATGGAAGAGGGCAAGTTTCGCCGCGACCTTTACTTCCGGCTCTCCACCTTTCCTCTGGTACTGCCGCCACTGCGCGAGCGCCGTGGCGACATTCTTCTGCTGGCGGAGCACTTTCTGCGACTCTCCGCCGGAACCTCAGCGGTTCCGGTGCTCAGCCCGGAGGCGCGGGGTCGGCTCGAGGACCACGCCTGGCGGGGCAATGTGCGAGAGTTGCAGCAGGTGATGGAGCGGGCGGTGATTCTGGCGGAGGGGGCCGGTCACATTTTGCCGGAGCACCTGCAGTATTCTTCCGCTCGCGAAACGGTTGCGGCAAAAACTGCCGCCGGGAGGTCCCTCTGAGAGGAATCTTAACTGCCGCCGGCTGCATTGGCAGCGGGGTTGCTCCATCCGGTTTGTCTATGGCCGCCCTCCCCCCCTTATCTACGGTGGTTGCGATCGCCGCGCCGCCGGCGGCGTCACAATCGCTGGCGCAGGCCTTCGCCTCCTTCAGCGAAGCTGCGGCATCGCTGGAAACGGTGTACTCGGCGCTGCAGGCCGAGGTGGCGCGATTGCGCCGGGCGCTCGACCAAAGCCACCGCGACCTGGCGGCGCGGGTGGAAGAGAACGAGAGGCTGCGGCGCCGCCAGGCGCTGGCCGAGGTGGCGGCGGTGCTGGCCCATGAAATTCGCAATCCCCTGGGAAGTCTGGAGCTTTTTGCCGGCCTGCTAGCGGAGTCGAATCTGGCGGCGGAGGAACGCGCCTGGGCGCAGCAGCTGCAGGCCGGCCTGCGCACGGTGGCGGCCACGGTGAATAACGTGCTGCAGTTTCACAGCCAGCCTTCGCCCGGCTTGGCTCCGGTTGATGTGAATGAATTCCTGCGCTGGCTGGAGCAATTCCTGCAGCCGCTGGCGCAGCGCTCCCGGGTGCGCATCGAGGTGGATTCCTCGCTCGAGGGAGTGCAGATCGAAGCCGACCGCCATCGTCTCGAGCAGGTGATGCTGAATCTGGCGCTGAACAGTTTTCATGCCATGCCGGGGGGCGGGGTGTTGCGCATCGCCGCCGCGCTGCGAGAATTCCAAGTCCATTTGGAGATGGCGGATAGCGGACCGGGGATCGCGCCCCAGATCCGGGAGCACATTTTTGCCCCGGGTTTCTCGACCCGCAGCGGCAGCCCGGGACTCGGTCTGGCGGTGTGCAAAGCCATCATGGAACAGCACGGCGGAAGCATCCGGGTGGGTAGCTGCGCCGCAGGAGCCAGCTTCATCCTGGAATTTCCCCGTCCCGGAGTGCGGGCATGAACGCTGCGCCGGCCGATCCTCGCCGTGGGCCGCAGGTGCTGGTGGTCGACGATGACCCCGGCATGCGCAACGCGCTCGAGAGCAGCTTCCTGCGCCACGGCTGGCGGGTGGAAACCGCGGCCGGAGCGGCCGAGGCGGCGCTGCGCTTTCGTCGCTGCCTGCACCCCCTGGTGGTTACCGACATGCGCATGCCGGATGGCGATGGCCTGGCCCTGATGCGCCAGCTGCGTGCCTGGGAGCCGCGCGCTGCGGTCATCCTGCTCACCGCCTTTGCCAGCGTGCCCGATGCGGTGCTGGCCATGAAGGATGGCGCCTGCGACTACCTGGTCAAACCCGTATCCTTTGAGCGGCTGGAGCAGGCGGCGCAACAAATTCTGCGCCAGGCCCCGTCGGCCGGCTGCCAGAGCCCGGAGTTGGTGGGACACTCGCCCGCCCTGCTGCGCGCCATCGGGCGTGCCCGCCAGGCTGCGGCCAGCGATGCCGACGTGCTGATTCAGGCCGAGAGCGGCACCGGCAAAGAGCTGCTGGCCCGTCTGATCCACCGCCTCAGCCCGCGCCGGGAGCGTCCGTTGATCGCGGTGAACTGCGCCGCTTTTCCGGAGAATCTGCTGGAGAGCGAGCTCTTCGGTCATGCCAAAGGAGCGTTTACCGGAGCCCTTACCGCCAAGCCGGGAAAATTTGAGCTGGCCCACCAAGGGACGCTGCTGCTCGATGAAGTGGGGGAGACGCCGCTGGCCCTGCAACCCAAACTGCTGCGCGCCCTGCAGGAGCGTGAATTCGACCGCCTGGGCGACACCCGTCCGGTCAAAGTCGACATGCGCGTGATTGCGACCACCAACCGGTCGCTTGAAGCCATGGTGCGCGCCGGCGAGTTTCGCGCCGATCTGTACTATCGCCTTCATGTCATTCCGCTGGCGCTGCCTCCGTTGCGCGAGCGCCGGGAAGATATCGCGGAACTGGCCTGGCACTTTGCCGGCCTTTACGCGGCCCCGGGGAGGCCGCACCGCTTGACGCCCGAGTTTCTGCTGCGGCTGCAGCAGCATGAGTGGCCGGGCAACGTGCGCGAGCTGGCCAACCTGATGCGCCGTGCGGTGGCGTTGTCGGGCGACGAAATCGGGGTGGAGGTGCTCGACCCCTGCGATCTCGAATGCGCCGGTCTCTCCGGGTCAGTTGGGGAGCCATTTCACGCCGGACTGTCGCTGGAGTCGATGGAGAAACGCCTGCTGCAAATGACCCTCGACGCCACCGCGGGAAACCGTTCGCGGGCCGCCGAAATGCTGGGAGTCAGCCTGCGCACGGTGCGCAACAAGATTCGCGATTACGGCCTGCCTGCGAAACGCAGTTACGCCGGGGAGTTCCGTCCATGATCGATGACCCGACCATCACCGCCCTCTCTCGTTTTCTCGATCTCAACCTGTTGCGCAGCGAGCTGGTGATGTCGAACCTGGCGAACATCGACACGCCGGGCTACCGCACCCGCGACCTCAACTTCCGCCTCGAGCTGGAACAAGCCGGCAGCAGTCTCTCCTACGCCGCCTTCACTCCCGCCGCCCGCCCGGTGCTGGGCCTGATCGAGCGCCCCGACGGCAACAACGTCAGCCTGGAGCGTGAAAGCCTGCTGCTGGCCGACACCCAGATGCGCTTCAATGCCGCGGTGCAGCTCCTGCGCGACCGCTTCAAGACCTTGTCGAGCGCCATCCACGAAGGGAGCGGGTCATGAATCTGTTTGCCATGCTGGAGGTCAGCGGCTCGGCGCTGACGGCGGAGCGGCAGCGGGCGGAGGTGGTGACCAGCAATCTGGCCAACCAGGACACCACCCGCACCGTCGAGGGCGGACCCTATCAACGGCAGTTGGTGGTCTTCCGTACCCGCCGCCTGCCGCGCTTTCCGCTGCTGCTGGCCGGGCTGGGCAGCGGGGCGGCGGCCCAGGGAGTGCAAGTATCTCAGGTCATCGCCGACCCGCGTCCGCCGCTGCAGCGGTATCAGCCCGGCCACCCGGATGCGGATGCCCGAGGCTACGTGGCTTACCCGGCCATCGATCCGGTCGAGGAAACCGCGGATCTTCTGGGTGCGGTGCGGGCCTACGAGTTGAATGCCTCGGCGGTGGCCTCGATCAAATCCATGATCCAGCAATCGCTCGATCTGCTGCGCTGACGCGGCGCGCGCGATAGAAAGAACAGCTTATGCCCGATGCCATCCCGAGCCTTCCCCATCCGGCCAGCCCGTTGTCCGCAGCCTCCACCGCCCTGGGGCCGCGGGAGTGGGGCTTCATGGAAACCCTGCGCGGAGCCATGGACCAGGTCGAAGAACTGCAGGGTGATGCCAATGCCAAGACGGCGGCGCTGCTCGAGGGCAACGGCATGGACCTGCACAGCGCCATGATCGCGGTGGAAAAAGCCGACCTGTCCTT
>Ga0335078_10003711_pt1 | contig 22714 bp, 21 predicted proteins | sample Lox_Sample_32_FD_206711 | JGI IMG/M metagenome (GOLD analysis project Ga0335078, IMG submission 206711) | Soil microbial communities from Loxahatchee National Wildlife Refuge, Florida, United States - Lox_Sample_3.2 | ecosystem: Environmental > Terrestrial > Soil > Wetlands | place: USA... | reverse complement strand
GTTTGTTGAAGGTCTCCGCTTCGAATACGTTGGCCGCGCATAAGGGCAGCAAGCCCACCATCGAACGGATCTTCAATCGCGTGCTGTTGCCATCGGGGAAGTGCAGCAGGTCATAAAAGAAGCCATCGTGCTCGTCCCACATCTGATCCTCGGCCCCGCCGATGCGATCCATGGCGTAGGTGATCCAGGCGAAATGCTCGATGAACCGGAACGCAATCTCTTCATACATTGGATCGTACTCGGTCAGCACCAGCGCAATCTCCAGCATGCACAGGCAATAGAATGCCATCCACGCGGTACCGTCGGCCTGATCCAGGTGCCCGCCCGTCGGCAGCGGCGCACTGCGATCGAAGACGCCGATGTTGTCCAGACCCAGGAAGCCGCCGGCAAAAACATTGCGGCCCTCGGGGTCCTTGCGGTTGATCCACCAGTTGAAGTTCAACATCAGGCCCTGGAACGAACGCTCCAGGAAGCGGAGATCGGCACGGCCCAGCTCGGTTTCGATGCGATAGAGAAACAGCGTCGCCCACGCGTGTACCGGCGGATTCACGTCGCTGAAGTTCCATTCGTAGGCGGGAATCTGTCCGTTGGGATGAGCGTATAGGCTGCGCAACATCAGCAAAAGCTGTTCTTTGGCGAAGTCGAAGTCGACCAGCGAAAGCGCAATCGTGTGGAAGCCCAGATCCCACGCCGCATACCAGGGATACTCCCACTTGTCCGGCATGGAGATCACGTCGGCATTCAGCATGTGGAACCATTCCGTGTTGCGCACCTTCTTGCTGCCGGAGTTGAGGATGGGATGCGAGTCGTGTTCCAGCAGCCACTTGTCGAGATCGAAATAGTAAAACTGCTTGGACCACAGCATCCCCGCCAGCGCCTGACGATGAACCCGGCGCTCATCTTCGCTCAAGTTCTGGGGCGTGATGCGGTCGTAGAACTCATCCGCTTCTCCCTGGCGCGTGGTGAAGACTTTGTCGAAGTCGCCCAAGCCGTTCGCCTTATTGCCTAGTCGCAGCCGCACGACAATGCTTCCGTGTCCCGGCACGTTGAGGACGTAATGTGCCGCTGCCTTGGTCCCGGTCTTGGCGGGATTCACGGCGTTCTTGTTGCCCGCAACCACGTACTCGTGAAAGGCGTCTTTTACATAGGGAGTCGGGTTGTTTCCGCCCCACAGCCGGCTGTTGTTCGTCTCGTTCTCGGTAAACAGCAACTCCGCCGCGCCTTCACACTGCAGCGTGTACTCGCCCAACTGCGGATGCGACGCCTGAATGTCGTTCAAGCCTACCTGCCGCAACTTCGGCTTCGGTTGCGCTTCATCCCATGACCAGACGTTGCGGTACCACAATGTGGGAAGCAGGTGCAGTTGCGCCGCCTGCGCTCCGCGGTTATGAACGGAGATCTTGATCAGCACATCCTCGGGATCGCCCTTGGCATACTCGACGAACACATCGAAATAGCGATCCTCATCGAACACGCCTGTATCGAGCAGCTCGTACTCCATCTCCTCGCGCGAGCGCCGGCGGTTGGTCTCTACCAGCTTGCTGTAGGGGTACTCCGCCTGCGGATACTTGTAGAGATACTTCATGTACGAGTGCGTGGGCGTGCTGTCGATGTAGAAGTAGTATTCTTTGACGTCCTCGCCGTGATTGCTCTCGCTGTTGGTCAGTCCAAACAGGCGCTCTTTGAGGATCGCGTCGCGGCCGTTCCACAATGCCAGGGCGAAGCAGAGCTGTTGCTTGTCGTCCGAGATCCCGGCCAGACCATCTTCTCCCCAGCGATAAGCGCGAGAACGCGACTGGTCATGCGAGAAATAATCCCAGGCATTACCGTCTTCGCTGTAGTCTTCGCGAACCGTACCCCATTGCCGTTCGCTCAAGTAAGGGCCCCACTTCTTCCAGGGGATGCCTTGCTCGCGCGCGCTGTTCAATCGCTTCTGCTCGGTGACTTCCACGTAGGTGAGTGGCGTTTTCTGGGATGGTTTCATGGCAGCTCTCCTCTGCAAGTGCGGTTGCATCCGGATCGGCGCTGGGGACAGTAAGAAGGGTAGGTAGCGCCCCGTGACCGCAATTAGACTACGGAAGATCACCCTGAGCAACTGGCAATTTTTGGTAGTGAGCGACGTTTTGCCCGCTAGGACGAAGCGGAGGAACGACGTCTCGAAGCCGGCTTCACCTGCGGCCCTTTTTCGGTGTGCGCCTTGTCAAGACGAGCGGCGACGGCATCGAATGCGGCCGTGGGACCGGCCCAGCGCAGCTGTTCCACGTCATCAAAGAGCGCGATGTCGGTGCGAAGGGTGGCGAGAGTCCGGAAAAGAATGGCGTGCTCCCACTCGCTGCAAAGCGTGGCAGCGAGGGCGCCGGCATTGGCGGCGTTCACGCGCCAATCGCGGCAGTCCTTGGGGATCGCTTCGAGATGGACGAACTTGGCTAACACAGCGGCTGACGATTTCGCGCCCCAGCCAGGCAGGCCGGGGTAACCATCAGCGGCATCGCCTACCAACGCAAGGTAGTCTGGGATCGATGCCGGCGTGACGCCGAACTTGGCGACGACGCCTGCCTCATCCAGAGTGACTTGCGTGCGGCGATTCAATTGCACGATGCGCTCGCCTGATACACATTGGGCAAGGTCTTTGTCGGGGGTGCAGATGATGACGCGGTCGACACGCTTATCGCGAGCAGCCACCACTGCGGCGGCAGCCAGCGCATCGTCGGCTTCGAACTCAACCATAGGCCAGACGACGATGCCTGCGGCGGCGAGAACCTGCTCCAGAAGAGGGAACTGAGAGAGCAATTCGCGCTCGACACCAGCGCTGGTCTTGTATCCCGGCCACAAGCCGTTGCGAAACGACTCGATGACCTGATCGGTTGCGACCGCAAGGTGCGTCGCGCCCGCCTTCATCATGCCCAGCACGGACGCGAGGACGCCGCGGACGGCAGCGACTTCCTGTCCGTTCTCATCGCGAGCCGCGGGTAAGGCATAGTAATGGCGGAACAACTCGTAGGTGCCGTCGACCAGATAGACTTCCACGACTGAGCTCCGAAGTAGATTCCTGAATACTGTATACGGAATACAGCACGCAAGGGCAGCACGCCCACAGGTTGCTGAAAACTGCAAGGCGCCAGTCTTGTGTCGCCGGCAAAGCCGGCTCAGACTATGAGTAAACGACCTGTCGGCACGACTGAAGTCATGCCTTGATACAAAGCGCTCGAAACCCGGGTTTCTCCGCACCGTGTTTCAGGCGCGCTCCAGTGGATCGCTCGAATGCGATCGCAAGCGCACCCACTTCCAGCCGGTTCAAAACTTTTGCTGCCCACGAGTCGAGCACGACCGTTTTGTATCTAAGAAGAAGGCTACACTGAAGTCATGGGGAGAGGCTGATCCGAAATGCTAAAGCCGACGCTGTTGACGGTTGACGATGACCCCAATGTTCTGAGAGCGATTGAGCGCGATCTGCGCTCGCGGTACGGCGACCGCTATCGTGTGCTGCGCGCCGGCTCCGGTGACGCGGGGCTGCAGCTGCTGCGCGAACTGAAGGTGCGCAACGATGCCGTCGCTCTGCTGCTGGCGGACCAGCGCATGCCGCAGATGGACGGCATCGGCTTCCTCGCCGAGGCGAAGAAGCTTTATCCGGACTCCAAACGCGCGCTGCTGACGGCGTATGCGGACACCAGCGCCGCGATCAATGCCATCAACGAAGTCAACGTGGATTACTTCTTTCTGAAGCCGTGGGACCCGCCCAGCCAGCACTTATATCCGATCATTGACGACCTGCTGTCGGATTGGACTGCCTCCTACCATGAGACGTATCAGGGCATCCGCGTGCTGGGCACACGCTGGTCTCCGCGGGCGTATGAGGTGCGGGATTTTCTGGCGCGCAATCACGTGCCGTATCAGTGGATCGATGTGGAACTGGCGTCGGAAGATCCCGAAGTCAAGCAACTCATCGCATCGGTGGGCGCTGATGCCGCTCATCTGCCGATGACGCTGTTTCCCGACGGCACGCGCATGTTCGAATCTACGCTGGCGGAGTTGGCCGACAAAATTGGCCTGCGCACGCGCGCCGAGACGCAGTTCTACGATTTCGCGATCATCGGCGGCGGCCCGGGCGGATTAGCGGCCGCGGTCTATGGCGCGTCGGAAGGCCTGAAGACGGTCATGATCGATCGCGAAGCTCCGGGTGGACAGGCAGGGCTGAGCTCGCGGATCGAGAATTACCTCGGCTTTCCCTCTGGGCTGAGCGGCCTGGATTTGACGCGGCGAGCGGTGACGCAGGCGCAACGCTTCGGAGTGGAGATCATCGCGCCGCAGGAAGCCGTCAGCCTGCGCGCCGAGGGCCCGTATCGCATCGTGAAGCTCGCCAACGGCAGCGAAATTTCCTGTCATGCCGCGCTCATCGCGACGGGCGTTTCGTGGAAGCGGCTCGACGTGCCTGGCATGGAGAAGCTGCAGGGCGCGGGTGTCTACTACGGCGGCGGCAGCCAGGAGGCGATCTCCTGCAAGGGCGAGATTGTGTACATCGTCGGGGGCGCAAACTCTGCCGGACAGGCAGCGCTGAACTTCGCCAAGTACGCGGACAAGGTGGTAATGCTGCTTCGCGGCGAATCGCTCTCGGCGACGATGTCGCGTTATCTCATCGACCAGATCGAGAAGACACCTAACATCCAGTTGTGGACGCACGCCGAAGTGGCCGCGGTACAAGGCGACACCCATCTGGAAGGTGTGTCGGTGCTGTGTACCGATACTGGCAAGGTGGAGAGCGTACCGGCAACGTCCATGTTCATTTATATCGGCGCGATGCCGCGCACCGACTGGCTGGAAGGCACCGTGGTACGCGATGATCGCGGATTTGTTGTCGCCGGCCCCGACCTGATCAGGGATGGCAAGCCGCCTGCGAGCTGGAATGTCAATCGGCCGCCGTTCCTGCTGGAGAGCAGTCTGCCGGGAGTCTTCGTGGTCGGCGATGTGCGGCACGGCTCCATCAAGCGCGTTGCTTCGGCGGTGGGTGAGGGTGCGATTGCGGTGCAGTTTATTCATCGTTACATGGCGAAGGTATAGAGGCTAACAAAAGATGGCGGGCGTCACTCGAGAAGAACTTCGAACCGTACCGGTGTTTCACGATCTGCCGGACGATCAGCTGGACTGGTTTCTGTCGCATACGACCGAGGCACGATTTGCACCCGGAGACGTCTACGTGCGCGCCGGCGATACTGCGGACAAGATGATGGTGGTGCTGGAGGGCGAGCTGCAAGTGCGCCGCGACGATGCTCCGGACACGGTCTTCACCATCCCTCCGAAGGCAGTTTCTGGTCTCCTGCCGTTTTCGCGGATGAAAGTTTTTCCCGGAACGGGGCGCGCGACGGCTCCATCGCATGTGTTGGTGTTTCCAGCGACGCTTTTCGACGAGCTGATCGTGCGTATACCGGAGCTGGTGCAGCGGCTGGTCAGCACCATGATCGATCGCACGCGCGAAGTCACGCGGCTGGAGCAGCAGCGCGATCGGCTGGCCGCGCTGGGCAAGCTTTCTGCAGGACTCGCGCACGAGCTGAATAATCCTGCCGCAGCTGTGCGCCGTACCGCGGAACGCTTGCGTGAGGTGGTGGCGGAATATCGAAGTTCGGTGAGTCAGCTGGAAAAGAATCAGCTTAGCGATGCGGAGTGCGCAGCGATCGAAACGTTTGAAACCAACTGTTGCGCCGCCGAGCCCGAGACTGACGTACTCAAAGCCAGTCAAATTCAGGATGAGATCGAGGACATGCTGCGCCAGCACGGTATCGCTGACGGCTGGCAGTATGCGGCGCCGTTGGTTGAGTCGGGTGTGATGACTGAACCGCTGAAGACCATGCTGGAAGGCGTGCGCAGCGAGATCGCCGGTGCGGTGCTGCGACGCGTTTCCGCTAAGGTCGAAGTCGACGATCTACTGGATGAGCTGGAGAACGGCGCGACCAAGATCTCCGACCTGGTGCGCGCGATCAAAGAGTATTCCTACATGGATCAGTCGCCGGTGCAGGACGTCGATCTCAAGAAAGGCTTGGAAGATACGCTGACCATCATGGCACACAAGCTGAAGAAGGGCGTCGAGGTGAAGCGCGACTACCATGACACGCCGCTGCTGGTGAACTCGTTTGGCAGCGAGCTGAATCAGGTGTGGACCAACATCATCGACAACGCGGTCGATGCCATGAAGGGCAAAGGCGAGCTGCGGCTGAAAACTTTTCTCGACGGGGATTGCGCGGTAGTTGAGATTGGGGACTCCGGTCCCGGCATTCCACCCGATGTGCAGTCGCATATCTTCGAACCGTTCTTCACGACCAAGGGAGTGGGGGACGGCACAGGCCTGGGATTGGATACGGCACTACGGATCATCCGCAAGCATCGCGGGTCGATCACGGTGAACTCGCGCCCGGGGGATACGAGGTTTCAAGTGCGGCTGCCGTTAACCAATGTACCGGTGCACGACTGATGCGGGCTATGTAGCGCCGGCCTCTGGCCGGCTGTGACGCGGGCCTCCGGCCCGCGCTAGGAACTAGGAAGCTGCAAATCTAGCTGCCGGCTCGGAAGATGGCTTCGCTATCGACGGCAACGGCGGCGTGGACGCCGCCGCGACAGCCGGCCAGGAGGCCGGCGCTACCAAACATGACCGAATGGAATGCGCCGCAGTACGCGAGAATTGCCGGGCTACAGCAGGCGATGGCCGCCGAGGTGCTCGCGCTGCTGCAGCTCAAGGGATGGGAGCGCGTCCTGGATCTGGGCTGCGGCAACGGCAAAGTCACGGCGGAGATCGCGGCTCGCGTTCCCGATGGAAGTGTTGTCGGCGTCGATGCGTCGAGCGAGATGATTGCGTTTGCGGTGGAGAACTTTCCTGCGCAGCAACATCACAATCTCCGATTCGAGGCCGCCGACATCCGAAATCTGCGATACCGCGAGGCATTCGATCTTGTTGTTTCCTTCAACGCGCTGCATTGGATACCGGACCAGGATGTTGCTCTGCGTGCGATCCACACAGCGGTGAAGCGGGATGCAGTCGCGCAGTTGCGGCTAGTTCCGGACGGGCCGCGTAAGAGCCTGGAGACGGTGATCGAAGAGACCAGAAAATCGGCACGATGGACTGGCTACTTTCAGGATTTTCGCGATCCCTATTTGCATCTGACGGCCGAGCAGTATGCGGATGTGGCGGAACGCAACGGATTTCGGGTGCAGCAGATTCATACCGCAGACAAAGCGTGGGATTTCAAAAGCCGATCGGCCTTCGAGGCCTCTTGCATGGTGACGCTGATCGAATGGACGAAGCGGCTCCCGGAGGATGCGCGACCGACGTTCGTGAGCGATGCGCTGGATCGATACGAATCAGTCGCAGGCGACGCCAGCACCTTCAAGTTTTATCAGATGGATGTAACGCTAACGCGGGCGGGACGAGATTAGGAGCTGCTCTTAACGGTCTCGCCGGTGGATTTGGCGAAGATGATTTCCGATACCAGCAGAATTGCGCCAATCACGATGGCGCTGTCGGCGACGTTGAATGCCGGCCAGTGATAGTTGCCCACGTAAAAGTCCAGGAAGTCGACGACGTGACCGCTGACCATGCGGTCCCACAGATTGCCCATCGCGCCGCCGAGGATGAGCGACAGGCCGATGCTGGTGGTCGTCAGCGCGTGCCCGTTCTTCCAGAGCAGGGCCGAGACGACAATCAGCGCCAGAATTGAAAAGCTGACCAGCGCGCCCACCTTCCATTGCGCGGAGGACTCAGCGAACAATCCGAACGCCGCGCCGGTATTCTGAACGTGCGTGAGACGGAAGAAGCCGGGAATCACGACAATTGAGTCATGCAGGGCGATGTTGCTGGCGATGGCCCATTTCGCGAGGCGGTCCAGCAGGAGAACGATGACTGCGATGACGAGAAAGTACTTGCGCATGGGCGATTTCGCGTGTCCGGCTCCGAACGTCGAGTTATCTCTATGTTAGACGCTCTTGGGCGGCGAAGGAAGCGGCGAGTGAGCGCCAATTAACGCGCGTCCGCGGTGGCCTCGATTTCGGCCAGAACGGCGCTGCAGCGCTCGCAGACCGTGGGATAATTCGGATCCTCGCCGACGTGAGTCGAGTAGTTCCAGCAGCGCTCGCACTTCTGGCCAGGGGCCGGGTTGATCGTGATCATCAGGCCGGCATCGCCGTTGCTTGCCGCAGCTTTCTCCAGAACGACGTTGGAGACGATGAACAGATACCGCAACTGGTCGCGATAGCGTTCGAGCACGGGATAGATGCTGTCCGGCGCGGCGAGATGGACCTGCGCTTCCAGGCTGCTGCCGATGCGCTTTTCGGCGCGCGCGGCTTCCAGAGCTTTCAGGGCCTCATCGCGGACCGAGAGTAAGGTTTGCCAATCGCTCTTGACCGCCGCAACGTCGACGCCCGCGGGCAGCTCGCCGGTCAGATCTTCGGGAGCAGGGAAGAGCTCAAGGTGAACACTCTCGGAGCGGCCGGACGCCGGCAGAAACCCCCAGACTTCATCGGCGGTGAAGCTCATCACCGGAGCGAGCAAGCGAACCAGGGCCTCGCCCAATCGCCAAAGCGCGGTTTGCGCCGAGCGCCGTGCTAAGGACTTTGGCGCTGACGTGTAGAGGCGGTCCTTCAGCACATCGAAATAGATTGCGCTGAGATCGACGATGCAGAAGTCCTTCAGCCGCTGGTAGAGCCGGTGGAAGGTGAAGCTGTCGTAGTGGGAGCGGACATCGCGCGTGACCTCGGCGGCTTGCAGCAGGATGTACTGATCGAGCGCATGCATCTCGGCGAACGCCACGACGTCGTGCTTGGGATTGAAGGTACTATCGACGGTATTGGTTATGGGCGGGCCCTGATCATCGCGAAGGATCTCGAAATCGCGCGTGGCAAGGTTGCTGAGGATGTAGCGAAACGTATTGCGGATTTTGCGATAGCTGTCGGCGATGCGCTGCATCAGCTCGTCGGAGGACATCACGTCTTCGCGGAAGTCGACCGACGCGACCCACATGCGACCGATCTCGGCGCCCAGCTTCTCGGCCATCTCCACCGGATCGACGACGTTGCCCAGCGACTTGGACTGGGCGCGGCCTTGGGGGTCGAGGGTCCAGCCGTGGGTTGCCGCGCTGCGATAGGGAGCCTCGCCTCGCGTCGCCACCGCGCACAATAGGGATGACTGAAACCACCCGCGATGCTGGTCGCCGGCCTCGATGTACATGTCGGCAGGCCAGGGAAGGCCGGGCTCGTGGCCGAGGACGGCGGCGTGACTGCACCCCGATTCCAGCCAAACGTCGACGATGTCCATCTCCTTGCGGAAGTTAGATTTGCCGCATTTACTGCAAGCATAACCTGAAGGCAGTATCTGTTCGGCCGAGTACTTGTACCAAGCGTCCGCGCCCTCGCGGGCAAAGAGATCGACCACCAGCCTATGCACGGCAGGGTCGCCGACGAATTCCTTGCAATCCTCGCACTGGAACATCGCGATGGGCACGCCCCAGACGCGCTGGCGCGAGATACACCAGTCGGGGCGGCCCGCGACCATGTTGGTGATGCGCTCCTCGCCCCACGCCGGGTCCCACTTCACCTTCTTGATCTCTTCCAGCGAACGCGTGCGCAATGTGCCGCCGAACGGCAGCGGCTTTTCCATCGAGATAAACCACTGTTCGGTGGCGCGAAAGATGATGGGATTGTGGCAGCGCCAGCAGTGGGGATAGGAGTGCTCGATCTTCTCCAGGCCGAGCAGCACGCCGCGCGACTTCAGCAGATCGACGATCAGCGGATTCGCCTTGAAGACCTGCTGGCCCTCGTATTCGGGCAGGCCGTTGCGCAGGATGCCGGCGTCGTCGACATTTGACTTCAATTCGAGACCGTACTTCACGCCGGTGTTGAAGTCGTCGGCGCCGTGCGCGGGAGCGGTGTGGACCGCGCCCGTTCCGGTGTCGAGGGTGACGTAATCGCCGAGCACGCCCAGGATGCTGCGATCCAGGAACGGATGGGCGAAGGTGGCGTACTCCAATTTTGCGCCTGGGAATGATGCGATTTCTTTCGCGTCGCCGAGATTGCATTTCTCGATGGTCTGCTGGGCGAGCGCCTTGGCGACGATGTAGACCCACTCGCCGGTATCGAGGGCGACATACTCCGCCTCGGCAGCGAAGGTCACAGCCATAGACGCGGGAAGCGTCCACGGCGTCGTCGTCCAGATGATCGTTGCGGCCTTCTTGCCTGCAAGGCGCGCGTCGAGCTTTGCTGGATCACTGGTCAGCGCATAGCGCACCCAGATACTGGGACTGGTGTGCATCTCGTACTCGACCTCGGCTTCCGCCAGCGCCGTCTTGTCGTGAATGCACCAGTAGACCGATTTCAGTCCTTTGTAAACCAAGCCCTCCTGGTAACACTTATAGAAAGTCTCGAGCACTACACTCTCGTAGTGTGGGTCCAGAGTCGAGTAGGGCTGCTCCCAGCGGCCGAGCACGCCCAAGCGTTTGAACTGCGAGCGCTGCAGATCGAGATACATGGTCGCGTACTTGCGACACTCTTCGCGGACGGCCAGCGGATCCATCTCGAGCTTCTTGCGGCCCAACTGGTTGTCCACCTTGATCTCGATGGGCAGGCCGTGACAGTCCCAGCCAGGAACGTACGGCGCATCGAAGCCGCTCATGCTGCGCGATTTGACGATGAAATCCTTCAGCGTTTTGTTCAGTCCCGTGCCTTGATGGATGGGCCCGTTCGCGTACGGCGGCCCGTCGTGCAGAACGTAGATGGGCTGCCCCTTGTGCACTTCGCGAATCCGGTGATAGAGCCGCATCTGGTCCCACCGCTCGAGCATTTTGGGCTCGTTTTTCGGCAGATTCGCCTTCATGGGGAAGTCGGTCTTGGGCAGGTTCAACGTCGATTTCAGGTCGAGCGGCACTCGGCAATTCTCCCAGCTGCGGCTACGGAAATGTCAAAGTTGTGCAAACTATCTTTTCATTATAGCCAGTTGCAGAGGGCGGGCTCGCCTTTAGTGGTGCGAGTCGTCTCTACGTATTGTGGATTTAGGCAAACAACAAAGCAGGCAACTTTGCATCTAAGGATTTGAGCAAAGCTGGGCCTCGCCGCAGTCGAGGTTTTGTGCCGTCAGGCCAAAGGACAAGAGGAGTATGGCTCTACAGACCCTAGTTCCCCCCTCCGAGCAGGATGAGTTGCATCTTCTGCCGCAGACCACCATGGAGGAATCTCTGTGGGCGTCCATGCGGAGCAACATCCGTGCTGCGCTATTCCCCGAGAAATTGCCGCCACTGGTTTTGACCTCTCGTCCGGTAAAGGTCCGCGACATCTGGGGCGAGTACAACTACCACAAGCAGAGCGCCGGCGTGTCGCTGGTGGTGCACATATTGATGATCGCCGGGCTGATCTACATCTCCATCCTGGGGGCGCGGGTGGTGAAACAGGCGGAGAAGCATGAGACGGTGGTGCTGATCGCGCCCGACCTGTCGCCGCCTCCCTTGCCGATGACCAAGAAGCCCGAGCGCAGCTCCGGAGGTGGCGGCGGCGGTGGCGATCGCGACAAGCTGCAGGCGCCGAAGGGCAAGCTGCCCAAGACGGCGATGGAGCAGATCACGCCACCGGCGATGGTGATTCGCAACGACCATCCCAAGCTGCCGGTCGAGCCGACGGTGGTAATACCGCCGCAGATTAAGTTGGCTTCGAACATGCCGAATCTGGGCAATCCAATGTCGGCCGTTCCGTCGGGTCCGCCGTCGAATGGGACCGGTAGCGGTGGTGGGATTGGATCGGGCTCGGGCGGTGGTGTTGGTTCGGGTACTGGTCCGGGAGTTGGGCCTGGCCGAGGAGGTGGTATCGGTGGTGGAGTTTTCCGTGTAGGCGGAGGAGTGTCGGCGCCGCGCGCACTGGATACGCCCGATCCGGAATATTCCGAAGAGGCGCGCAAGGCGAAGTATCAGGGAACCTGCGTGTTGTGGCTGATCGTTGGTCCCGATGGCAAGCCGCGCGATGTGAAGGTGGCGCGCGCGCTGGGCATGGGCCTGGATGAGAAGGCCATCGAAGCGGTGCGCAATTGGAAGTTCTCTCCGGCGATGAAAGACGGCAAGCCGGTTGCGGTGCAGATCAACGTCGAGGTGAACTTCCGGCTGTACTGATGTGGGGATTGCCGGAATGAGCAAAAGGAGAGGCCTGGTGCCTCTCCTTTTTGGCGCTCGATTCTGCCGGATGCCTGGCCTATAGCTTGTTCAGATAGTCAACGATGTCGGGCGAGGTCCAATCGGTGCCGCCGATGAACTTGCGCACGATTTTGCCGTTGCGGTCGATCACGTAAGTCTCGGGATACTTGAAGGTGCCGTAGATATCGCTGGTCTTCTGCGTCCCCTCGCGCACGGTAAGCAGGTCCACGCCGTGATCGCGGATGAATTGCTTGTAGGCCGCGTCGTCGGCATCTTCGCTGACAGCCAGGATCGTCACCTTGTCGCCCATCTGTTTCTGCAACTGCACCAGCGAGGGCATCTCTTCGACGCAGGGTGGGCACCACGTCGCCCAGAAATTCAGCAGCACCGGCTTGCCGCGCAGCTTGCTTAGTTGCACGGTATGTTGCGAGTCGGTGACGGTGAAGTCGGGAGCTTCATTACCGATGCGCGGAGGATGGCCGCCGGGATTGCAGGCGGTGATGAGTAGACAAGCGATCGAGACAAGTGGGACCAGGCGCTTCACACCCATATAATAATTGACGGAAGCGCCGCATAAATGGCGTTGACGCGCGGGGTCCTACAACTTTTGGAGATGCCCGCAACCATTTCACCACGGAAGGCACGGAACGCACGGAATCTTGAGGATCTTGTTGTTTCTGGGATTTGCCTAACGAAAAACATAAATCAACAATCTTCCGTGTCTTCCGTGGTGAAACCATTTCGCGCCTGCTGGTCGACGAACCACAAAAGTAAGCGACACTATGCCTGAAGTCTCTGTCATCGTTCCCGCGCGTAACGAGGCCGCTTGCCTCGGCGACTGCCTGCGGTCGCTGGTCGCGCAGGATGGCGTGAGCTACGAGATCATCGTAGTGGACGATCACTCGACCGACACGACACAAGAGATTGCTGCGAGTTTTCCGGTGCAGGTGATTGCTGCTGATCCGCTCCCGGCGCGCTGGAGCGGCAAGTGCAATGCCGTGTGGAGCGGCGCCAAAGTTGCGAAAGGGAAGTGGCTGCTGTTCACCGACGCTGATACGAAGCACGCCCCGAATTCCATCGCGGCCGGTATGCGTGAGGCTCGTGAATGCGATGCGGCGCTGCTGTCGTACTCGCCGAAGCAGGAAGTCCACAGCTTAGCCGAGCGCGCGTTGATGCCGGTGATCTTTGCGGAGCTGGCGAAGACCTATCGGCCGAAGGATGTCAGCGATCCGGCGTCACCGGCGGCTGCCGCGAATGGGCAGTATCTGCTCATTCGGCGAGAGGTTTATGACGCGGTCGGAGGACACGCGGCGGTAGCCGGCGCTATTCTGGAGGATGTCGAGCTGGCGCGCCGCGTGAAGCAGGCCGGCTACAGGTTGCAATTTCGGCTCGCCGATGTGGTCAGCGCGCACATGTATCGCAGCTTTCCCGCGATGTGGGAGGGCTGGACGAAGAACCTGGCCCTGCTGTTTCGGCACCCGCGAAGGCTGGCGTTGATTCGGCTGGGAGAGTTCGCGATCCTGATCAGCGGTGTTTGTTTTTTCGTGGATACGTGGCTGAACGGGAACCTCATTGAGATCACGGCGGAGACCATCGCGACGATTGTGTTCTTCGTGTATTTTTTCCGGCGAATCGCGAAGGCGCATTTCGATTGGCTGTCGAATGGGCTGGCGATCTTTGGGCTGCCGCTGTTTGCGATTCTCTTGCTGAACTCCGACATCTCACATAAGCGAGGTTCGGTGAGATGGAAGGGCAGGGAGTACTCGGGTAGCGCGGACCTTCAGGTCCGCGTTGGCGATGCCAAATGAATTTGGCTTTAGCCTCTGTCGTCGCCTAGAAGCCGACTCGGGTGAGCAGTGAACGGCCGGGACGCGGGCCTGAAGGCCCGCACTATCCGGGAGCTAACGCTGTGAGATCGGGCGCTTAGTAGTACTTGTTTAAGACGATATGGTCTACCTAACTCGCAAGTGCGAATTTTCGGCGTCGCATTATTACCACAATCCGGACTTCACGGAGGAGGAGAACCGCCGCGTCTTCGGCAAATGCGCCAACCTCAACGGCCACGGCCACAACTACACGCTGGAGGTCACGGTGAAAGGCGAGGTCGATCCGAAGACAGGCTTCGTCGTCGATCTCAAAGACTTAAAGGAAATCTTGAACCGCGAGGTGCTCGAGGCGATGGATCATCGGCATCTCAATAAAGAGGTTCCGGAGTTTCGCGACCAGATTCCGACGACCGAGAACCTGGCGATCGCCATCTGGAAGCGGCTGGAGAGCAAATTAAACATCGCGCGCCTGCATCGCGTGCGCGTGTATGAGATGCCGGACCTGTTCGTCGATTTCTACGGAGAGCCATGAAGGCCCATCTTACGCGGCGTTACATTTTCTCGGCCTCGCACCGGCTGCATTGCGATGAGCTGTCGGAGGCGCAGAATCGCGAGGTCTATGGAAAGTGCAACAACTCGCATGGCCACGGGCACAACTATGCGCTGGAAGTGACGGTCAGCGGACAGGTTGACGCGAAGACAGGGATGGTTTGCAATCTGGTTGATCTGGATGATGCGGTCCGGCGCGAGGTCCTGGAGCGATTCGATCATGTGAACCTGAATCGGTGCGCGGAGTTCGAAGCGGTGGTTCCGACGACGGAAAACCTCGGCGAGGCCATCTTCCACATTTTGAAGCAAAAGTTTAAGGCCGCTCATCTGGAAAAGGTACGGCTGGAAGAGACCGCGATGAATAGTTTTGAGTACGGAAGCGATTACCCGGTACAAGCCGCGCCCTAGCCAAAAGATGGCTAGAATGGGGTACCCAAGTGTCCTGACCGCGCAGGGATGACCTCATCCCTCCTTTCCGCTTCGCTTCGGTCGGGATGATGGATCCTGCCGAAGTCAGGACGTAAGCTAGTTGCTGGTTGCTAATCGCTAATTGCTGAATTTATGAAAGAGATCATCGAAACCCCGACCCTTACCAGTGCAACGTTCGAAGATCTCGTGCGCGAGATGTTGGTGCGCGTGGGCGAAGATCCTGAGCGCGAAGGCTTGCTGCAGACCCCGGAGCGCTATGCCAAGGCGCTGCAATTTCTCACCAAGGGATACCACGAAGACCCCGAAGAAGTGCTGCGCGGCGCGCTGTTTAATGTCGATTACGACGAGATGGTCATCGTCAAGGACATTGAGATGTTCAGCCTGTGCGAGCATCACGTGCTGCCGTTTTTCGGCAAGGTGCACATCGCCTACATCCCGAAGGGAAAGGTGATCGGGCTGAGCAAGGTCGCGCGGTTGGTGGAGATCTTCGCGCGCCGGCTACAGGTGCAGGAGCGGCTGACGGTGCAGATCGCCGAGACCATTCAGAAGTCGGCAGAGCCGCTGGGAGTCGGCGTGGTCATCGAAGCGCGTCACCTGTGCATGATGATGCGCGGCGTGGAGAAGCAGCACTCGGCGACGGTCACTTCATCGATGCTGGGCGCTTTTCGCGCGCAGCAGACGCGGCAGGAGTTCCTCTCACTCATCCATGCCAAGAACACCAACGGAGCCTAGCCGATGACTGCGAAGGGGCAGTCATCCGGCAAAGCGAAGGTAGTTCCGTTACGACCACCCAGCGGGCCCACGCGCCTGGCCGGCAAGCTGGCCGTCGTCACCGGCGGCAGCCGAGGCATGGGTTATGCGATCGCGCGGGCGCTGGCGATGGAAGGCGCGAACGTCGTCATAACCGGACGCGACCTGACCGCGCTGACCAACCGCGCGGCCGAGTTGCGAAAAGAAGTGCTCGGTCCGGCGAAGATTCTGGCGATGACCTGCGAGGTACGCGATCCGCAGTCCGTCGCCAGGCTGTTCGCCGTGGTGAAGCGGCGCTTCGAGCAAATCGACATCCTGGTGAACAATGCCGGCGTCAGCCAGCCGCCCAAGCCGCTGATGGAGACGTCGCTGGAAACCTGGAAAGACAATATTGAAACCAATCTGACCGGCGTATTCCTCTGCACGCGCGCAGCGCTGCCGCAGATGAAAGCGGGGGGGACGATCGTCAATACTCTGTCTGCCGCAGCGAAGCAGCTGTTTCCGCAGTACTACGCCTACACCGCGGCGAAGATGGGAGCGCTGGGATTCACGCAGACCTTGCGGGAGGAACTGGCGCCGCGCGGTATTCGCGTGATGGCGCTGCTGCCGGGCGCCACGTCAACGGATATCTGGCAGCAAATCGCTCCCGACATGCCGCGCGACCGCATGATGGATGTGGAAAGCGTCGCGCAGGCCGTGCTGTGTGCGGTACTGCTCCCCCCAAACGTGAACCCCACCGAGATCAGCCTGGATCCGAGCGCCGGTGCGTTGTAGGTGAGTTCTTTTCACCACGGAAGACACGGAAGGCACGGAATTTGTATTAGGAATTTTGTCTTTCAAGTTTTGCCGGGAGCCTTTATCTCCTGACAATCTGCCCTTCGTGTCAAAGCTGCGTGTTGAGAGATCGCAAGAAATGAGAATTCCGTGCCTTCCGCGGTGAAAACCGCCTTCACATACCGTAATGATATCGCCGGGCGCGGGCAGGGAAGAGCTTGATAAGGAAAATGCCCGCGATGAATCCGCCCACGTGCGCCCAGAAGGCAATGCCGCTGGAGGTGCTGGCGTGGGTGGCGATGGAGGTTGCCGCGCCGCTAAGAAACTGCGCGACGAACCAGTAGCCGAGCACGATCCACGCCGGCAGCCACATAAAGAAGATGAAGAAGAAGGGCACGAGCGTGAGCACGCGGGCGCGTGGATATAAGACGAAGTAGGCGCCCATCACGCCGGCGATCGCGCCACTGGCGCCCACGCTGGGGATGGTCGATCCGATGTTGAAGAGCGTGTGCAGCACGGCTGCGGCGACTCCGCTGATCAGATAGAACACCAGATATAGCGTGTGCCCGAGATAGTCCTCGACGTTGTCGCCGAAGATCCACAGCGCCCACATATTGAAGATCAGGTGCAGCCAGCCGCCGTGCAGGAACATGGAGGTGAAGACGGGAATGATGGCTGCCGCCGTGGGCACGTAGCGCGTCCCGAGATCGGAGATGAGATTCCACGGAACATAGCCGTGGTTGAAAAGCACGACGGTGAAGCGCGCGGGCACCACCCCGAAGGCGAAGATCACTTGCTGGCGCCCCGTGGAGTTGAGCGAAATCTCAAATAGGAAGGCGACGATGTTCAATACGATCAGCGTGTAATTGATGAACGGGGTGCCGATCCGAGGAGCGTCGTCTTTCAGCGGAATCATAGCGGATGCGCGGGCCGGTGGCCCGCTTAGCAATTAGCGATTAGCAATTAGCGATTAGCAAATACGAGGGCTGAGGCACTAACCTCTCGCTGGGGCTGTTTGCTAAAGGCTGAACTAAGAGCTAACGGCTAGAGGTTGACCGACTAGCCTTTCACATTCCACGATAGCAGAAGCATGCCGCTCAACGCTGTGATGGTTGTGGACAAGCCGGCGGGATGGACCTCGCACGATGTGGTCGCTAGGGCGCGACGCATCCTGGGCGAGCGCGCCATCGGGCATCTGGGCACGCTTGATCCGATGGCGACCGGGGTGTTGCCGCTGGTCACCGGACGAATGACGCGCCTGGCGCAGTTCTATACCGCGTCGGAAAAAGCATACGAAGGAACGATTCGGCTGGGGATAGCAACCGAGACCTATGACTGCGACGGCGAGCCGGTCGGGACCGAGTCAGAAGTTAATGTAACACTTGAAGAAATTCGGGAGGCCGCCAAGGGCTTCCTGGGCAACATTCGGCAGGTTCCTCCGCCGTTCTCGGCCAAGAAAATCCAGGGCGTGCCGGCCTACAAGCTGGCTCGCCGCAAACAACAAGTGGAGCTGGCGCCGGTCGAGGTCGAGATCAAGGAATTCACGGTTTCTTCCCACGCTGGAAATATCGCTGAATTCGCGTGCCGCGTCTCGTCAGGAACCTATGTGCGAAGCCTGGCGCACGAGATTGGGCACAAGCTGGGAGTTGGCGCTCATCTGGCCCGGTTGCGGCGGACAGCGGTTGCCGAGTTCCGCATCGAGCAAAGCCACACGTTGGAGCAGATCGCCGCGGCTGCCGAACAGGGAAGACTCGAGGAACTGAGCATGCATCCGCGACGCGTGCTCCCGGAGATACCGTCAGTGACTGCGACGGAAGAAGACGTAGGCAAGATTCGTAACGGCCGCACGGTGAATCTGCCGGAGATGTCGCGCTCGCCCTGGGTCAAGGTATTTGCCGGACAGTCGGAGCTCATTTGCCTGGCCAGCCGGGTGGCGGGAACGCTGTTCCATCCCAAGGTGGTGCTGTTGTGAAGAAAGCGATGCGTAGCTGTCCAATGTGCATCACATGGCAAGAAGTAATGTAGAATAGCGATATGCGAACCACAATCACCATGGACGAGGAGACGGCCAAGATCGCGACGGCGTACGCCCGCGGCCGCGGCGTGTCGCTCAGTAAAGCGATCACCGAGCTGATCCAGCGGGGGGTTCATCCACGTCCCCGCATCAAGCATGTGGACGGATGGCCAGTGTTGGACCTGCCTAAGCGCAAAGAACCGCTGACAACCGAGCGGGTGAAGGAACTGGAGGAGGAAGGCTGGTGACGGTTGCTTTACTCGACGTCAGCGTTCTAGTCGCCTCGATCGATGAAGGACACGTGGCCTATAAGAAGGTGCATGCATGGTTGCGCGAATCAGGCGGAAAGCCGTGGGCGACCTGTCCTTTAACCGAAGCGGGTTTCGTCCGGATCATTGCGAACCCCATTTTTCATCCGGAAAAGACAAGGCTCGTTGACGCGCTGGCCCTGCTCGCAAACATGACCCTGCGTCCTGGCCATCGCTTCTGGCCGGTGAACATTGGTTTCGCCGAAGCGGTAGAGCCGTTCCAGGAAAAACTCGTTGGTCATCAGCAGGTCGCGGACGCGTATCTGCTCGGTCTGGCGATTAAGAACAAAGGTCGCCTGATTACGTTGGATAGTGGCATCGAGACGCTGGCCGGGAAGGAATTCGCACACTACGTGACGCTGTTGCGATAAGACGCTCCTGTGATCTCACCACGGTGAAGTGAGCTGCCTGGAGGCCGGCGTAATGGCATAATGACGTGATTTGAGCCAGAGATAGATGTCGCTGGTAAGAGCATATTGTTTCCTCGAAGGAGATCTCCGGAATGCGAATCAGCGGGAAGCTCTGTTTGGTAATGAGTCTTGGACTTTGCGTTACCGGTGCGATATGCCAGATGGCAGGCCAACAGGCATCGAGTGCAGCCCCAACTTCGGGCGCAGCCTCGACCAACAGCCCAATTCGGCAGGTCGATTTTCGAAACTTCAGCTATCCAACCAGCTGTTCGGAGGGTGACACGAGATTTCCCGCCGCCATCCCGGTGAAGAATGGCGGATGGGGACCGGCGAACAAGTCGGACAACAACTCCTATTGGGTGAATGCGCCCTTCTATGGAAGGCTGCTGGGAGGAAATGAGGAGCAGGCGGTGATCCTGGGGGACTGCTCCCTGGGCAACGGCGACGAGGACGAGATCTTCGTCTATGGAATGCGAGCCGGCAAGCCGCAATTGATCCAGCTGATCAAGTATCCGGATTGGGCGCCAGACCGCGATTCCTACGATGTGACCAGCATCGCGATCAAGAATGACAAGCTCCTGGTTACGTATACCGCGGGTGGGAACCATGCTCAGCCGGCCTGGTCGGTGACGCGCGTAATGATATGGAACGGGGGCAAATTCGTATCCGGCCCGGCTACGCGCAAGCCCTATAAGCCGTAAGCCTTCAGCAAGCAGATGCAACGGCCTTCAACCGCGCACGTTGATGTGGTTAGTCAAACGTAAGATGGCAAGGTGGAAACTGGCGTGATATTGAATTTCGCGAAGCCTGAAGTTCAGGGAAGTCGCTAATGTGGAAAAGGAAGGTCTTCGCAAGCCTGGGCAGCCGCTTGGCAGTCCTGATTGCCTTGGGCGCGACCATGGTTACAGTTGCCCACGCACAGGTCCCGGAATGCGTACCGGGCAGCTTGGCCTTCTATGAAGCGCTGGGCACACAGGGCTGTGTCGTGGGCGATGCACGGTTCGCGAATTTCAAATACCAGCAGGCCGACGGGCTGGCCGCGGCGTCCGTCAACCTCACCCCAGGGATAGCGCCGGACAGCAGTGATCCGGGTCTGCTCGCCGAAGGCTCCTGGACCAACCCATCCAATAAGGGATCGGCGATTTCTTATACGGTCGAAATCCTGCGCGGCAAGCCGATCAACGGCGCCACGCTGGAGATGCAGTTCGGCCAGATCACCGGCACGGGAGAGGCGCGAGTCGTAACGCAGGTGTGTGCGCCTGTGGAAGGCTCCGAGGGTTGCGGCGAGGGATCGCTGAAGCTGCAGGTGGTACTGAACGCCGGGCCGGACAAGAGAGCCAGCGCCAGCGGCCGGCTGGCAGCGCCGCTGCGTCAGGTTCGGGTGGTTAGCGTCCTGAGCCTTTCGAACGGAAAGAATGGCACGGCTAGCTTTAGCGGATTCATGACCGGTCTACATCGGTAATCCACGCGGGCAGGGTGTCGCCGCGGACGCCGGACGAGTCGCCCTATCACGGACCTTCAGGTTATCCGGAATGTCCGATAACAGATATTATGTTAAGTCAACGGGAGACCCTTAAACACTGGGGGCTAGCCGGCTGGGTCATGTGGGTTCTGTTCTCCGAACCGCGAACCTCAACGGTGGGTTCAAGCTCCCCTCCATCCCTGGTGAGCGGCCGGCCAACAGTCTGTAGGCATTCCGCCCATAAATCTGCGGGCCATCCAAATTTGACAACTGTCGCGACGATTTCGGTCTAGAATGGTCAGCTTCTCGGGGTGACGCAATGAGTGCAGGCTCCCTCTGCGCTCGGGACATTCTGCTCCCGGCCACACGCCATCTCCTCCGCGGTGGGCTCGCGCTTGTCGTGCTGATGGGTTCGCTCTGGGCGCAAACTCCTTCTGTCGACGATCACAACGCGCCTTTACCCAGCGCATGTTCCGTTGTAGGTGCGGGCACGCCCCACGCTGATACGCTGCGCAAGGTCTGCGAGTACGCAGTATCGCTTCCCATACGCATTCCGAATTTCACTTGCGATCAACGCACCGCTCGCTACCTGGACGGCAAGGCGGCGGACGTGGTCACAGCCGAGGTCGCTTACCTGGACGGCAAGGAGTCCTACCGCAATATCAAGCGGGACGGACTACCGGTAGCGGATGCCGGCTGGCTGAGTTCGCACACCTGGTCAACGGGCCAGTTCGGCGCCGATATCCGGGGCATCTTCGACGGCAGCAACGACGTCACTTTCGAGTGGGACAAGGCCAGCAGCGATCGTGAAACTCTGGCTTTCCATTATGAAATCGAGGAGCAGGACGTTCCCTTCTGGCGGCTGCATATGCGGGGCCAAGTGGCTGCGCCGCCGTACCACGGGGAATTGCGCATCGATAAAAAGACCGGTGAGTTGCGGCAGCTGCAAATCGAGACCACCGCTCTGCCGGAAGGTTTTCCGCTGCGCAGCGCCGATGTGCTGATCGACTACGGCAGCGTTTCCTTTGGTGACGGCACCAGCTTCCTGTTGCCACTCAAGACGGTGGTCAACGCCTCCACGCGCGGCGGGCGGACGAATCGGAACGTGCTGGAATTCCACAACTGCCACAAGTTCCGGGGTACGGCTCACATTATCTCGGAATCGGAGGCGCCCGATGCCCCGCCGGACCGGATGTAGGCCGGCTACCAGGCTTGACGCTTCACGGTGGACGCGCAACTGCGGCGATACCATGTGAAGACGATCAGTTAGGCTGCGCGGGCCGGAGGCCCACGCTACAACCGGCCGGGAGGCCGGCGCTACTCGCTCAGGCGGTGGCCGTCAACAGCCGCTCCAGATCGGCTTTGAACTTGGCGAGCGCCGCCAGCCGCTCCGGCGTAGCTTCCACGATCTCAGCTTTCGCCTGGAAGACTTCCCTGCCGTCTTTCTCGACCAGCACGCCGAGGACTTCGCCCATGCGCCAGCCGGGCGCGCCGATCATCTGCAAACCGCCGGGAGTGGATCGAAATAAGGCGATGCAGCCATCGCGAATCACGCCGACGGCGTTGGGATAGCGATCGAATGTCTGGAGTTCGAAGCCGGCGAGATAGATGCGTTGCAGCTGTTCGGCGGAGTCCATAAAAGAAGCAATTAGCGATTAGCTACGACAAGCGAGTGGGGCCCTTCCATCGCGAACCAAGAACATCTCGCTGGGCTCGGAAGAGCAAATCAGGTGGCGAGGTTTAGCTAATTGCTAATCGCTAATTGCTAATCGCTTTTTTCACATCTTGTACCTTCCCAGATCGTCCTCGCCCAGGTTCTCCAGCCATTTGCGCAGCTCTTCGGCGGAGACGCGGTCGTTGACGTTGCTGGCGACCTTGCTGTTCTTCAGCACTTCGTCTTCGACGAAGATAGGGCAATCCATGCGCAGCGCCAGGGCCAGCGCGTCCGAGGGACGCGAGTCGATGCTGATGATCTCGCCGTTGCGCTCCAGCCAGATCACCGCGAAGAAGGTGTCGTCCTTGAGTTCGGTTACGACCACCTTGCGC
>Ga0335078_10003710_pt1 | contig 22719 bp, 24 predicted proteins | sample Lox_Sample_32_FD_206711 | JGI IMG/M metagenome (GOLD analysis project Ga0335078, IMG submission 206711) | Soil microbial communities from Loxahatchee National Wildlife Refuge, Florida, United States - Lox_Sample_3.2 | ecosystem: Environmental > Terrestrial > Soil > Wetlands | place: USA... | reverse complement strand
GAACGACGGCGTCGCCGCGGTCTACCGCTGGATCGAGGCTGGCGCGCACGACCGGGCACGGTGTTAGCCAGGGGGACGACCCCCCAGAACCCCCCGATCGTCGCTGCGCGCCGGGCGCTGCTGGCCCAGTGGGGGACTCCCCGGGGGCTAAGCTGTGCCGCATGCCCCGACCCGATGGGCGCAGCAACGCGTCGCTGCGCGAGATACGGATGACCCGCGGCTGGCTGGACCACGCGGAAGGCTCGGTGCTCGTCGAGTTCGGTTCGACCCGGGTGCTGTGCGCGGCCAGCGCCACCGAGGAAGTGCCCCGGTGGCGGCGCGGCAGCGGGCTCGGCTGGGTCACCGCCGAGTACGCGATGCTGCCCCGGGCCACCAACACGCGCGGCGACCGGGAATCCGTGAAGGGTCGCCTGGGCGGCCGCACCCAGGAAATCTCCCGGCTGGTCGGCCGGTCCCTGCGGGCCTGCGTGGACGCGAAGGCGCTGGGCGAGAACACCATCGTCATCGACTGTGACGTGCTGCAAGCCGACGGCGGCACCCGCACCGCGGCCATCACCGGCGGCTACGTGGCGCTGGCCGACGCGATCGGCTGGCTGCGCGGGCGCAAGCGCTGCAAGGGTGACCCGCTCGTGGGCTCGGTAGCCGCGGTCAGCGTGGGCATCGTCGACTCGCAGCCCGTCCTCGACCTGAACTACGAGGAGGATTCCGCCGCGCAGACCGACATGAACGTGGTGTGCACGGGCGACGGCGACTTCGTGGAAATCCAGGGCACCGCCGAGCAGCAGCCGTTCAGCCGTGAAGTGCTCTCCGAACTGCTGGATCTCGCGGTGGCAGGCTGCGCCCAGCTGACCCGGATGCAGCGCGAGGCGCTGGCCCGCGAGCTCTCGGCGCGGTGAACCGGGTGGGGGGCAAGCTCGTCCTGGCCACCCGGAACCCGGAGAAGCTCATCGAGCTGCGCCGGATCCTGGCCGGTGGGCACGTGCCGGTGGACGTGGCGGACCTGGAAGAGTACCCGGGCATGCCCGAGGTTGCCGAGACCGGGCGCACGTTCACTGAGAATGCCCTGCTCAAGGCGCGGGCGGTGGCGGCATTCACCGGGTTGCCCGCGGTCGCCGACGATTCCGGGCTGTGCGTCGACGCGCTGAACGGGATGCCCGGCGTGCTGTCCGCGCGCTGGTCGGGCCGGCACGGCGACGACGACGCCAACCTGCGGCTGGTGCTCGGCCAGCTGTCGGACATCCCAGCCGGCCGCCGGGGCGCGCAGTTCGTCTGCGCCGCGGCCCTGGTCCTGCCGTCCGGCCGCGAGCACGTCACCGAGGGACTGCTGGCCGGCTGGCTGACCAGCGAGCCGCGGGGCAGCCACGGCTTCGGCTATGACCCCCTCTTCGTGCCGGCCGGCGGGGAGCTGACCACGGCTCAGCTGAGCCCGGCCGAGAAGGACAAGATCAGCCACCGGGGGAAGGCGCTCCGCGCGCTGGCCCCGGTCATCGCGGCGCTGCTGCCCGGCGGCTGAGCCGGACACGCGGCGGCCCGCCATCCCGGACCTGAGAGGACGGCGGGCCGCGCGGGCAGGGAATTTACCAGGGGCGGCTCACCAGTGCGTGGGGTCGCTGGTCGGAACGGGCGTGGGCGTCCCGCCCAGGCCCGGAACCGTGCTGGTCGCCGCCGGGGTGGGCATGACGGTGGCCGGCGTGGCCGTCGGCATCATGGACGGCGTCATGCTGGGCGTCATGCTCGGTGTGGGCGTGGCGCTGCCCAGGACGAAGATCAGCGACGGCGGCGGCAGCTGGATGCGCACCGGCCGGTTGACCGACGTGATCACCAGGGTGATCACGATCCGGCTGTGCCGGCCGACGACGATCAGGACCAGCTTGCGCGCCGTGTGACCGCGGTCCATCCAGACCCGGAACCGGGTCATGTTCAGGCCGCTGTTCATCAGTGACTGCATGCTCGGCTGCAAGCCCGCCGACATCCTGTTCATGGCGGAATGGAGGCTGTAGTGACCGCCGAATTCCGTCAGGCCGCCGCCCATGGAGCCCAGCTGGCTCAGCTGGCCCATCTGCCGCAGGTGCATGCCCCTGGTGAACAGCGGGAGCTGCACGGACGGGCTGCTGGTCTGCAGCAGGCCGAGCAGCGGGCCGAGGTTCAGCCCGGACATGCTGCTCATCGCCGGCGCCGAGGCCTGGACCCACGGCTTGTGGTAGACCCGGGCCAGCAGCGGGCTCTTCAGGTACACCATGCCGTTGTCCAGGATCAGCCGGATTCCGCCCAGCGCCCCGGCGTGGGCCCGGACCGAGATCACCGGGCTCGGCGTGGTCACCTCGTTGAGCGTGCCGGTCAGTGTCGTGTTGATGGCGCCGCTGGCCTGGATCCCCAGCCGGGCGGTGAACGACCGGATCTGCTGGGACTGCTGAGCGGCCAGCGAGAGCGCCGACATCGACGGCATCGAGGGCCCGGTGGTGGCCGTGGAGCCGGAGTGGTGTGCGCCACTGGAGGAGGCACTGGTGATGCTGCCCGGCTTGCACCCGGCGACGGTCACCGCCGCCGCCACCGCCACGGCCGCGACGCCGAGCGGCCGGGCGGCCCGCGCGAGGGTCGTCCCCCTGCGGGAGGCGCCGGGACGGCCGGCCTTCAACTGCGAGAACACGCTTGGTCCTCCTTGGGTTGGCGATTGCTGTACATGAACCGCAATGACACGCAATCCCCCGCCACCCGCCGGTGACTCTATGCGGCGGCACCCGGCGCCGGCCGGGACCGCACCGTCTACGTAAGCCGGTCGTAACATCCCGGCTCGCCAGCCCGGCGCACCCGGGTAACGTGGGTTCGTCATTCCGGAGGGAGCGTTGTGACCGACCAGAAACTGGCGCCGGGAGACACCGCGCCGGACTTCTCGCTGCTGGATGCTGACGGCACGCAGCTGAGCCTGTCCGCGCTGCGCGGGCAGCGGGTGATCGTTTACTTCTACCCGGCCGCAATGACCCCCGGGTGCACCAAGGAAGCCTGCGATTTCCGCGATAACCTCGGCGTTCTTGCTGACGCCGGGCTGACCGTGCTGGGCATTTCCCCGGACACGCCGGCCAAGCTGGCCAGGTTCCGGGACAAGGAGACGCTGAACTTCCCGCTGCTGGCCGACCCGGACCTGGCCGTGCACAAGGCCTACGGGGCATACGGGGAGAAGACGATGTACGGCCGGAAGATGACCGGCGTCATCCGGTCCACGTTCGTGGTCGGGGCGGACGGCCGGATCGAGCGGGCCTACTACAACGTGAAGGCCACCGGGCACGTGGAGCGGCTGCGCAGGGAGCTGGCCGCCGGGGCCAGGAGTTAGCTGCCTGCGGCAGCGCAGGGGCCGTAGCCCAACGGCAGAGGCACAGGACTTAGGATCCTGCGAGTATGGGTTCAAATCCCATCGGCCCCACCACGAGTGGAAGCACCGGTCGCTGGGTGCTGCCGGCGGACAATCACGTCCACTCGCAGTGGTCACATGACACCGGTTCCCGGGCGTCGATGGCGGCCGCGTGCGCCCAGGCCGTCGAGCTGGGCATCCCGTCGGTCGCGTTCACCGAGCACCTGGACTTCACCGCGGCCGCCGATGGCGACGCGCTCCGGGAGTCGGGTGTCGCGCCCAACGCCCAGCCCGGTATCGAGCCGCTCGATGTGGACGGCTACCTCGCCTGCGTGGCCGAGTGCCGGGAGCGGTATCCCGCGCTGCGCATCCTCACCGGGGTCGAAGCCGGCGAACCGCACCTGTTCGCGGGCAGCGCGGCCAAGGTGCTGGCGTCCGGCCCGTTCGACCGGGTGCTCGGCTCGCAGCACACGCTGCCCCGGTCGGGCCGGCTGGTCTACGCGGGCTGGCTCTTCGGCGCCGTCCCGGCCGACGAGGTGATGCGCCGGTACTTCGCCGAGGTGGTCGCGCTGATCGAGGGCAGCAGCCTGTTCGAGGTGCTCGCCCACCTGGACTACCCGCGCCGCTACTGGCCGGCGTCAGCGGGGGCGTACGCCGAAGAGGCGTTCGAGGAGGAATACCGCGCCGTGCTGGGCGCGCTGGCCGCTTCCGGCCGGGTACTGGAGCTGAACACGGCCAGCCCGCTCGCCTCGGTCACCCTGCTGCGCTGGTGGCGCCAGGAAGGCGGCACCGCGGTGTCATTCGGCAGCGACGCGCACCGCCCCGGCCACGTCGGCGAGCGGTTCCGGCTGGCCACCGATATCGCGGCCGGCGCCGGGTTCCGGCCCGGCCGCGACCTGGTCGACTTCTGGCGCGGCTAGACCGGGCACCAGCGAGCGCACGGCTAGCCGGTCACGAAGGCGGCGATGAGCTCGCGTACCTCGGCCGGCTGGAACGCCAGCGTCGCGTCCCCGATGGCGAGCTCGATGCGCTGGGTGCCGGGGTCACTGGTGCTCATCGGGGCCGCCCAGGTCCACACGCCGCGCTCGGCCGCCAGCTGGCGGACCGCCGCGGTGAAGCCGTCCGGGCTGGTGGCCAGCAGCAGGTGCATCATGGGAGTCTGCGGCGGGTCCGGGATGATCCGGACGCCAGGCAGGTCCCGCACCGCGTCCGCTATCGCCCGGGTATGGCTGAGGTAGCGCGGCATCATCGGCAGCCGCCGGGCGAGGCAGCTGAGCGCGGACGCCGCGTTCGGCCACAGGCCGTACAGCCGGCCACCCATCCGGTGCCGCCACTCGCGCACCTCGGCGATGACGTCCTCGGGCCCGGCGACGCAGCATCCGGGCAGCGCGCCCAGGCCCTTGTAGAACGACACGTACACCGTGTCGAACAGGCTGGCCACCGCCTCTGGCGGCTGCTGGTACCCGGCCGCCGACTCCCATAGCCGGGCGCCGTCCAGGTGCACGGCGGCGCCGTGTTCCCGCGCCCACCGGGCCTGGGCCACCAGCTCGTCCCACGGCGGCTGCTGACCGCCTATCTCCCGCTGGGGCAGCTCCAGCAGCAACGCCGCCAGCGGTTCGGCGACCCCGCCCAGATCATCCACGGTGAGCAGCCGGTGCCGCTCGCCCACCGGGCGGCCGGCCAGCTGGTGCAGCCGCTGGTAGCCCCGGTCCTCGTGCACGTCCAGGTGACAGGTGGGGTGGAAGGCGATGCCCCGCCGCTGCCGCCGGTCGGCGTGCACGCGCAGCACCGACTGCTGGGCCATGGTCCCGCTGGGCAGGAACACCGCGTCCGGCTTGCCGAGCACCAGCTTGATCTCGGCTTCCAGCTCGGCCACCACGCCCCCGTCGCCGTACCGGTCGGGCACCGTGTCCGCGGGTACCGTAGCCAGCAGGTCCGCGGCCCGGACCGGTCCGTGGCTGTGCAGGAAGCGGGTGCACGCGTCGCGCAGCGCCGTGAGGTCGCCGGTGGCGGCGTCCCCGGCCGTGTCCCGGGAGGCGCCGGCCGCCCCGGCGCTGGCCGTGGTCAGCGATCCGGCTGCCGTGTCCGGGGTCGGGGAACTATCGAGCGTGGTTTCTTCAGCGGGGGGCATGCGGTCATTCTGCCCGGCCAGCCCGGCCGGGTTCCACGCCTGGCCGGGGCGGTTTGCGCGGTTTTGCCCGGGCCGCGTTCCCGCCCGGCCCGGCCGGCCGGCCCGGCTGGCCATAATGGATCATGCCCAACCCAGCGGAAGACGCCCTGGCCGCCGCCGGCCTGGGGTACCGCCTGATCCGGCACGGCCCGGTGCGCAGCCTGGCCGAGGCGGCCGAGGCCGACGTCAGCGATGCTGACCGGCCGGCCAGCCGCTAGGAGGCCGCGTCAGGGCAGCAGGTCGGTCTCGGTGATACCCGGGCCCTGGCCGTCGCGGATGAACCACTCGGTGCCGAACATGTACCCGAACGCGTCGTCCGCCATGGCCAGGAAGAAGGACTGCTCGCTGATCTGGCTGGCGTGTGCCCGCATCGCGCGCCGCTTGACCGCCGCATACGGTGACACGTCCACCGCGGCGGTGATCAGCGACTCCGGCTGGCCGAAGTTGTCCGGATCGCGGTCCGGGAGATCCGGCTGGCCATCCGGATCGGCCGCGGCGAACCGCTGGCGGCCCCGCTCGATGTGGTCGCGGTTGATCGTGGACTGGTAGACCCGCGGCGTACCCGCCAGCTCTGCCGCCCGCAGGCCCACCCGGTGGACCTGGATATGGTCCGGGTGGCCGTAGCCGCCGTTGCTGTCGTAGCAGGTCAGCACGTCGGCGTTTTCCTCGGCCAGCAGGGCGGCCAGCTTCCCGGCGGCATCCTCCACGGGCGTGGTCCAGAACGACCCGGGGACCTGGTTGGCCGGGGTGCCCATCATGCCGGAATCCCGGTAACCGAGGAACTCCAGCCGCTGCGCGCCGAGGATGCCGGCCGACGCCTGGGTTTCGGCTACCCGGCGCTGCCACAGTTCCTCCCCGTCGGCGAGGAAGCCCTCGGGAGTTTCACCCTGCTCGCCGCGGGTGGCGATGACCAGCACCACCCGGTGCCCGGCGTCGGCCGCCTTGCGGATGACCCCGCCGCAGGCGATGCACTCGTCATCGGGATGAGCATGGAATGACACCAGGGTGGCCATGCCGCTGACGGTACCCGAGCCAGTCACGAAGCCGTGGTGCTCAGCCACGCGTCCAGGTGGGCCGGGAGCTCGGCCAGCCGGCTGATCACCGCGTCCGGGATGGCCGCGTCGTAGGCGGGCACCGCGCTGTGCGGGATGAGCACCGCCCGCATGCCGATGCTCTTCGCGCCGTGCACGTCGTCGAAGGGCCGGTCGCCGACGAACACGCACGCCGCCGGGTCGCTCACCCCGACCGCGGCCATGGCTGCGCGGAACGCCTCGGGATGCGGCTTGGCCCAGGGGATCTCGCTGCTGAACACGGCCCCGTCGAGCAGGCCCAGCACGCCGTCGCGGCGCAGCACCCGCTCGTGCGCGCTCCGTGGCCACATCGTGTTGGACAGCACCCCGGCCCTGATCCCGCGCGCTCGCAGCTCCTGGAGCAGCGGCACCGCGTCAGGGTCGGTGTAGGTGTGCGGGTCCCACGCCTCGAAGTAGCTGGTGAGGAACGCTTCTGGCGCGACGATCCCGGCCCGCTGGAACACCTCGGTGAGGGTGGCGCTGCGCTGCGACCGGTCGGTTTGTGACCACAGGTCCAGCTCGGCGGCGAGGATGGCGGCCGACACCTCGTCCGCCCGGCTACCGGGAAAGTGCGGCTCGCAGACCGTGCGCCACAGCGTGGCGTGATCCACGGTGTGCCACGGGGTGAGCGTGCCGCCCCAGTCGAAAATCACCGCCTCGATGGCCATGACCGCATCTTATGTCGGTAACCGCTGGTCAGCCCGGGAATAAACGGCCGGCGGCCGGGACCGGGCGGTCGCCGCACCGGCGAAGATTTGGCCGCTGTTCCCTTTCCCTTCTACCGGGATCCGGCCCGCTCGCCTTAGGGTCGTCCGGCAGGACCCGGTTACCGCCGGGCAGGTGGGAAGAGGAGGATCGATGCCACACGAGCATGGCCGACGGAGGCTGGCAGTGCGCGCCGGCGCCGTCACCGGATGCGCCGCACTGCTGAGCACCGGCATCCTGGCCAGTGCCGGGCCGGTGCTGGCCAGCGCGGCGAAGCCATTAGCCCGCAGCGCCACGCAGGACCAGGCGGGCAGTAGCTGTCAGCTGGGCAACGGGGTCAAGCACGTGGTCGAGATCGGCTTCGACAACGTGCATTACTTCCGCGATAACCCCAATGTCCCGTCCGACCTGCAGATGATGCCGAACCTGACGAACTTCTTCAACGACAACGGGACCTTCCTGTCCAACAGCCACACGCCGCTCATCGCGCATACCGGCGATGACCTGCTGACCACCTGGACCGGGCTGTACGGCGACCGGCACGGCATGCCGATCAGCAACAGCTTCCAGGCCTACAACGCGGACGGGACGACCGACCCGGCGAGCACCTTCGCGTACTGGACCGACCCGATCTTCGACACGGCTAAGGCCCCCAACGCCGGCCACGACACGAACCCGTCGATGGTGTACTCGCCTACCCCGCCGGCTACCACCTCGCCGCCGCCGAAGCCAGACACGGTCACCCCCGCGCCCTGGGTGCCGTTCACCCGGGCCGGCTGCGATGTGGGCGACGTGGGAACGGTGAACCAGGAGCTGGAGAACCCCTCGGTGGACATCCCCAAGGTGTTCGGGGCCAGCTCTCCGGAGGCACAGCAGCTGGCCGCCGACACCGACTCGTTCAAGGACGCGGAGACCGCCGACTACGTCGGGCTCGGGGTGCACTGCGCGAAGGGCAACGGCTTCTGCGCCAATGCGCAGGCGGTGAAGTTCGGCCAGACCACCCCCAGTCACACCGCGGTCGCCGACGCGCTGCCCGACGAGCCAGGTGGCTACGCCGGCTTCCAGGCGCTGTTCGGCCACCGCTACATCGCGCCTGAGATCGGGGCCGGCACGGACAACCTGACGCATCACGGTTACCAGGTGACCAACGCCGCCGGGAACCTGGTCGACCTGAACGGCAACCAGCTCAACGGGGCGTTCCTCACGAGCCACCCCGGCTTCCCGGGCTTCTCCAGCATCAACGCGTCCCAGACGCTCGCCTACATGGCGGACCTGCTGGAGCGCGGGGTGCCAGTGGTCAACGGGTACATCTCGGACATCCACGGGAACGAGCACATCCCGGGCCTGTCCGCATGCCAGAACGCACCCGCCGCGCTGGGCAGCGGCAGCGCCTGCGACGTCGCCCAGGCGCAGTACTACAACCAGGCCTTCGGTGAGTTCTTCAAGCGGCTCGCCACGGACGGGATCACCGCCAGGAACACGCTGTTCATCCTCAGCTCAGACGAGGGTGACCACGAGGCCGGGGCCAACGTGGGCCGCGCCATCCAGCCGACGCCAGCCAGCTGCAACGGCGCCACGGTCAGTGGCACCACGGTGACTCCGGCCACCGAGTGCACCTACCCGGCGGGCTCGTTCGGCGAGCTGGACGCCAACGTGACCGGGCTGCTCTCCAGCCAGCAGAACAACACGGTCCCGTTCAGCCTGGAAGATGACACGGCACCGGAGTTCTACGTGACCGGTAATCCCGGGCCGGACGCGGCGTCCGTGCGGAGCCTGGAACACGGCGCCGCGGCCATCACCGCGGCCAACCCGTACACCGGCACCACGCAGAAGATCGCCAACTACCTCGCCGACCCGGCCGAGGAGGCCATCCTGCACATGGTGGACGCCGACCCGGCCCGGACGCCGACGTTCGCGATGTTCGCCAAGCCCGACTACTACCTGCAGGCCGAGCCGCTCAGCGGGGCGTGCGCCGGGAAGCTGGTGTGCCAGAGTACCGGCTTCGCGTGGGATCACGGCGACTACGCGGCGGAGATCAATACCAACTACGCCGCGTTCGCCGGGCCCGGCGTCCGCCGCCTCGGGCTGGACGGTCCCACGGCCAGCCAGGGCCCCAGCTCGGCGGGGGCGGACAGCGGGCAGACCGTCGTGGTCCAGCAGCACTTCCCGGGGCCCTGGGTGGACGAGACGGACATCAGGCCGACCCTGATGTACCTGACCGGGCTGCGTGACGACTACCAGCATGACGGGCGGGTGATCACCCAGATCCTGGCCCACCCCAACCACGCGCTCGGCGACCCGGCGGTCACCGCGCTCGGGGCGTGCTACAAGCAGCTCAACTCCAGCGTCGGCCAGTTCGGCGCGGCGACCCTGCAGGCCTCGACGAACGCGGTGGAGAGCACCAGCCCGGGTGATGCCACCTACCGCCACGTCAACCAGGCGCTGACCGCGCTGGACAAGGTGAGGGATGCGCTGGCCGGGAAGGTCAAGGGCGAGCTGGCAGCGGCCGCGTTCACCGGTGCGCCGGTGAACGGCGCGATCGCCCAGGTGGCCGCCTGCCGGGCGGTCATCGTCTCGGCTCAGCAGCTGGCCGCGGCCAGCTAGCAGGCCGGGTTAACCTGCGGTCCCCGGCGCATCCAGCGCCGGGGACCGCGGCGCGCCGACGGCGCCGCGGGCAGTGACCCGGCTCAGGATCCAGTTCCGAGGCTGGCGCCCTGGCCGCCGGCCCGGCTGCCCTCGGCGGGTGACCAGGCCAGCGGGAGGGTGTCGAGACCGTAGATGCCCTCGATCCCGCCGAGCTGCGGCTCGCCGGCCAGGTGCAGCCCGGGCAGCCGGGGGGCGAGGAACGTGAACGCCTCCTCCAGCTCGGCCCGGGCCAGGTTGGACCCGAGGCAGAAGTGCGGCCCGGCGCCGAACGTGAGCAGCCGGCCCCCGGTGTCCCGGGTGATGTTGAATTCCTCCCCGCCGGGCAGATCGCGGTTGGCTTGCTCCGCGCAGATCGCGACGATCGTCCCGGCCGGGAAGACCACGCCGCGGTAGCTGATCGGGTCGGTGCAGATGCGCGCCGTGAACGGGGTGATCGGCTCGAACCGCAGCACTTCCTCGACCGCCCGGGACACCAGGCCGGGCTCGCGGGCCAGCGCGGCCCACTGACCCGGGCAGCGGGCGAACAGCGCCATCGCGTGGGACAGCTGCGCCTGGGTGGTGTCCACCCCGCCCGCGACGACGTTGAGCACCAGGTTCACGCACTCCGCGTGGGTGAGCTTCTCGCCTTCCTCCTCGGCCGCCAGCAGCGCGCTGATCAGGTCGTCGGACGGCTCCCGGCGGCGCTGCTCGAGCAGGTCTTCCACGTAGTCCTGCAGCTCGGTGACGGCCCGCTCGATCCGCGGGGCCTCGGCGGCCAGCGCCCGGATGTCGAACTGCCGCTGGACCCAGCCGGACCACTCGTGCAGCCGCGGCGCGTCGGCGGCGGGCGCGCCCAGCACGGCGGCGATGGTGAGCGACGGGTAGGGCTTGGCCACGGCCGACACGAACTCGCACTCCGCCGCGCCGCCCAGCGCCGCCCACAGCTGGCCCAGGAAGCCGCGCATGGCCGGGCGCCACCGGGCCGCGGCCCGCGGCGTGAATGCCGGGCCGACCAGGGCCCGCAGCCGCCGGTGCCGGTCGCCGGTCAGGTTGAGGATGTTGGCGTCGATCGAGTCCCGCAGCGGGCCCTCGGTGACGCCGAACAGGTCGGCGATCTCCCGGCCCGGGAACGCGGTCTGCCGGGCCCGGAGGAAGAACTCGCCTGACTCCCGGTCCAGCACCACGTAGGCCAGCGGCGAGCGGGCCAGCCAGCCCTGCGCCCGCACCTGCGCCAGCCGCTGATGATAGACGTCGCCCACCAGCCCGGGCTCGGTGTAGTCGAACACCGGCAGATCAAGATCATTCACCACGGGCGAGGCCGACATGTCCAGTCCTTCCGACGACACGCCAGACATTACCCGACGGTAGCTTTTGTGGCCCAGGGCCAGCGTAAGGGCAGCGGGGGAAGGGCCGAGGGCAGTTCCCCCGCGGACATTTCCGACACGCGGCCGAGCCGGCGGTGCGGATCGTCAAGGAGCCTGGGAGACTTACCGGCAGCAAGCCGTGCCCAGAGAGGAAGCAGCGATGGCCGAGGCGAACGGGACGGTCGCTATCCGCGACCCGGACGCGCTGGTCAAGGAGATCGAGCGCACTCGCCAGGATCTCGCGCGGACCATCGACGCGCTTACCGAGCGGGCCAGCCCGGGCAACGTGGCCCGGCGGGCGGCCGCCCGGCTGCGGGAGAAGGTCGACCGGCCGGAGGTCCGGCTGGCGGGCGCCGCAGCCGCCGGGCTGATCGCCCTGGGCGCCGCGGCCTACCTGATACGCCGCCGCCGCCGGTAGGCGGCCCGGCAGCAGCGGCCGGCCGGGGCGGACCCCGCACGTGGCGGCCAGGAACCACGAGACCCGCCCTATCCGAACGCCTGGCCCTCGCCCCGGTAAGTGGGCACGGTCGCGGTGACCGTGGCCCCGTCGATCAGGTGCAGCTCGGCGAACCGCTCGCACAATTCGCCCGCCTTGGCGTGCCGGAACCAGACCCGGTCCCCGATGCGCAGCCCGTCGGCGGCCCGGCCGAGCAGCGGCGTCTGCACCTCGCCCGCTCCTTCCTGCCGGTCCAGCCGCAGGCCGGCCGGTAGGTGGGGGACCGGGAGCCGGCTGGGGTGGGCCGGCCCGGACGCCACGTACCCGCCGCCCGCCACCGTCACCACGCCGGGCCCCGGCCGGCGCACCACCGGCAGCGCGAACAGCGCCGCGGGGCGCCCGGAGAAGGCCCGGTAGCTGTCGAACAGCCAGGGCTGGTACAGCCCGGAACCCGCGCCGATCTCGGTGACCGCGGGCTCGGCGGCGGTCCGCTCGATCGAGCCGGTACCGCCCCCGTTGACAAAGCTGAGCGGGGTCACCGCGCGAACCGCGCCGGTGATGGCCGCGCGGCGCTGCGCGAGTTCCGCCGCCGACCGGTTTTGCATCAGCCGAACGGCCCTCCCGTACCACGGCCGTCCGGGCGGCTGGTCGCCTACCCCGGCAATCTGCGCCTCGTAGGCCATCAGCCCGGTCAGCCGCAGCCCGGGGCGGCCGGTGACGTCCCGGGCCAGCGCCGCCGCCTGCTCCGGGGTGCGCACCGGGGATCGCCGGGCCCCGGCCCGCAGCAGGCCGCCGAGCGCGAGGTAACCGGTGTCCAGGTCGATACAGACCCGCACCGGGGAGGGGCTGGGCACGGCCGCCGTGGCCTTCTCGATCAGGTCGAGGTGGTCCCGGCTGTCCACCATCACCGTGATCGCGCGGGCCGCCGCCGGGTAACTGGCCAGCCGGGCCAGCGCGGCGGTGTCGGCGGTGGGGTAGGCGACCAGGATGTCGTCGGCGCTGCCCCGGTCGGCCAGCCACAGCGCCTCGGGCAGGCTGAACGCCAGGATGCCGCGGAACCCGTCGCGGGCCAGGGCCTGCTCCAGCAGCGCGCGGCAGCGCACCGACTTGCTGGCCACCCGGATGGGCTTGCCGGCCGCGCGGCGGGCCATGTCCGCCGCGTTGGCGCGGAACGCGGCCAGGTCGACGACGGCGAACGGCGCTTCCAGGTGCGCGGTGGCGGCGTTGTAGCGCTGCAGCTCATCGGGTCCCGGGCAGCCGGGCGGTGGGCTGGTACCGCTCACTCAGCCTCTTTGGTCAGCGCGGTGTACTCCTCGGCGCTGAGCAGGCCCGCGGGCTCGGTGTCGCCGGTGAGCCGGATCCGCAGCAGCCAGCCCGCCCCGTACGGGTCGGTATTGACCAGCCCGGGGTCGTCCTCGATCTCCGGGTTGGCCTCGACCACCTCACCGTCCACCGGGGAGTAGATGTCGGACACGGACTTCGTCGACTCCACCTCGCCGCACGGCTCGCCCGCCGAGACCGTGCTGCCGGCCGCGGGCACCTGGACGTAGACGACATCGCCGAGGGCTTGCTGGGCATAATCGGTGATCCCGACGGACGCCACGGCGCCGTCGATGGACACCCACTCGTGTTCCGCGGTGTACTGCAGGTTCTCCGGAACGGTCATCTGGTCGTTCTCCTGTGCGGGATCGGCGGGACTGCAGTCGGTTCAATGGGGCTGATCTTGGTTCCGGTGGTAGAAGGGCAGCGGGGTCAGCCGGGCGGGCTCAGCCCGGCCCCGGACGTCCACGGCCAGCCGGCTGCCGTCGGGTTCACCAGTCACTCCGGGATCGACGTAGGCCATCGCGATCGGCACGCCGAGGGTGGGGGACGGGGCGCCGCTGGTCACCACGCCACGGTGCTGGCCGTCCCACAGCACCGGGTAGCCATGCCGGGGCACCCGGCGGGTCTCGCTGCGCAAGCCGACCAGAACCCGGCGCGGTGGCGCCTGCGCCGCGGCCTCGAGGGCGGCGCGGCCGACGAAATCGCCGGGTTTGCCCAGCTTGACCACCCGGCCGAGGCCAGCGTCGAACGGGGTGATATCCGGGCCGAGCTCATTGCCGTACAGCGGCATGCCGGCCTCCAGCCGGAGGGTGTCCCGCGCGGCCAGCCCGGCCGGCCTCAGGCCGGCGCCGCTGCCCGCGTCAGACAGCGCGGTCCACAGCGGCTCGGCGTCCGCCGGCCGGGTGAACAGCTCGAAGCCGTCCTCCCCGGTGTACCCGGTACGGGCCAGCAGCACTTCACGGCCGGCCACCGCGGCGCGCTGGCCCGCGTAGTACTTCAGGGCCCCCAGGTCAGCGGGGCTGAGCTGAGCCAGGATGCCGGCCGCGGCCGGCCCCTGGATGGCGATCAGCGCGTAGCCGTCGGTCTCGTCGGTGACCCGCGCATCCTGGCCCGCCGCCCGCTCGGCCAGGGCCTGGTGCACCACCGCGGTGTTGGCCGCGTTGGCCACGACCAGGAACTCCTCGGCGCCCAGCCGGTAGACGATCAGGTCGTCGAGGATGCCACCGTCGGCGGCGCAGATCATCGTGTAGCGGGCCCGGCCCACCGGGACCGCGGACAAGTGGCCGACCAGCGCGTAGTCGAGCGCCGCGGCGGCACCCGGGCCGCGCACGGCTATCTCGCCCATGTGGGAGAGGTCGAACAGGCCGGCCGCGGTGCGGACGGCCTGATGTTCCGCGGTCTCGCTGCGGTAGCGCACCGGCATCAGCCAGCCCGCGAACTCGGTCATGGTCGCGCCGAGCGACTCGTGCACACTGCGCAGCGGGGTTTCGCGCGGCTGCGTTCCGCGCGGCGAAGCAGTGTCAGGCGTGGTCATCGGGGTGGCACTCCAGAGCCGGGCCGACCGGTGAGCGGGTGGCTGGGCTGACGCGGGCCGGCTGGGCGGCGGCCCGTCGGGCGGGTGATTCGACCCGGGCCAGCATACCGGCTGGTGCCCGCCGGCCTCCCCGGTGCCGGCCACCTGCGCTGGCCCCGGCCGCCCCCATCCGGCCATTTGCGGGAGACGTCCCGTCCATTGCCCGTTTTGCGCGGTTCTCCGGGGCCGGGACACCTGAAAGGTGGGTCCGTGCCCGCGGTAGGCCATTGGGCGGCCCGCAGCCGATTGGTGCCGCAGGCGCGTTCCGCCGCCGTTGGCCGGGGTATGCACCTTTGTTGGCATCACGGCGCTGGCTGATCAGCCGGCTGTCGAGCCCCCAACTGCCCGTACCGCGTGCCGGGTGCGGGTGGCGGGACCGTCCCGCCTGCACCGAGGGGGTTCGAGCATGGCGTTCATCGCCCGCGTGACGACCGGTTTCCTGTCTGTCGCCGTCGCCATCGGGCCGGCTGGCCCCGCCGTGGCCGCGGCGCGGGGCCCGGCGGCGGGGTCCACCGTGCACGCCGCGGCCCGCCTGGCCGTGGCCCGGGACCAGGGCCGGCCGGCTGGCCACCCGCCCCCGGGCACCCAGCCGCCGCGCACCGGGCTGCTGCCGCTGCGCGGCCGCCCGGCGTCGGTCAGCCCGCGCGGCGCGTTCAGCCGCATGCTCAGCGCGGCGCAGGCCTCGGCCGCGGCGCGGACCTGCGCCCGGTACGCCACCGCCGCGGGCTGGGCCAACGGCGCGGCCGGCACCCCCCTGGTCACCGCGGCCGCGATCTGCATCGCCGAATCCGGTGGCCAGCCCACCGTGTACTACTGCCACCCGACCGGCCAGGATGGCTACTATCCGCCGGTGAACTGCGCCGGCCTGTATGACCGCGGGCTGTGGCAGCTGGACAGCCAGGCCTGGACGTCCATCTCCGATGTGTGCGCCTTCGCCCCGGTGTGCAACGCGGACAGCGCGTACGCCATCAGCCGCGGCGGCCTCAGCTTCACGCCATGGGCCACCTACACCAGCGGGATCTACGCCAGCTATCTCGATGACACCCAGGCCGCGGTCAGCGCCCTGCACACCGGCACGGTGCCCAGTGGCATCCTCGGCGTGTGCCTGTCCCGGCCGAAGTACGCCGCGGGCGTGGCGGCCGTCACCGCCAGGTGCGCCAGCGGCGCGAAGCGGCAGCAGTGGCGGATCGTGGGCCGGTCGGTCCGGGACGGCAAGCTGTGCCTGGCGGCGGGGTCGGCGGCCAAGGCCGCGCCCGTCCTGCTCAGCCCCTGTGCCCAGGTCCCGGCCCAGCGATGGCGGGCCCAGGGGCACGGCGAACTGCGCAACGAGCTGGCCGGGCGGTGCCTGCGCGATCCGGGCGGCTCGGTCACGGCGGGCACCCCGGTGAACGTCGGCGCGTGCCGGACGGCCAGGCGGCGAACCTGGTGGCTGCCCTAGCGCGGCCCGGCCCCGGCATGGCCTAGGCTCGACGGGCATGGAACTGCTCTCTGACGACGAGATCAGCGCGCACCTGACCAGCCTGCCGGGCTGGGCGCTGGATGGCAGCAGCATCACCCGTACCGTCACGCTGGCTGATTTCCGCGCCGCCATGCTGTATGCGGGTGCCGTGGCCTACGCGGCCGAGCAGGCCAATCATCATCCCGACCTGCTGATCCAGTGGAACAAGGTGACGCTCACGCTGTCCACGCATTCAGCCGGGGGACTGACCGCGGCGGACTTCGCGCTGGCGGGGAAGATCAGCGCGCTGAGCTGAGGTACCCCGCGGGCGTCACCGCCGCGGGCCGGTGCTTCGCCGGGCCGGCCTGCCGGCCCCGGCCGGTACCTTCGTCCCGGGCGGCGCCACGCCCCCGGGTAGCGCCGCCCTGCGGACGAAGGTCCCCCTCGGCTTCCGCGCCTGCACCAGCCCGGCCGGTGCCTGCCCGCCGCATCACTCCTCCCGGCAATGCGGACTGGCCAGGCCCAGACGGCTGGCGCCCCCCCATGACGCGCGGTTCCCCCCCTAAGCCACGGGATTCTAGTTATACACTCTGCGTTCGTCTAATTACAGTTCGTTATCAGATTGAGGCTGGCTCGGTGGGGGCGTGAGATGCCACTTGCCGGGTCAGCCCGCCCGGGCCGCGGTTCAGTGGCTGAAGTTGCAGCTCAGGCGCTTGATCCCGTTGATGAAGCTGGACAGCAGCTGATCAGGCGGTCCGGCGGCGTGAATATCCGGCACGCGGCTCATCAGCTCGCGGAGCGTCACGGCTATCTCCCGGCGGGCCAGGTGCGCGCCGAGGCAGAAATGCGGCCCGGCCGCACCGAAGCCGACATGCGGGTTCGGTGACCGGGTGATGTCGAACCGGACCGGGTCGGCGAACACCGCTTCATCGCGGTTGGCCGACCAGTAGAACAAGGCCACCTTGTCGCCCTCGCGGTAGTCGTGCCCGTTCATCGTGCAATCGCGGGTCAGCGTGCGGCGCATGAACATCACCGGGGAAGCGGCGCGCACGATCTCCTCTACCGCGCCGCCGATCCGGCCCTCGAAGTCGTCGAGCAGCCGGGACCGCTGCGCCGGGTTGTCGGTGAGCAGCACCAGTGCATGCGAGAGTGCCGTGCGGGTGGTCTCGTTCCCGGCCACCACGAGCAGGATGAAGAACGAGGCGAGCTCCGCGCTGGTCAGCCGCTCGCCGTCGATGTTGGCCGTGGCCAGCGCGGTGATCAGGTCGTCGGTGGGCGCGGCGAGCCGTGCCTCGCGCAGCTCGGTGACCAGGTCGGCGAGTTCCTGCCCGGCGGTGAGCAGCTGGCCCACGGCTACGTCGGGGTCCTCGCTCATGAAGTCGGGGTCGGCGCCGGACAGGATGATGTTGGTGTTCCGCAGCACCATGGCATAGCTGCTGCCCGGGATGCCCATCAGCTGACAGATGATGGTGAGCGGCACCCGGGCGGCCACCTGCGCCACGAAGTCGCACGGCCCGGTCCGCACCAGGTCATCCACGGTCAGCGCGGCCACCCGCCGCACGTCATCCTCGAACTTCCTGATCATCCGCGGGGTGAACGCCCGGGACACGATCCGCCGCAGCCGGGTGTGCCGTGGGTCATCCATGTTGATCATGGAACCGAAGAATTCGTTGAACTCGGCAGGCAGGTCCACGATGCTGGTCGCGCCCAGGCCGGAGCAGAACACCTCGGGGTGCCGGCTCGCCTCCACCACGTCCGCGTGCTTGACCAGCGCGTAGTAGCCGGCCCCCGGATTAGGGAAGGGGGTTTCCGGCTCGGCGAAGAATGGCGGCTCAGGCAGGCGGCGCAATTCGGCAAACGCGGCCTGCCGGTCGGTGAGCGGCAGGCCCCAGAAGGCGGTGTCAGAAATGTCGGCTACAGGCATGGCTGACCACCTCGCGACCCGAATCCCGTTCGGTGTCATTTTGGCACAGTTCGCCTGGCACGGTCCGGCCCGCTGACGGCAGCCTGCGGCGGCCGGGCCGGCCGCGGGCCCATCGCTGTTCCCGGAGGAGCACAGTAGGGTGCTGGCATGGCGACTGTTGTGCTGTGCGGGCCAGCTGACTCCGCGCCAGACCTGCTCATCGGGCCGTTCGCGACCGACGAGGACGCGGCGGACTGGATTTCCGACCAGCTGTCCGAGCCCGGCCGGTACATGGTGGCGGCTGAGCTCACGGCACCCGCGGACATCGCCGGGCCGGGCGTGCCCTAGCTCCCCCCGCGCGGCGGCGATCAGGCGCACGGGACGAAGCCGATGAAGATCGTGGCCAGGGCCGCCGGGCCAGCAGCTGGCATGGTACTGGCCGTGCTCGCCACGGCCTGCGGGTCCACGGCCAGCCCGCCCGCCCGTGCCTCGGTCCAGGCGTGTACCGCCTTCGGCGTGCAGGCCATCCAGCAGCGGCGCACGCCGGTCCAGCTGCCCCCGGCATGCCGGGGGCTGAGCCAGGCCGCGGTGAACTTCGCCCTGGGCCGGGCCATCTACCAGGCCGCGGGCAGCGGGCGGCACAAGGCCGCCTGGCGCCGTGCGGCCCTGGTGGCTGGCGCCCGGCTGGGCCAGCTGATCAGCGCCCTGCCGCTGGCCACCCCGCCGGCCAGGGCCGGCCCGCCGGCACCGGCGCCCCGGCCTGGGCCAGCGCACCGCCAGCTGCCCGGGCTGGCCACACTGCTGGCCTGGCTGGTGACGATCGGCCTCGGCGCCGTCATGGCGGGCCGGCGGCTCATCCGCCATGCCCTGCGCCAGGTGCGGGGCCCGCACGGCCGGGCAGGCCCGGCCGTGCTCGCCGGTCACTTCGGGCTGGCCAGCACCGGCTGGCTGGTGTGGGCGTGCTACCTGGTGACCGGGTGGCTTGCGCTGGCCTGGTCCGCGCTGTGCCTGCTGCTGTCGGTGATCGGCCTGGGCATGGCCGTGGCGACCATGAATGCGGCCGCGCCACCCCGGGCGGCTGCGGGCGGCCGCCGCCGGGCCGCCCTCCTGCCCGTCGTCCATGGCCTGGCCGCCATGGCCACCATCCTGCTCGCCGTGCTCACCACCCTCGGCGCCAGCTGAACCCCGCCCGCCGGGTTCCCGTCCCCGGAGCGTGGTGAGTTGTGCCCGCTGGGCGGGGGCAGTCGTCACCGCGCCAGCTGGCTGAAGCGCGGCGTAGGGTCGGATTATGGCCGAGATGCTGCCGCTGTTCCCGCTCGGCACCGTGCTGTATCCGGGGCTGCTGCTGCCGCTGCACATCTTCGAGGACCGCTACCGGCAGCTCGTCAGTGATCTGCTGGACCGGCCCGAGCCGCGCCGGTTCGGTGTCATCGCGATCCGGAAAGGACGCGAGACCGGGGTGGACGGGGTGTCCGCGCTGTACGACGTCGGCTGCACCGCGACCCTGCGCCGGGTGAGGCGGCACGAAGACGGCCGGTTCGATCTGGTCACGGTGGGCACCGACCGGTTCCGGCTGACCGGGCTGGATGAGTCCCGGCCGTATCTGCAGGGCCGGGTGGACCTGCTGAGCGAGGAATCCGGCAATGCGGAGGAGGCAGGGCTGGCCGCGCAGGCCGTCCAGGGTGCGTTCCGCGGCTATCTGGAGGTACTGGCCCAGCGGGACACGGCAGAGGTCAGACCGCCGGATCTGCCGGATGACCCGGTGAAGCTGTCCTACCTGGTCGCCGCCTCGATGATCCTCGATCTGCCGATCCGGCAGTCGCTGCTGGCCGAGCCGGATGGGCTGGGCCGGCTGACCGCCGAGCGGGCGCTGCTGGCCAGGGAGACCACGATGCTGCGCTCGCTTACCGCCACGCCCGCGCCGGAATTCCGCAACACGCCTTACAGCCCGAACTGAGCGCGGCCAGCCGGGCAGCGGCCGACCAGCGCGGTGAGCGTGCGGCCGAGCGGTGCGTCGAGGGTGAGCGTGGCGTGCTCGTCGCCCCGGGTCGGCCCGTGGTTGATGATCGCCACCGGGATGCTCAGCTTGGCTGCGTGCCGGACGAACCGGTAGCCGGACATCACGGTCAGTGAGGACCCGAGGACGACCAGGGCCCGGCTGCCGGTGACCAGTTCGTAGCACTGGTCCACCCGGGGCCGGGGCACGTTCTCGCCGAAGAAGATCACGTCCGGCTTGAGCACCCCGCCGCACTGCGCGCAGTCCACCACCTGGAACCCGTCGGTGGCGGCTGGCCCGAGCCCGGCGTCACCGTCCGGATTCATCACGCTGGACTGGGCGCCGCGGAGGCTGCCCGCCCAGCCCGAGTTGACCGCGCGCAACCGCTCGTCGAGTACTTCCCGGCTGGTTCGCTGGCCGCAGCCGAGGCAGCGGACCCGGCTGAGGCTGCCGTGCAGGTCGACCACGCGCCGCGCCCCGGCCGCCTGGTGCAGCCCATCCACGTTCTGCGTGATGATGCCGGCCAGCAGGCCGCGGAATTCCAGCTCGGCGACCGCGCGGTGACCGCGGTTCGGGACGGCCCGGGCCACGTGCCGCCAGCCGAGATAGCTGCGGGCCCAGTACCGCTGCCGGGCCGCGGCCGCCCCGGTGAAGGTCTGGTAGGTCATCGGCTCGGCCCGGCGGGCCAGCCCGGTCGGCCCGCGGTAGTCCGGGATGCCGGATTCGGTGGACAGCCCGGCCCCGCTGAGGATCGTCACCCCACCGCCAGCCATCAGGCGGGCCAGCACCTCGATGCGGACATCGAGGGGGCCCGGCGGGCCGGCCAGGCGGTGCAGTCCGGCCTCGCGGGCGTCACCTATCGCGTGCGTCACCTACTCATGCTGCCTGACGCACGCCCGTGCCCCGGCCGCGGGCGGCACGGGCGTGCGGGGTGGCCCGTCAGTGCAGGAGTGGCTTGCCCAGCGGGAGGGCTTTGCCGCCGGTGGACAGTGAGGCGGCACCGGCGAAGACGTACGCGCCGATCGCGGCGAATACCAGCGCCACGTAGCCACCGGCCTTCAGCAAGCCGGTAGACGCCTCCTCGGTGCCCAGCAGCACCAGCAGCAGCGCGACGTCGACCAGCGCGAGGATCAGGGTGAAGGCGAGCGGCAGCCGCAGGGTCACCAGGGTGAGCAGGACGATGACGACCAGCCACGAGATCAGGAACAGTTCCTGGGTGGAAACCGCGGCGGCCAGGGTGATGGCGAACCAGCCATGGGTGAGCCCGAGCACGAGTACCGCGTAGCTCAGCCAGAACCCGGCGAAGACGCCGAAGATGCTCGCGACCACGCTCTGCCCGATGGCTGCGGCCCAGACGGCCGACACCCCCAGCCCGATCGCGGTGGCGGCCAGGATGATGGGCAGCGAGGCGCCTACCGCCGTGGGCGGTACCACACCCACCAGGACCAGGCCGAGGGCCACCGACCCGACGATGAAGGTCGGCAGTCCCAGCATGGACGGGTCACCTGCCAGGGGCGCCAGTACTGGGACGACGTCCCCAGCGATTTCCGTCTCGGTGGGGGGATTGCCGGCAGATGCTTCGAGATCGGTCATAGGGCTGCTCCTTCGCAGAAAGCTGCCAGCCGGGGGGTTAACCCGGGCCATTGCCCCATGCGTACCTCTGAAGGACCGACCAGATGTTCTCACTTTGAGCCAGCGACCTGCTCAATCCGCGCGCGGGGACCGGCGCGGCGCTGAGTCCGCCGGGCAATGGGTAGTTTGACTGTTATGAGGACGTTGCGCCGCAGTGCCCGGCAGGCCGGGATCCCGTGCCGGTGGCAGAGGGTGCTCCGGTGACCGCCGACCCGTACACCACCGCCGCCGACCTGGTCGCCCGGTCGGCGGCCGCCTACGCGGCCAGCATCCCGGCCGACCCGGTGGACGAGGGCTTCTTCGGCCCCAAGAGCATCACCTGGCGGCTCAGCACCGACCTGTCCTCGCCGGTCGCCGGGCTGCGTGCGCTGCTGATGCAGGCGCTGCACCCGCTGGCCATGGCCGGCGTGGACCAGCACAGTGACTGGCGGCAGGACCCAGTCGGCCGGCTGGCCGCCACCTCGGCGTACCTGGCCACGATCAGCTTTGCCGAGCGGGCCGCGGCGCAGCGGGCCGCGGCGCGGGTCCGCCGGATCCACGAGCGGGTCACCGGCGTGGACACGGTGACCGGCCGCCCGTATGCCGCGAGCGACCCGGCCTTGCTGCTCTGGGTGCACGCGACGCTGGTCGATGCCGGCCTCATCACCGCCGGGCTGTTCGGCAGGCCGCTGACCCCGGCGGACGGCGACCGCTACGTGGCGGAGATGGTGGCCGCAGCCGAGCTGATCGGGGTGCCGCGCCACCTGATCCCAGCCAGCTGCGGCGAGCTCGACGCGTATCTGATGTCGGTCCGGCCCGAGCTGCGCGGCACGCCCGCGGCCCGGGAGTCGATGGACTATCTGCTCGCCCCGCCAGGCCTGGATGCGGACATCGCGGAGATCTGGCAGGACGTGCGGGACGCCGCTCTCGGCGCGCTGCCGTCGTGGGCGCGGGAGATGTACGGCTACCCGGCACCGCCAGCGCTCACCGACAGCCGCCGGGCCGAGATCCGGCAGGCGCTCGGCGTGCTGGACACCGTGTTCCTGGGTGAGCCCGGGGTGCTCGAGGCACGGCAGCGCATCGCGCTGCGGATGCGCGCGGCGCGGCGCCCGTGAGGAAGCTGCTCGCTGCCTGCACGCTCGGTGTGATGATCGCGGCC
>Ga0335078_10003709_pt1 | contig 22722 bp, 17 predicted proteins | sample Lox_Sample_32_FD_206711 | JGI IMG/M metagenome (GOLD analysis project Ga0335078, IMG submission 206711) | Soil microbial communities from Loxahatchee National Wildlife Refuge, Florida, United States - Lox_Sample_3.2 | ecosystem: Environmental > Terrestrial > Soil > Wetlands | place: USA... | reverse complement strand
AGGGCGAGTGACGCCGCGCGTCTCGATATCGAGATGGCGCCTCCCGCATCGAGCCACGCGGCGCGCAGCCCGGCCGCAGCGACGATGCAGCCGGCCACATAGCCGGTGTCCTGAAAGTAGATCTCGCTGTACCCGACCTGGTGAAACACGTTGGTGGTCACGATCCCGGCGGCGAGCATGCACAGGCACAACGAGTAGCGCTGCAGCTCACGTCGGTGCCGGCGCCGGAGCAGGTACAGGATGCCGGCCAGGGGCAGGAGCACTCCCGCGAGCGCGGCGACGTACGCCAGCGGCAGCAGGACGACACGGATGGCGAGCGGGATCGCCGTGCTGCCGGCGTCGATGACCGGCAGCGTCCGCCCCAGCGCGGCGAGTGGCGAGATGCCCGTCGATGGTGCGCCCCCTCGATAGAGGACGAGGAACGTGAGCACGAAGACCACGGCATCCAGACCGAGGAGCACCAGTGCCGAAGGCGGGATTTGGCGATGGGTGAGACGGCTGATCACGATGAACAGGGCGGTGCCGGTCAGGAGCACCGGGAGCAGCGTCGCCTTGGCTCCCGCGGCGCCGACGAGCAGGAGGACGATCAGGGCCCAGGAGCCAAGGTCGGCCCGGCTGCGCGCCGCCTTCGACGCCAGCCGCTCGACGGTGAGATACAGCAGCGCGAGGAAGAACATCACCCCGAAGGCGAACGTCCAGCTTGACCAGAGCTGGTCGCTGAAGATCACAAAGAAGGCCGGCGCCCCGCGCTGGTCTGTCGTCAGATCGAGTGGTCCGAGCAGCAGCAGCACGGCGATTGCCATCACACCGGTCCACGCCGACCCCGAGATCGCCCGCCCGACGAAGAGCATCTGGCATCCGATGACAAGGACGGTTGGCGCGAAGTCGAGCCGGAGCGCGACGATCGGGATCGAGAGGTGCGTCACCTGGGTCACCGCGGCCATGTGGAAGAACACGAACCACTCGTACGGGAGGGGCACACCCGACAACCCGGGGTTGGTGGCCGGCCAGTGATTCAGGACCTCGGCGATCTTGCTCATCTGGTAGACGAAATCAGGGCTGTACGACACCGATGTCTGCGCTGACGGCAGCGGCACGTTGGGAAGGAACATGAGGGCCAGGTAGACGAGTCCCAGCGAGATCGTCCCGGCTGCGGCCCAGGCGAGGCCTGCCGATGTCTGCTCCGATCGGTCTCCAGCCGTCACGGCCGGACCCCTCCGCCGCCAGATCGCCGGCGCGCTGAGCACGATCACAACAACCGGGTAGAGGACGTACATGCCGCGCGCGCCCGTTGCGGCCGTGGCGCTGAACGCGAGGATCTCGAGCGCCTGTCCGACGGGCCACCCCAGCGCCACCGCGGCCAGCGCGCCGGGTCTGCGACCCGTGAGCGCCCACACCGCCGCGATCCCGGGAAGCGCGATGAAGCACAGCTCGTATCCCACGAACTGTGCGATCTGGACGGCGGAGACGCCGGAGACGAGCCAGATCGTCACCAGCACCGCGATGACGAGCACTGCGGGTGCTATCCGGCGGCGCAGCACCCGAGGAGTATGTCCCGATCGGAGCGGGCTCGGGAGGATCCTGTTCGATGACCTTCGAAAGGGCCGCCCGCAGCCTGCCCGTATGATTGCGCCCGTTGTGGCTCTGATCGGTGACGCCCGGCGACTGGTCGACCGGATTCAGGACCGGACCGCTCGGATCGGTATCGTCGGTCTTGGATACGTCGGGCTTCCCACGGCCGTCGCCTATGCCGACGCCGGGTTCACGGTCGTCGGGATCGACACAAACGTCGACCGGTGCAGCGCGGTGATGGCGGGCGAGAGCTACATCGAGGACGTGCCTGCGAGCGACGTGCAGCGGGCGCGCCGGGACGACCGGCTGACGGTGGCCACGTCGCTGGCGGCCGCAGGTGACCTCGACGTGGTCGACATCTGCGTCCACACGCCGCTCGGTGACACCCGGGAGCCGGACACGTCAGCGATCGAGGCCGTCGGCGAGGCCCTCGTCTCGACCCAGCACCCCGGCCAGCTCGTGGTGCTGACGAGCACGAGCTACCCCGGCACGACCGAGGAGGTGCTGCGGCCGATTCTCGAACGTTCGGGTCTCGTGATTGGCGAGAGCATCTTCCTCGCCTTCGCACCCGAGCGGATCGACCCGGCGAACCGGAAGTTCACGCTTCGCAACACCCCGAAGATCGTCGGCGGGGTCGATGAGGCATCGACGGAGGTTGCCCGCCAGGCGCTGTCGACGATCGTCGACGTCGTGATCCCCGTGCGCGACGCGAGCACCGCGGAGATGGTCAAGGTGCTGGAGAACACCTTCCGGATGGTGAACATCGGCTTCGCCAACGAGGTGGCGCAGATCTGCCGCCGTCTCGGCGTCGACGTATGGGAGGTCATCGAGAGCGCGGCGACCAAGCCGTACGGGTTCATGCCGTTCTACCCGGGTCCCGGAGTGGGCGGGCATTGCATCCCTGTCGATCCCTCATATCTCGAATGGAAGATGCGCAACCTCGAGTTCCGGACCCGGTTCATCGACCTCGGCAACGACGTCAACCGAGGCATGCCGGACTACGTCGTGCAGCGCGCCAATGACGTCCTCAACGACATCGGACGAAGCGTGCGGGGCTCGCGCATCCTGCTGATCGGCGTTGCGTACAAGCCCAACATCGGCGATGTTCGCGAATCTCCGGCGGTGGAGGTCGCTGAACGGCTCAGATCTCGAGGGGCGGTCGTCGACTACGCGGACCCCCACGTGCCCTCGCTGCCGGTCCACGGCGGCGAGCATCTCCACGCGGTGGCGCTGACCCCGGCACAGCTAGAGGCAAGCGATCTCGTGATCATCACCACGGCGCACGACGCGATCGACTGGCCCATGGTTCGCGACCACGCCACACTCGTGCTCGACACCCGCGGCGTTCGCGGTCAGGGCCGGGGGGGGTGGCACACGCTCTAGCCTGCCGCAGGCGCCTCGGGTGAACCGCGCCCCCAGGAGTTGAGGGTTCGCCGCAGGCCTTCGTCGAGATCGACGGTCGCGGTCCATCCCAATCGCTCCGTTGCGCGGGCGGCCGACGGCACGCGACGCCGCGCGTCCTCGAAGGACGGGCCGAAGCGCGACTCGTAGCTCTGGAACACGATCGGTGAGCTGCTGCCACTCACATCGACGATCCTTCGAGCAAGATCGACGATCGTCGTCTCCGCCGTCTCGTTGCCGATGTTGAAGACCTGACCTTCCGCTGACTCGGTCGTCATGGCGAGGACGGTGCCGTCGATGCAGTCGTCGACATACGTGAAGCACCGTTGCTGCAACCCGTCGCCGTACACCGTGAGCGGCCGTCCGTCGATGGCCTGCTGGATGAAGTTCGCCACCACGCTCCCATATCCGAGTGGGTCCATTCGCGGCCCGTAGATGTTGAAGTAGCGAACGATCACGATGCGGAGCCCCTGCATGGCATACGCGAGTGCGAAATGCTCATCGAGCGCCTTCGCAGTGGCGTACGACCACCGTTGGACCACGGTCGACCCGAGCACGCGGTCATCGTCCTCACGCATCGGGACGTGAGCGGTCCGGCCGTAGACCTCGCTGGAGCTGGCCAGCAGCACCTTCCGGTCGTGACGCGCGCACGCGCTCAAAACGTTCTCGGTTCCGCGGCTGTTGACGAGCAGCGATCGGAGCGGATTCGCCACGATGTGAGGCACGCCGACGGCGGCAGCGAGGTGAACGACACGGTCGCATTCATCCACCAGACCCTCGACGGCCGGCTCGTCGAGGATGGAACCTTCAACGATGCGGATGTCGATGCCGCCGACGTGGTGTGCGAGGTTGGCGCGCCTGCCGGTCGACAGGTCATCGAGGATGGTGATCGCATCGCCGTCCGCCACGAGCCGGTCGACCAGGTGGCTTCCGATGAACCCGGCGCCGCCAGTCACCAACGTCCTCACGGGCCCGGACGATAACAGCCGGGATCACGTGGCGACCGTTGCCTGTTCGCCGGTCCCCGGGTGGTCCAGGCCCGGAATCCCGCACCAGCGGCCCACCCGAGGCCCAAATCCGCCCTGGCGCGGGTCCCTAGGCTACACTCGGGTCGCGTGGGCGCGGACCAGAGAGACGGCTACTCAAGGAAGACGCTGTGACGACGATCAGCGACGCCGCTCGATCGCTCAACTCGGCGCTGGTTCGCCGTTCGATCATCGAGCAGTCCAGGCGGGCGCATGTCGGTCACATCGGATCCGCGCTCTCCATCACGGACATCCTCGTTGCGCTGTTCTCGGTAGTCCTCGATCCGAGCGACGACAGGTTCATCCTGTCCAAGGGGCACGCCGCCCTTGCGCAGTACTGTGTTCTCGAGCAGCTCGGCGTCATCAGCCGCGAGGCGCTCGACACGTATTGCGGCGATGACACCCATCTCGGCGTCCACCCCGAGCACGCGCTTCCCGGCGTGCTGTTCTCGACAGGCTCTCTCGGTCACGGCGCATCCCTCGGTACCGGCGTCGCGCTTGCGAAGCGCGTGGCCTCGAAACCCGGAAGGGTGTTCGTCCTCATCAGTGATGCGGAGCTCAACGAGGGTTCGGTCTGGGAGGCGCTCATGTTCGCCGGGCATCACAAGCTGGACACCCTGTGCCTGGTCCTCGACAACAACGGTCAGCAGGCGCTTGCACCGACTGCTGACGTCATCGATCTCGGCGAGCTGCCCAAAGCCGTCGAGAGCCTCGGCTGGAGCTGCGAGCGAGTCAACGGTCACGACGTCGACGCACTCGCGGCTGTTCTGAGCACGGCGGGCGCCGGTACCCCACGGTTCGTGATCGCCGACACCGTCGCGGGGAAGGGAGTGAGCTTCATGGAGGGGCAGGTGAAGTGGCATTACCTGCCGGTCAACGACGAGCAATATGCGCAGGCCCTGCGAGAGATCGGATGAGGAAGCAGTTCGTCTCCACGCTCGTCGATATCGCCGACGCTGATGAACGTATCGTGCTGCTGACCGCCGACCTTGGGTTCATGGTGCTCGAACCCTTCGCGGAACGCCACCCGGATCGCTTCTTCAATGTCGGCGTCGCTGAGGCCAACATGATCTCCCTCGCTGCCGGAATGGCAAGCGAGGGGTTCATCCCGTTCTGCTACTCGATCGCCACCTTCGCGTCGATGCGCGGATACGAGCAGTTCAGGAACGGCGCCGTGTTGCACCAGCTGCCCGTGCGCATCGTCGGGATCGGCGGGGGATTTGCGTATGGGTCGGCGGGGTCGACGCACCACGCGCTTGAGGACATCGCGTTGATGCGCGTGCAGCCCGGGGTCGGTATCGTCGCTCCGGCAGATGATGCGCAGGTGGACCGAGCACTTCGGGACCACTACGCGCGTCCCGAGCCGATGTACCTGCGTCTCGCCAAGGAAACGCAGAGCCACCCGGAGCTGAGCGGTCGTTTTCGCTGGGGGCGTCTCGAGGTCGTCGGCGACGGTGACATCGCCATCGTCGCCGTCGGCTCGATGGCCGGTGTCGCGCTGGAGGCGCGGCGGCGGCTCCTCACGGAAGGAATCCCGACGACCGTGGCAGTGGTCGCATCCATCGCACCGCCACCGACCGATGATCTTGTTGCACTCCTAACCTCGAGGACCGCATGCATCACGATCGAGGATCACCGGCCAACCGGAGGCGTGGGCTCGATGGTGGCGGAGACGATCGCAGATCATGCCTTGAGCGTGTGGTTGATCCGCCGCGGCGTCAGTGATCCGCCCGGGGCAACCACCGGATCCGAGGACTTCCTTCGTCGCCGCAACGGTCTCGACGTTGAAGGCGTCATGACCGCGGTCCGGCAGACAGGCCTGATCCCTGCGTAGAAACAGCCTCCGCGTCGTGCGAGCCACCGGCTGACGATGCCTGAATACCGGGCCGTAACGGTCCTGGTCCCACGCGTCGCGGCGGGCACCCTGCTCATCCTCGTCGTGGGCACGCTCGCGACGGGCAACAACGTCACCGGCAACCTCAACAGGGCGATGTACGTCGGCGCGCTGGTGCTTGCGCTCGCCGTCACCTTCCTGTTCGCGCGTCGTGATCAACCGACCCGGTTCGACACCTTCCTCGCCCTCCTGGCATCGGCCGGCCTGATATGGGGAGCATGGTCGATCGAGCGGCCAAAGCTGCTGCCCAGCGGGCTCTGGGAAGGGTTTGGCTCTCATGTGGCCGTCGCGGCCTGCGTCCTCCTCCTGGTGTTTGCAGTGGTCCTGCGGCCACAGCATTTCTCGAGGCCGGTCCGTATCGGAATCGCCGTGATCCTCTTCCTCCTCTGTGCGTGCGACGTCCTCGGCGCGATACGCACGATCGACTACATGCCGTATGTCAACAACAATCTCAATGAGATCAACGACATGCTCGGCCCCGCGGCGGGTAGGGTTCCGGAGGCGACGTACATCCCCCAGTACACAGCCTTGTACGGATGGTTGTTCTTCCCGTTCAAGTCGCTGCTGTCTCCGGTTGCTCTTGTGGGAGCCATGTCGATCTTCCTCACGACGCTTGGCTTTGTCACGGTTGGCATAGCCGTGCAGCTCGTCAGGCGCGTGCTCGCCATCAAAGGGTATCTGCTGGCCGTCGCGCTTGTGGTGCCCATCACCTACGTCACGTCGCATCAGATCGGCGATTTCAGCTCGATCGCGAGCTTGTTCCAGGCATTGCCGATACGTCTGTTCTCCGGCTTTCTCATCCTGGCAATCGGGCTCACCGATCTGATGCTGCTCTACCGCGGCACCCTGCGGAACGGACATGTGGCGCTCATAGGCTTCGTCTGCGGACTGATCGCATGGAACTCGCAGGACTTCGGAGTAGCTGCAGCGGCCGTCTACGGCGTGGTGATCCTGTTGGGCGCTACACAATCCGTCCGGTTGCCTGCCGTCGGCATATGGCTCGCCGGGTTGGTGTTCGGCGTGGCGTCGTACCCGCTCTTCCTCCTCGCCATCGGGTCACCCGTCGACCCGAGCTTCGTCGGAGCTTTCATCAAGTTGTTCGGGTCTGGGGTCGGCTCCGCGCCGATCCAGGTGCCAGGCCCCGTACTCTTCGTGATGCCGCTGATCGTCTGCGCTGCCGCCGCGGGTTGGAGTCTGATGAGACGCCGGCGCCGTCCGGGGATCGCTGGAGACCGCGTGCTCGATCAAGCCACGATCGTGCTCACCTTCGTCGGCACGTGGTCGGTCGTATGCATGGTGTCCTACGTCAATCGTGCCTATGCGGCGGCCCAACTGCAGACGATGCTGCTCCCCGGCGCTGTGTGCATCGGCGCTCTTCTCTCCATTGCGATGCACTCGGAGGAGGCCCGCACGACCTGGCTGGCGGCGCTGAACGTGACGACAGCGCAACTCTCAGCGAAGGCGAGGTTGATACCGATCGGCCTCGCGGTGTGCCTCTGCTTCTCTTCCGCGTTGCTCACCGCCGATCCGGTACTTGCCACGAAGACGCTGGTCAATCCGCCGCCGATGAGTGGATTCAGGGATTACGACCTTCCCGCGATCCTCGCGGCGGTTCATTCGGCACAACGGTACACGACGGGGAAGCCCGGAACGCTGACGTACCTCGGCGAAAGCTTCAACTTCGTGACGCTCGATCTGCATGTGCCGAGCAACGCCGCGCTCTTCCCGTACTCGCTCACAGCTGTCGGCGCTGTGACCGAGGTCGAGTGTCGGTGGCTCGAGGACCATCATTCACGGTGGATGGTCCTCTCTCCTGATGCGCTTTTCGCCTTCGGTGACAATGCCTGCGGCATGTACCGCGCTGTGAATCTCCCCGGTCTCACGTACGGGCAGTTGCAGGAGCTGCGGTGATCGGATGCCGTCAGATCGCGTGATCGTCCCAGGCTATAATCCGCCGGTGCCAGCCAGTGAGGAAGAGAAAGCAGGCGCCGGGCTCACGTTCGAGGGAACGAGCTGCGCGATCTGCGGACCCGGCGCACCGTCGCGCGAGCTGTATCCCGCCAACTTTGGGATCGACGACATCACTCCCGCACGTTTCTCCGCTCGCCGTCTCCCGGACCGCATCCACTATCGCATGGTCCGCTGCGCACGATGTGGACTGGTGAGGTCTGACCCGGTCCTCGACGAAACGACGCTCGGTCATCTGTACGCGGAGAGCACCTTCGACTACGAGGCCGAGACCGCGAACCTCAAGGCGACGTACGGCCGGTATCTCGCCAAGCTTCAGCGGATCGGTGGGCGCCAGGAGTCACTGCTCGAGATCGGATGCGGCGACGGGTTCTTCCTCGAGCAGGCGCTCCAGCAGGGCTACACACGCGTGCGTGGCGTGGAGCCGAGCTCTGCGGCAATCGCTGGAGCGGCGCCGAGCGTCCGTGATCGGATCGTCTGCGACATCATGCGGCCCGGGCTCTTCGCCGACGGCGAATTCGACGCGATCTGCCTGTTCCAGGTCTTCGACCACGTGAGCCATCCCGACGCGGTCCTGGATGCGTGCCGTGCGGCGCTCCGGCCCGGCGGGATGATTCTCTGTCTCAACCACAACGTCGAATCGGTGTCCGCGCACCTGCTCCGCGAGCGCAGTCCGATCATCGACATCGAGCACACCTATCTCTACAGCCCCGCGACGATGCGTCGCATCTTCAAGGCGGGCGGGTTCAAGGTCCGAGAGCAGGGCCGCGTGAACAACACGTACAGCGTCAGCTACGTCGTGCACCTGACGCCGATTCCGGCTCGCGCCAAGCAGATGGCCTTGGGGACGCTGGGTCGCAGCCGTGTCGGCCGCGTGTCGTTTCCGGTCCCGCTCGGCAATCTCTACCTCATCGGCTCGAGGGGTCCGGACTGACTTCGCGGACGGATCGTGCCCTCACCGGCTCGAAGACGCGGCCTCCGGCGGGTGCGCCGCCAGCCATGCCGCGGTGCGAGTCATGCCGTCGCTGAGTCGGGTGGTTGCCTGCCAGCCCAGCTCTGATCGGATGAGCGCGGGATCCCCGACCCACACGGTCGTGTCCCACGCCCGCTTCGGGTATCCACCCCAGACGGGCTCGTCCGAGATCGAGAAGACCGCGGCGGCGGTCTCGACGATCTGCGCCAGGGACGTCTGGATGCCCGTCGCCACGTTGTAGATCGGACTGCGATTGGGCGTCGATGCGGCCGCGATGAATGCATCGACGACGTCTTCGACGTACACATAGTCACGGACCACGGTCGCATCCGCGAGCGGCGGAAACCTCCCGGTCAGCGCGGCGCGGATCAGCGTGGGCATCAGCCGGCGCTCTTCCTCGAAAGGTCCGTACGCGGAGTACAGCCGGAGCGTGGTGACCGGCACACCGCGATCCCGGGCCCGCTGGCAGAGCCAGGTTGCCGCTGCTTTCGTCACCGCATAGTCACTGTTGGGGCGTGGCGGCTCGTCCTCTCGCGGAGCGTGATCGCGGTCGCCGTATTCCGATGAGGTTCCGGTGTTGATGAGCACGGTGCAGCCGCGCCGCTCTGCCGCGGCGAGGATCGTGGCCATACCGAGGACGTTGCTGCGCGCCATCCCGACCAGGTTGGTCTGGAACGAATACGCACCGTGCGCGGCAAGGTGGAAGATCCACTCCGGTTTGGCGGACACGAACGCGCGCTCGATGTCGTCGGTGTTCGCAATATCGCCGTCGAGGCGCCGTATGTCCGGCAGACCGTCGAGCCGCCACGTGTCGGTGGTCGGCTGGAGGATTGCCGACACGTCGTGCCCGTCGTCGATGAGGCGGCGGACAAGGTTCGCTCCGACGAATCCTGCGGCGCCGGTTATGAGACAGCGGATGACCCGCCCTCCGTCGGCTCGCTCTTCTCGGCGCGACCTTCTTCACGGTCTTCCGCGGGGCGGTTGCGGACATTGGCAACGATGAACGGTGGACGCCGTTTCACCTCCTCGTAGATATGCGCGAGGTACGAACCGATCACGCTGAGGCAGAGGAGTTGGATGCCGCCGATGAAGAGGATGAGCACGATGAGCGAGGTGAAGCCGGTGGGCGCGGCCGACGGCTTCACGATGCGCACGATGATCTCGATGAGGATTGCGATGAACGCGGCGACCGTTGTCAGGACGCCGACGACCGTGATCAGCTCGAGCGGGATGTACGAGAAAGAGAAGATCGCCTTGCGCGCCCATCCGAGGTTGCGGAGGAGGGAGTTGGTGGTCTTGCCGAACATGCGCTCCGGCCGGTGATACGGAACCCCGATCTGCCGAAAGCCGACCCACGCACGGAGTCCCCGGAGGAAGCGATTGGTCTCCGGCAGCAGGTTCAACGCGTCGACCACGCGGCGGTCCATGAGCGAGAAGTCTCCAGCGTCGAGCGGAACGGGAACATAGGAGGCCGCGCGGAACAGACGATAGAAGACCCGGTACGAGAAGCGCAGGAATCGATTCGCGTCGCGCGCCACACGCGCGCCATAGACGACGTCGTATCCCTCGAGCCACTTCGCATAGAACGCCTCGATGAGCTCGGGCGGATCCTGCAGATCACCGTCGAGCAGGACCACCGCATCGCCGGTCGCGATGCGCATCCCGCTCGTGAAGGCGCTTTGTGAGCCGAAGTTGCGGCTGTGCGTCACGACGACGACATGAGCATCGCGATCGGCAAGCTCGGTGAGCACTGCGTCCGCGTCATCCGGGCTGGCATCGTTGACGAAGATGATCTCGTAGTCGACGTCGAGCGTCGTGAAGACGGTGACGAGCCGCTCGTGCATGATCGGTATCGCCGGAGCGTCTCGATAGCAGGCGATAATCGCGCTGATCTTCCGCCGACGTCCGAGAGGCGAATCGGGCATTCCGCACATGATATCCCGTGGTTTGGGCACTCGCGCCCGGGCTTCGGGGCCTGTGAGAGATTGATACCCTAGTGAACGATGCCATCGATTTCGGCGGCGACAGACGGGTGAATCGACGCAATCTCGCGCTTCGTCAGACTGAGAGTTGGCGGCCGCCGGCACTGCGCGATCCTGGCCGCCTACGGCGGATAAGCGATCTCCAGCTCGCCTCGATCTGGAACGACCTTCGGCCCCTGCTGGCCAACGAGACCGGCGTCGTTCTCGACGTGGGATGCGGGGAGCAGCCGTATCGGTCGTTGCTGAAGCGGGCTTCCAGCTATCAGGGATTGGACATCGCCGAAGCCGATGAGAAGTTCGGCTACGCCCGGCCAGACACGCTCTACGTGAACGGCTATCCCTGGCCGGTGAACGATGCGTCGGTTGACCTGGCGCTCTGCACCGAGGTGCTCGAGCACGTCCTCGAGCCGGGCGATCTGCTGAACGAAGTCCGTCGTTGCCTGCGTCCCGGCGGACGCCTGCTCATGACCGTCCCGTTTGCGGCACGCTGGCATTTCGTCCCGTACGACTACTGGCGCTTCACGCCTTCTGCGATCACGTATCTGTTGCGTGAAGCCGGCTTTGTGAACGTGAGGGTCTACAGCCGCGGCAACCCGGTGACTGTGACGGCGCAGAAGATCCTCGCCCTCATCGCTCCGCTGGGTGCCATGCGGGTCCCGCTCGCGCCGGTCGCCGCGGCCGCGGCGCTTGTCGGACACTGGAGCCTCAAGCGTGATTGGGGGGAGGACTGCCTTGGCTACACGGTCGTGGCGTCGCGGCCGGCGAACGGCGCAGACCCGGCCTGAGCTGCTCCCGTCGCGCCCGGTGCGACGGCCCGGCTTTGTATCAGCCGACCGCGACGATCGCCGCGTCCTGGTTGCTGAAGACGACGCGCCCGAGCTGGAGCACCTGGGGATTGTCGGGCCCGAGATGCCGATCGATGAGGAGAAACCGGACCGCGTAGTCCTGCGTCATGACGCGAAGCGCAGCGGGGTTCGCCTCGTTGAACACGGAATCGTTGATGCGCTGGCGATAGATGAAGTTCGCACCGGCAGGCGTGCCTGGGCCGGGCGGGATGGGGTAGGGGTTGTAAGCCTCGATGAAGGCGCGACGCTGTGAGAATGCCGTGTAGTAGTAATACTTCGCGCTACCGCGCGAGGCGCTCGTCCAGTGGTTGTTGACGGCGAACACCGTGTCGACGGTGGAGTGATCGCGCAGCCATTCCAAGGCCGTGACGAGCCCGGGCGCCAGCACCGTCGGCGTTGAGCTGATGGGCTCGCCGTTGACGATCTTCCGCACGTTGGGATACACGGCGAGGGGCGATGTGATGATCGCCGCCGCGATCACGGGGATCAACCCGAGCGCGATCGCTTCCGCCGCAGGGCGTTTGCGCGCCTGCAGCACCATCGCCCACACAACGACGAATATAACGGCACCCGCGCCGATGCCGATGTAGCGGAGCATGACGCGCTCGGGGGTGTCTGCCCAGTGCGATGTGAGCCTGACGATCGCAAGGAGGAACACGACCCAACACACGAATGCTGCGAGGACCGCGTTTCGAGAGAAGGGCACAGAGCGCCCGACATCAAGCCACGCTAGACGGAGACCTTCGGCACCGGCGATGAGGGCGACGACGTACCCGGTGTCCTGGAAGTACAGCTCGCTTCCGGAGCTGTGATGCACGGTGGCGGCGATCAGCACACCCGCGAGGTAGATGCAGATGGGGAGGGCGAACGCGGGGATCCTGGCACGGTGGCGGCGTCGCAGCAGGTAGAGCATTCCGGCCAAGGGCGCCATGACCAGCGCGAACCCCATCGCATACGCAAACGGAAGCACGACGTCGCGGATCTCGGTGTGATGGATGAGATTCGCGAACACCACCGGTGCGCTCCCGGCCAGCCAGGTGAGCAGCTCGAACTTCGTCCCGGGTGTCTGCCCGCCGTAGATGAGGAAGTACGTGGGCACGAAGACCACGACGGCCAGCACGAGAGCCATGACGACGGTCATCGGGATCCGGCGTCGGAACACGTAATGCAACACGACGTAGATCGCGGCTCCGACGATGATGTCAGGGAGGATTGTGGCCTTGGCCCCGGACGAGCCGATCATCAAGAGTGTGATGAGTATCCACGGCCGGATGTCATCGCGTATCCGTGGTGCAGACGCGCGCAGCCGTTCGGTGATGAGGTACACGAGCGCGAGCATGAACATCAGGCCGAACGGGAACGTCCAGCTGTCCCAGAGATGAACAAAGACGCTGTCGGGGCTCGCCGTGTAGCTCGAGGAGAGAGTCGCGGGACCCGTGAGGAAGAACAGCAGCATGGCGACGGCTCCGGTCCACCAGGACCGGCCGATGAAGCGCCCCACCGCCAGCAGCTGGCATCCGACGACGACGATCGTCGGTATGTAGTCGAGTCGCAGCCCGATGATGGGGACCGAGAGATGCGTGACCTGGCTTGCCGCGGCAATATGGAAAAGAACGAACCATTCGTATGCCAGCGGCACACCCGACAAGCCCGGCGTGGTCGGCGGCCAGTGATACATCACCTGCGTGATGAGCCCGATGAAGTAGGGATAGTCGGGGTATTCCTGCATGACGCTCGCTCCCGGAAGCGGTGCGAGCGGGAGGAATTCGAGGGTGAGGTAGATGAGGCCCAACGACAGCGCCCCGGCGGCGGTCCACATCACCGCCGCGGAGAGGCCTTGCGAATCCAGGCGCGTGTTCGGGTCGGTGGCCTGCCGGAGATGTATCCGTCGTCGCCAGATCACGACGGCGCTCGGCACCACCACGACGACCGGATAGAGCACGAAGAGTCCGCGAGCTCCGATCCACGCGGTGCCGGTGAACGCCAAGATCTCGAGCGCCTCACCGAGCGGCCAGCCGAGGGCGACGGTGGCGAGCAACCCTGAACGGTGACCGCGGATCGCCCAGAGCAGCGCCATTCCCGGAAGGGCCACGAACCCGATGTCGTAGGCGAGGAATCGGATGATGTCGATCGCGGCCACTCCGGTCAGCAGCCACCCGGCCAGGACCACCACAACGACGAGCGCTGCTGGTGCGATCCCTCTTCGCATCACCGGGGGAGTATCGCCGATTCCTAGCTCGAGATCACCACTGACGGCTGCACGACGCCCGCGGGCGCGATCGGCGGAGTCCCCTCGAGAATGCCGGTCACGACGCGATCCATCGGGGGATCCCATCCGGGATCCAGGTCCGACGCGTTGACCGCATTGATCCGCGGCCTGCTCCGGCCCTCCTCGGCGACCGCTTTCAGGACGTTGTGAAACCTGAAGAAGAAGAGCACCGCGTAGCGCCTCGCGAGCTCGCGAGCACGATCGCGCTCCGCCTCACTCGGCGGCGTGGCGAGCAAGCGATCAGCCTCGCTCCAGTATGCATCCGCGGACGCTGGATCGACGGTGAATCCGCGACCGCGATAGTGTGTATCGGCAGCGACGAGCACGGGCGTGCCACGTGCGGCGAGCTCGAGGCCGACGGTCGACGTGTACACGAGCCCGAGCGTGGCGACGTCCATGAGCACGTATGAGCTGATTGGGTCGTTTGCCTGGATCACCCGCACGTTGGGCGGCAGCGATGGGAAGTGAGCGTCGATGTGGTCTGCCATCCGCTCGAGCGTCGGGTGGTTGCGCAGCTTGATCTCTGCGGGATGGATACGGACCACGAGATCGATCTCCGGATGCGATTCGGCCCAGCGAATCCCCCGCGTGACCCACTCGCCCATGGAGGGGAATGCGAGGTCTCTTCCCATCACAGCGCTGTCCCACAGGATGTTGCAGAACATGACGACAAGTGGACGTGTGGCCTCGAGGCGGAGCTCCCGCCGGATCCCGTCGAGATCCTCGACGCGCACGCGCCAGAAGTTGTCGAGCGCGCCACCACCGATTCGGCGATGGCCGAGGTATGCCTCGATGGCCTCCGACTCGGCTTCGGTGAGCGGTGTGTCGCGGGCAGCGATCCACGCGGCTTCCGGGACCTGGAGGCGCGATGCGGCCGCGCCGGGCGTCATGACGACCGCATCGTGGATGAAGCCCTTCTCGTATGTTCCGAAGGGAAGCCCTCGCTCAGCGCACAGCGCGATCATGATGCTCTCTGCGAAGAACGTCCCGTTCAGCATGAAGACGCGTTGCGCGGCGGTTCGATCAAGGATGCTGCGCAGCCCGCGCGCGACGACGATGCCGCTGACCAGAAAGGAACGGTAGGCGTCCACCGTCTGTTGCGTGTCGACCAACGTGCCTCGCGACAGGAACCACGCGACCGAGATGCGCACCAACTTCCCGAGCGGAAGGCCCTCGTCCATGTACGCCTCGCATTCGCGAACACTGTTCAGTGCGGAGACCTTCCGCCGAGCGATCGTGACGGTGCTGGCCACATCGAGCACATCGTGCAACGCGACACCGTCGAACCCCGCCGCCTGGATCGCGCCGGCCGCGTATTCGCGGCAGGAGTGACACGGCATCGGCGGTGAGACGTTCACCGGCATGACGTCACAGATGGGGAGCCGTCCGCCGCAGTACGCGAAGACGGGTGCACCCCCGCGACGGAGCACCGCATGAGCCAGCACCGTCTCGATCGCGAGATGCGCCGACCAACCTCGCCAGCTCATGAAAAGGACGCGCTCGGCGCCGGGCGCCGCCGGCGTGGCGGTGCGGGCGATGCTGCGGAGCGCCTGCCACTCGGGCGGATCGAACGGGCGAGGGAGACCGGCGCGGCCGGTGACCTCCCGCCCGATTCCCCAGACCTCGCGCATGCGCCGCTTCCAGCGAGGGTGATTCCAGGCCCAATCGAGCACGCGCCCGCGTATGCCGGGGCTCTGCGGCCTCTCCTCGATCACGCGGCGTCGTCCACGTCTCGGAACCTATCATCTGGCGCATGTCGGATCCTCGCGTCGATCTCGGGGAGCACCACGACATACGGGATTGCGCCGCTTCATGAGCGCCCGGGTCTACGGCAATCCGGAGTTCCACATCGGGACCCGCCCGGTCGGCCCCGGGCATCCGTGCTACGTCATCGCCGAGGCCGGCTCGAACCACAATCGAGACCTGCCGACGGCGTTGCGCCTGATCGAGGTCGCGGCGGAGGCCGGAGCGGACGCGGTCAAGTTCCAGACGTACACGGCGGAGGGGCTGTATTCCCGGCGGACGCCGGACATCAAGTACCTGAAGGACAAGGGCCTCCTCGGGGACCAGGAATCCGTGTGGGAGCTCATCAAGCGTGTCGAGATTCCCTGGGAGTGGCACGCCGACCTCGCCCGTCACGCCGCCTCGTGCGGGATCACCTTCTTCTCGACACCGTTCGAGGAGGCCGCGGTCGACGTCCTCGAATCGGTGGGCGTCCCCGCGTACAAGATCGCCTCGTACGAGGTGAATCACCTTCCCCTCATCCAACGGGTCGCCCGCACCGGCAGGCCGCTGCTGATCTCGACCGGGATGGCGTCGCTCGGGGACATCGAGCGTGCCCTCGACGCGGCCGCGGGATCCGGAGCCCACGACATCCTCGTGATGCACTGCGCTGTCAACTACCCGCCGCGATTCGCCGATCTCAACCTTCGTGCCATTACGACGCTCCGCGACGCATTCCAGATCCCGATCGGCTGGTCCGATCACACCCTCGGCCACACCGCCGATGTCGTGGCGGTCACTCTCGGTGCGTGCGCCGTCGAGAAGCACTACACGCTCAGCCGCGATCAGACCGGACCGGATCACCCGTTCGCCCTGGAGCCGAACGAGCTCGCCGGCATGGTGCTTGCAATCCGGGAGGCGGAGGATGCTCTGGGGTCGAGCGTGAAGCGGGTCACCGAGGCGGAGGCCGATCTCTTTCGGCTGGGGCGCCGAAGCCTGGTCGCTGCGCGTCAGCTGCCCGCGGGCGGCGAGTTGACCCGGGAGGATCTCGCGATCAAGCGGCCCGGCTACGGCATCCCGGTCGACGCGCTCGAGCAGGTCGTCGGCAGGCACGTCGCTCACGAGGTGGCGGCCGATCAGGTGCTCCAGTGGGACGATCTCGTGCGTTGAGCCTCGAGAGGCGTGACGGTCCGAGCGTGACGCTGCGGCCCGCGGGCGAGGAGGACTCCGAGCGCGTCATGGCGTGGCGCAACGACCCGGACGCCGTCCGGTTCAGCGTCACGGGGCGACCGGTCACCTCCGAGGAGCACCGAGCCTGGTTCGCGCGGCTTCGGAGCCACGGGTCGAGATCCCATCTCTGGATCGCCGAGGAACGCGGCGCGCCGGTCGGCCAGGTGCGAGTGGACGTCGACGGTGACGTGGGCACCGTGTCGATCGCGGTGGCACCGGACCGTCGAGGGCAGGGGCTCGGCACCGCGATGCTCAGAGCGGTGTCCGGTCAGGCCCCCGGGGCCCTCGCGCTCACACGGCTCGTCGCGCTGGTGCGCGTCGACAACCCCGCGTCGCTGCGGGCGTTCGAGGCGGCGGGTTTCCACCGCGCCGGGGTGGCCCGCGATGCCTTCCTCGAGCTGGAGTGGCCGTGACCGCGGCCACGCCTTCGACCCGGGAATACTGGGCCTCCCAGGTTCGGGAGCACCGGGATGCCGACGGCCGCAAATTCCGGTACGTCGTCGCACGCCACCCCGGCGCCCGTGGTCTCGTGATTCATTTCAGCGCCTTCTTCGGCGAATGGGGGGACGCGCCCCGGCACCGCGAGGTCTTCCAGGGCCACTTCCACAGGTTGCGGATGCTTGGTGACGTTCCGGACTACGACTTCCTGTTTCTCTGCGATGAGTTCGGCGCCGACGGCAATGGGACGTACTACACGGGTGAGCATGGCGATCTGTTCGTCGAGCGTGCGACGCTCGACATCATCAAGGAGCAGATGACCGCGCTGGGTCATCGGCCCGAGACGACGGTCATGATCGGGTCATCGATGGGGGCGACCGGCGCCCTGAAGTTCGGTCTGTTGCTCGGTGTCAAAGGGATCGTCGCGATCAGCCCGCACATCGACCTCGACATCTGCGCGGAGCGGCAGGGGCGCTGGCGACACGTCGCGGCGATCGTGCCCGACGGCAACCCGATCGCACCTGCCAACCGTGAGGTGACGCGTCAGGTCAGGCTGCTCGTCGAGCGCTGGAGCGGGCCCCCGAACCCCCCGCGCCTGTTCATCCAGTCTTGCCGCGATGACGCCGGCGTCTTCGCCGAGCAGGTGCAGCCACTCTGCGCCGCCTGGACACGCGCCGGGGGCTCGGTCACGCTCGATGCCCGCGCGAGGGGCGGGCATACCAGTGATCACGCGACTCGGGCAGTGCTCCTTGACGTGACCGGCCGGATCCTGGCCGATCAAGCGATCGATGTCGCCCGCTACCAGCGTCAAGGCGCCTATCGGGGAATCAGCCGCTACGAGGCGGCGCGACGGAGCCTTCGCCGGGTCGCTCGACGGGCGCTTCGCGTGGCGAGACTGCGATGAGACGCGCTCGCATGCGATGGCCCGGAGCACTAGACTGCCCCCGATCGCTGGCCGGCCGATGACGGGAGGAGCCTGATGCTTGTCGAGGGATTCGATCCCCGGTACATCAAGATGTGCTACTTCGCCACACTCGGTGAGCTGGGATACAAGACGCGGGTGTCGCTCGCCAACGGCACGACGTCTGAGAGCCCGCTGGTGGACGATCTCCACGTTTCGTTCGAGGCCTTCACGTCGAGCGGACGCCGGCTCGGCTCCGTCGACCCGTTCGAGGTGATCCGGCCCGGTGGATTCACGCTCATCGAGGTCGAGGACCACGTCGGTCCGGGCAGGGCGATCGAGACCGACGGCGAAGACGTGCTCGGGATCTTCCACTGCACCCCCGGCAAGCTCGTCGGCCGGCCGTCCGTGGACATCGAGCTGAGCGAGATCTTCGCCCGCATCTCCGTGTCGGATGAGTACATCGAGTACCACTCGCAGGAATGGTCGGTTTCGGCGGGGCTCGCGTACCAGTCAATCCCGATGAACGACCCGCGGTTCGGCGGCACGCGCAGCACCCTCATGCAGTCACCCAAGCTGCTCGTCGACGGCGAGACCGACACGCATCTGATCCTGCTCAACATCTCGTCGCTCCAGGGCTACGACCAGCAGATCGCCTTCGAGCTCGCGTTCATTGCGGCGAACGGGGAGAGGGTCGCGAATCATCCGATCACGGTGTCGCCGTTCGGATTCACCAGGGTGAGCTCCCGCGACGTGCTCCGCGAGGCAGGCGTCCTCGACCGGTTCATCGCGCTCGGTGGGAACGGCATGGTGGTGGGCTTCTCCGACAAGGGAAGCGTCGTGCCGCTGTCGATCACGCGCAACGACCGAAGCAAGGGCCTCGCATGCGATCACACGCTGCCACCGATGTACTACCTGCCCTGGTGGGGCGGCGCGGTGCGTAAGGCCGCGAACCAGCGCGTGCGCGAGCTCCTCTTCAGCGGCAGCGCCGTGGAGCGCCGATGACATCGGCGGGGTCGTTGAAGAAGCGGAGCATCACGATGATCCGTCGCGCTGTCAATCCTCGTGGACGGCTTCCTCGGCGAGGATACGAGCACTGTTTCATCGAAGAGGAGGGTGTCCACAGCAGGTTGCACCTGCACCACTTCTACTCGTTGTTCCTTCCGGACGTGAACGAGCCGATCGTGGCGCACGTCCATACCTTCGGCGCCGACGGACGGCGGCTCGGCGCGGTGTCACGCGCGCTGCGACCGCTCACCTCGATGGTGCTGCCGATGCGTGACGTGCTGAAGGAGCTGGGCTCGACGGCGACCCTCGGTTCGGTCGCGGTTGACGTGGAACCGTCGGAGAGCTACGCGCGCAAGCTGGTCGAGATCGGGCCGCGGAACGCGATGGTGCAGTCGCCGTTCTGGATGGGCTACCACGACGATGGCGGCAGTGTCGCGTATGTCCACTCGATCGATCAGTACTACGGAGAGGTGTTCGGCGTCGGCAGGGTTGCCGGTCTCGCGTACCGCGCGCGCTGGCATCGGGGCGGTGCGTGGTCGAGCAAGCGCCTCATCGACACCGACGGCTTGCGCAGGGCCGATGCCTACCTTGTTAACCACAGCCCGGCGGCCGGGCAGACGACGGTACGATGGCGGACGCATCCCGGCGGGGCGACCCTTGCGGAGCGCACGCTCACCGTGCGGCCGCATGGCGCAGTCCGCGTGAGTGTCAGCGGCGACGACGTTGCTCGCGCCGGGGGCCCGGTGCGGCAGTTGCGCCTCGAGGTCGACGGGCTGCTCACGAGCAACGGGAAACCCTATGTGATGCTTCGATACGGGGACGGTCCGTTCAGCCTTCACCACGGGTAGGGTCTTCGTTCGCCTCCGCTCCGCGGAGTGCTGTCGTCGCAAGATGCCGGCCTTCGCGCGCGCCCCGTCGCCGGCGAGCAACACGCAACTGCTGTCCGCCGGCGCGCGCAATCGGGGTGGCGGCCGTCCAGATTGCCTCGGCGGCGATCGATCGCGCGAGCAGCCCGAGCGCGAACCGGCGCCTGCCTCCTTCCAGCGCACGGCGTTCCTCCGTGGATTCCCATCCCGCTGCGACGCTCGCCAGCCGGTCGGCGACCCTGTCCGATGAATGACCGTCGATGCACCCGAGCGACTCCTCGTACCACGTCGCGCATTCGGCGATTGTCGAGGCGGGCGGCTCGGTGACCATCGTCCTCAGGTGATCTGGTGATGTGGCATGACTGATACATCCGCTCGGTGCCGAGTCGAACGGGATCAAGCCCTGCCGATGACGCTCGTACTCGGCGCCCCAGGCTGCGTAGATGACACGCCGCCGCGCGGCGACCGCCTCGTAGAGCGCCGTGGTCTGGAACCCCACCACGACGTCGGCGTCGATGATCAGCTCACGGGTGTCGGCATCCTGGGCCGCGATGCTCAGGCCGTGGTTCCAGCTGGTACCGGCAGCGGCAGCGAGCCGGACAGCCTCCACCCGGTAGTCCTGCTGCGGATGGCACTTCACGATGACGTCGCATGCGCCGGCGCGCACCAGGTCCAGGAGCGACCGCTCGGTGTCGTCTCGCAGCGACGACCATGTGCGCAATCCCTTGCCACGCCCCGCACCGGGGACATAGGCGTCCAGTGCGTACGTCAGGAACAGCACCCGCGGGCGGGAGGACGGCGGCATCACGTTGCGCGACGCGTAGACGTCGAAGCGGGGCTGGCCGGTCACCTCGATGAGCCCGGCAGTCGCTCCTGCACGGATCCAGAACGCCTTCTGACGCTCGCTGCAGACAGTCATGAAATCGGAGACGAACGGCGCCTCTACCTCGACCTCACGGCTGAACACATCCATGGTCGCCTGCGAGATCGTCGTCTCCTTCTGCACGACGACCACCGGGAGTCCGAGTCGGTGCGCGGCCGCGGGGAGCGTGCGAACGTAGAAGAACGTGTCCGAGGGGAGGACGATGACGTCGAAGGCTCGCTCGAGGTACAGCCGCCGTACCTCGCGAGCGAGCCAGGCTGCGTAGTGACCGCGTGCTGATCCGAGCGCCGGGCTGTTGTATGCGCGCAGACCACTCGCGACGTCGCGTCCCATGAGGCGTACGGCCCGGTTGCGCAGACGCTGATAGGGGAATCGGCGCAGCTCGAGGCCGGGGTGAGCCTCCAGGGCGCGCAGATCCTGGTCGAAGAAATGGTCCATCGCGAGGACGCGCAGGCGTCGCATCAGCGCACCCGCCGGGTCGGAAGCGCGAAGCCGATGAGCGCCGTGCGCTCCTCTCCCGTCATCGCGAAGCGTGCGACGCCGGCCACATAGATGACGGTCGCGGGGATGCAGACGAGAGCGACAGTGATGAGGCTGCTCGGTGGGAACACGTGGGAGGTGACTGCGACGATGGCTGCGAAGACCACCGCCCACGGGACGATCGGGATGATCGCCTGCCGGAGGAACTCGCCGAAACCCAGCGACAGCTCACGAAGCACCAGGCGAACGTACAGCGGCGCGGTGATGCCATAGCCCACGAGCGTTCCGATGATCACCCCCGACACCTGGAGTCGCTGGGCCAGCGCAATGGAGATCGCAAGATTGACGACGACGGCGATCGTGACGTACGCGGTGACGGCTCGCACGCGGCCCATGCCGACGAGCATCGTGTTCGCGATCGTGGCGGTGCACGTCACCAGCTGGTACGTGAGAAAGAGCTGCGCCGGCCCCGAGAAGTTCGCGTATCTCGGACCGACCCAGTGGATGAGCAGGGGACGCGCGAGGATCATCGCCGCGATGGTGACCGGAAGCGACAGCGCCAGCGTGTACCGGGTGCCTCGGATGAGCAACGCGCGGAGGCGCACTCTCGACTCGAGCGCCAGGAGATTCGCCGCCGCGGGGACGACCGCGGCAGCCGTCAGCGCCAGTGGGTACGACGCAGCGGATTGGAGCCGTGCGGCGAAGTCATAGCCGGCGAGGAGCGAGGTGCCGACCACCGCAGCGAGGATCACCTTGTCCATCTGGGCCCAGATCACGCCGTTGATGCGCGAGATGAACACCCACGCGCTGAACCCGGCGAGAGGCTGCAACGCCGCGCGCGTGATGAGGCGTGGCGACACGCGCAACTCGGGGCAGAGCCGGCGCGCGGCCACCGCGTACCCGATGGCGGCGAACGCGGTTCCGACCACCATCGTCGCGCCGAACGCCACGACCCCGTGGCCGGTCAGCAGCACCGTGACGGCGAGCACGGTGTAGAGGATCTGGCGTGAGAGGTCGACGACCTTGATCCATCCGTAGCGCTGCAGTCCCTGCAGCACGCCGACGAATGCGAGCCCCGGCAGACCGAACAGCGCTTCGCCGGCGAGCAGGATGAAGAGCAGGCGGAGGGCGTTCTGGAGGTCGACGGGCACGACGAAGAGATGCACGGCGCCGAAGGAGAGGCCGATCAGGATCGCGATGGCGATGACCGCCGTCGCACTCAGGACGGCGAGCGCCGAGCTCACCACCGATCCGATCCGCTCGCG